>ERZ826396.3009-NODE-3009-length-12149-cov-4.079130_pt1 | contig 12149 bp, 13 predicted proteins | sample MGYA00519926_ERZ826396 | MGnify/ENA primary metagenome ERZ826396 (study PRJEB31778, sample SAMEA3449230) | human gut metagenome | biome: human gut; feature: human-associated habitat; material: faeces | place: United Kingdom | collected 2010/2012 ...
GAGCCGATGAGCATTCCCAGCACCCACCAGCCGAAAATTTGCTCAAATTGGACGGTGAAGTAGTACCAGATGTAGATGAATTCCCGACGAACAAGCTCCATCATTTTTACTCCAGCCCGTTGTAGGTTGCGTCGTCCACCGGCTCCAGCCACTGATTGGAGGTTTCTTTCCCAGGGACCTCCACGGCTATGTGAGAGAACCAGCTGTCCTTTTTAGCCCCGTGCCAGTGCTTCACGTTGGCGGGGATGGTGATGACCGTGCCGGGTGTCAGACTGACGGCAGGCTTTCCCTCCTCCTGGTACCAGCCCTCACCGGCGGTGCAGATCAGCAGCTGGCCGCCGCCGGACTTTGCCTTGTGGATGTGCCAGTTGTTCCGGCAGCCGGGCTCGAAGGTGACATTGGCCAGAAACACCGGACACTTGCCCGCTTCCGTCAGGGGCTTTAAGTAAGATTGGCCGATAAAATACTGGGCATAGGCATCGTTGGGATTGCCCAGACCAAAGATGTTCTCTTTATCAAATGAGGTTTTGTCATTGATGCGCATGGTAATTTCTCCTTTCGCAGTCATGGATTTCTTGTATCTCGTCTCATTCACTCACTTTATTGTCTTGCAATCCCGTTGGCGTCCAGCCAGGCAGCCACATCGTCCGGCATACCAGCTCCGCCGGAATAGTTGATGGCAAGACCTTCCGCCAGATTGGCATCCGGCACCAGCTTGGCAATGGCCGTCTGGCTCTGGCCAAGTCCGCCGCCGCCATGACTGCAGAACGGCAAAATCGTCTTGCCGGAAAAGTCGTATTCCTCCAGGAAGGAAGCAATGGGCATGGGGATGGAAGCCCACCAGTTGGGATACCCCAAAATAATGGTGTCGTACTGCTCCATGTTTTCCACATGGGTGGAAAGCTCCGGGCGCGCCTGTTCGTTCTGATCCTGTTGGGCCTGCTCCAATACGGTGTTATAGTCTGTGGAATAGGGTTCCACCAGCTGGATCTCAAACAGGTCGGCCCCTGTCTGCCGCTGGATCTCTTCCGCGATTCCCCTGGTATTGCCGCCCCAGGAGAAATAGGCAATCAAAATGTTCCCGTCGGCGCTGCCTGTCGTGTCGGTCTGTGTGCCGGCAATGCTCCCCGTGCCGGCAACGGCGTTCAGCACCAGCCGTAAGCCGATGTTGTAGTTGCTGTTTTCCTGGGGCATGGCCGCCCGATACGCGCTGCGAAGATTCTTGGCAAAGTCATTCCAGCCTCCGCCCCGGTAAACCCGCCGGGTGCCTGTTTCAGGGCCGGTGGGATCGGTCTGCGCTTCACTGCTGTATTCGCCGTAATAATCCCAGACCCATTCGCCTACATTCCCGTGCATATTGTAGAGCCCCCAGGCGTTGGGGGAAAAACTGTTCACTTCCACGGTGGTCTGCCGGTAAACGCCAGGCTGTGTTTCCAGATTGCTCTGATTAAAATAGTTGTCCTCGATCATATAGGGATAGTCGCCCCAGTAGTTGGATTCTTCCGCACTGATGGAAGTTTCCGTATTGAACGGGGTGGTCGTTCCCGCCCGGCAGGCATATTCCCACTCCGCCTCGGTGGGCAGGCGGTACCCGTTGGCGCTGCGGTCCCAGCTCACGCTGGTTCCGTCGATGGTGTAGGCCGGGGTCAGCCCTTCCTGCTCGCTGCGGGCGTTGCAGTAAGCAACCGCATCCAGCCAGGAGATACTTTCCACCGGCAGATTATCCCCGGAGAAATTGCTGGGGTTTTCACCCATCACGGCTTCATATTCCTGCTGCGTGACCTCATAGGCGCTCATATAGAAATCGCTAACTGTGACGGCATGCTGCGTCTCATCCGCGCTGCGCCAGGCCTCGCTGTCCGGGCTGCCCATATCGAAGGTTCCCCCGGTAATTAGCAAAAATCCTTCCGGTACTTCTATCTCTTCCGGTTCCGATTCCTCTACGCTCTCCGACTGGACAGACAAATCCGGTTCCGGCGTTGTCCCCGACGATACGGGAACAGACGAATCCGAACTGCAAGCAGCCAGGGAAAGCAAAAGGGCGAGGGACAGAACCCCTGCCATGATCTTTTTCATCTGCGCTTCTCCTTTCCTGTTCCATAGAGTCAAGAATCAATGCGTACCAGCTCATAGGTGCGGCTGCCAAGTCCGATGGCCTCGGCGTGCTCCAGCGTATGCAGGCCGTTGCGGCTCTCGATGCGCTGGATGAGGGAATCGCCGTCCTCGGCGGCGTAGACCAGATCCACACAGGCCTGATCCAAAGCCACCGAGTCAAAGGAAGCCAGGATGCCGATGTCGTGCATATCCGGCTCGGCAGGGTTGCCGTCACAGTCGCAGTCCACGCTCAGGCGGTTCATCACGTTGATGTAGAGGATATTCCCATTCAGATAGTCCACCACGGATTTCCCGGCCTCGGCCATGCTCTCCAGGAAGGCGTCCTGGTCGCCGCCCCACATACTGCCGCCGGTGCCGCCGCTGTGGATGTGGGCCTTCCCCTCCGAGGAAGCGATGCCGATGGAGATGTTCTTGATGGCTCCGCCATAACCCGCCATGGAGTGGCCCTTGAAGTGGGAAAGGACGATATAATAATCATAGTTGGCAAAATTAGCTCCAACATAGTTCTCGGTCAGATTGCTGCCGCCGGTGACCGGCAGGGTCATGGAGCCGTTTTCGTCCATGATGTCCACGTCGCACAGGGCGGTGTAGCCGTGGTCCTCCGCCACCTGATAGTGCATGGCCGTGTTGGCCCGCTGCCCGCCGTAAGCGGTGTTGCATTCCACAATGGTGGGATTCTCGAAGGACTGCACCAGATCCCCAATGAGCTCGGGCGCAGGTAGTTGCTCCCCGGTTCCCCGGTGGAGAGCTTTACCGCAATATTGTCCGTAGGGGAAGCGCCAAGCGCCTCATACACGGCGATCAGCCCTTCCGGGATGATGTCCGTGGTCATGTACACGGTGGGTACCGCACCAGTGGCATCATCGGTCGCTTCTGAAGATTCATCGCCAACGTCCGAGGATTCCGGCGATTCGCTGCCGCTTTCCTCCTGCGATTGGGCGGACGGGGCGGGCGCTTCGCTGCTCGTGGAGAAATTGCTGTCCGACGAGGATACATCCTCCTGTGCTGCGCATCCTGCCAGCAGGCCGAAGCAAAGCAGCGCCGCAAAACAAAATGTTATGGCCCGTTTCATTTGCCGCCTCCTTTCTTTCCATGGCTCTCCTCGTCAGCATCATTTGACGGAGGAAAGTTCTTCTATCTGTTTCAGTTCGTTTTCCGTCAGGGTAATTTCCACAGCCTTGGCGTTTTCCACCAGGCGCTCCCGCTTCTTCATGCCGGGGATGGGCACAATGTAAGGCTTTTGATTCAGAATCCAGGCCAGGGCCAGCTGGACGGGGGTGGCGTTCTTTTCTGCGCCCAACTCCCGCAGATACCCAAGTAAGGGCGCATACCGCTCAAGATTTTCGTCGTTGACCGAGCCGCCCCGCCAGTCGTCCGGGGCGAAGGTGACGCCTTTCTGGAAGGTACCGGTGAGCAGTCCCCTGAACAATGGCCCATGAGCGACCCAGCCGATATGGTTTTCCTCCAAAAAGGGAATCAGCTTCTCGTGGCTACGGTTAATCATGTTGTAGTTGTTCTCTACCACGGTGATGGGGCACACAGCGTTGGCCCGGCGCAGATAGTCCTCGTCCGCCTTCGACACACCCCAATGGAGTACCTTGCCTTCCCGGATCAGTTCCGACATGATTTCAGCAGCTTCTTCCGGGGCTGTCTTCGGGTCAATTCTGGCCTGGAGGTAAAAGTCGATGTAATCTGTTTGCAGGCGCTGAAGAGATTCCTCCACGCATTTTCTCACCGTTTCCCGGCTGAAATCGTAGAGCAGGGGCGGCCTGTCGGGATTCACGGCGTAGTCAAAAGACACGCCGCATTTGGAAGAAATGACCACCTGATGGCGGACATCCCGCAGGGCTTTTCCCAAAATTTTTTCATTGTGATGAGGGTCACTTACATTGCCATAGTTCCACCCGGTATTAAAGAAGGTGTACCCCAAGTCCACCGCCTCCCGGATGACTTTTGCGGCAGTATCGATGTCCGTTAAGCTCCCTTCCGCATGGGAAAATCCCATACATCCCATGCCAATGGCGGATACTTCTACATTTCCCAACATTCTCTTTTCCATTTGTAAGACCTCGCTGATTACTGATAGGATTTTTCAAAGATGGCGGCGCACTCCTCATCGGAAAGAGGCACTCTGTCACAGGCGAACAGGCCGCCCATGGTGGCGCGGGCATTCTGAGCCAGAGTCGCGAATTCCTCCGGCCGGATGCCGTAGTCGGACATTTTCAAATTTGCGACACCGCATTGTTCCTGAAGCTGCGTCAGGGCGGTGATGAAGTCCATTGGCGTTGCAGCATCCGTTTTACCCAGAGCTATTGCCATGCGGATAAACCGGTCATCGCAGGCGTGCTTTTCGATAAAGTGGGTAAAGTACGCCTTGGAAATCATGATGAGCCCCGCACCGTGAGGCAGGTCATGATGATAGGCGCTCATGGCGTGCTCCATGGAATGCTCGCTGGTGCAGCCGCTCAAGGTCATGACCACACCGGACAGGGTGTTGGCAAAGGCAACGTGTTCCCGCGCTTCCAGATCCGCGCCGTCCTTTACAGCCCGGGGGAGGTAGGCCCCAATGTTTTCGATGGCGGTCAGCGCGTACATATCGCTCATCAGGTTGGCCGGCGCGGCGATGTAACACTCTACGCTGTGAAACAGCGCGTCAAAGCCCTGATAGGCGGTGAACTTCGGGGGAACCGTGGTCATCAGCTCCGGATCTACAATGGCGATCCGGGGGAAAAGGGAATCCGGCCCGCCGAATCCAATCTTTTCGTTGGTTTCCTCATTGGAGATGACGCCGTACTGGTCCACCTCGCTGCCGGTGCCCGCCGTTGTGGTGATCGCCACAATGGGGAGAGGCTCGTTTGCCAAGGGCTGCCCTTTTCCCGTGCCGCCAGAGACGTAATCCCACAGGTCGCCGTCATTGGTGGCCATAGCCGCGATGGCCTTGGAGGCATCCATGACGCTGCCGCCGCCCAGAGCTACCAGGAAATCACAGTGATTCTCCCTTGCCCAGGCGGCCCCTCCATCACTGTGGACTTCAGAGGATTGGCCATGATCTTATCAAACAGGACCGTCTCCACACCGGCCAGCCGAAGCTGTTCTTCGGTTCTTGCCAAGGAACCATTCGCCCTTGTGGATTTCCCGTTGGAAATCACAATCATCGCCTTTTTTCCCGGCAGCGACTGCTCATGAAGGTGTTTGAGCTGCCCTGAACCAAATAAGATTCTCGTAGGGATATACATTTGAAAATTCGTCATAACAGAAACCTCCCGATCATTTTGATTTTGTTGTTCGATGTACTGGATTCTTCGTGCCATGCTGGATCAAACGGGCGATATAGTAGACAACACAGACCCATAGGGCCATCATGGCGAGATATTCCGCAAAGAACTGCGCCAAAGGCTGTTCCATATTAAAAAATACAAACTGGCTGCGCAAAAACAGGTAATCCGCAATGTTATGCTTGATAAAAGCATAAATTCCATAACCGCAAAGGAGCATTGCCAGCACCCGTAAGCTCCATGTGCGGACGGGTGACGCTTTTTTGCATCCGGTCACGTTCCGCATCATTCCCATAATCATTCCCCAATGCAGTCCAAGATGGAAGCTCATAAGGATAAATCCCCAATAGGCAGCCAGCATATGAAGAATTCGGGCAAAACTCATTCCGCCTTCAATCGGCAGAAATGCAAACACTTCCCTGGACATGATGATGCCGCTGACCATCAGACTGATCATGGCAAGAAATATCAGGACATTGACAATCGTCTGTAAGACGCGCAGGCCCGTATATCTGCCTTTCAGGATGTTTCTGTGCCATCTTCCGTTCAAAATGTGGTGTAAGACAAACAGAACAAACAGGGCCGTGCCCATCCACTCATGGGCGGTTTCCCCTATCAGCATATAGGACATCTGACAGAGGAGGAGGACGGTCATCACAAGATCGATCCCCATTTTTACCATTGTTTTGCAGTTCACCGAAGATCACCTCCTTTCTCCGATGTTTTAGATATACATCCCAATCTCATTTTCCGCCGTATCGTTTCCTGTCAATAACATCGAAAACTTAAAGTGGAAATTGTGCATGCCTTTGCAGGCATAAAACCTATGCGTATCTGTTCTCAATTGATTGCAGGCAGCCTCAATCTGTATGCACCCAAACTCTTTGGCAAGTTTGCAGGCTTTTGTCAACATTTCTTTTCCAACACCCTTTTTCCTGTAATCAGGCAAAATAGCAAACTCCATGACCTCCGCAATTCTTGCGGAATGATGAAGCTGTTCCTCAAATCGAAGGTTCAGAACGCCGATCACTTTCTCATCAAGGCTGCATACAAGGCAAGCGTAACTGTCACTAAGCGATTGCTTGCGGAATATTTTCATAAAACTGTCATAAGGGAGTTCTCTTTGCTCCATCTCACAAATAAGGCGGAAAACCTGCCTGCAATCTGCAAATGTTCCTTTCCGATAGATAAAATCCGCCATCTATTTTTTAATACCCCAATTCCGACAACCAGTCCAGAATGTCCTCCTGTGCGCCGGACGCATCTTCTTCATACACGTCAAAAACAGAATCGGAAAGAAAGGCGCTGTCCGGCAGGACATCTTCGATATCTCCCACGCTTCCAGCAAGCCCTCCTGTCCCATGAGAACAAAACAGGTAAACTTGTTTGCCGGACAGATCATTTTCTTCTATGAAAGACAAGAGAGCCATGGGCGCACCGTACCACCATATTGCGTGTCCAAATTGATACAATCAACGTCTTGTGGCTATCGTTTTTTAATTTACGAAAACACCACAATATATGTACTTTTTCATTCTTCCCCGCGCACCCACATGGTATTGGGTATCGTTTTTCGACTTGCAATTCCAGACTGAGCAGCCGCGTTCTTTCCTATTAAAGGAAGCCTACCGTTTTTCGATTTGCTATCGTTTTTATTTTACATCAAATCCGCCTGAGAATCCACCACAGAGAAAGGCCCGGAACCCAACGCTCAAAATCTGGTTCCGGGCTTATTTTTACATCTCCGTTGTGATTTCAGTCCCATTCCTGAAAGTAAAGACCACCCTGCCATCTGAATAAACCGTAGCATAATCGATTAACTGATAGAACAGCCGGTCATCAAAGGCAAGCGGCAGTTCATGGATCTCCCCAAGCTCGAACAGGAATCCGCTGAAAATATCATATTTGAATTCCCTCTCTTTCCGTTCTTTCTCCAGGCTGTCCATCCTGCTTTCCAATGCGGCATACCGGCTGACGTATCCGTCATACCGTTTCCGGTAATCATTCTGGTCCATTTTCCTCGTGGCATTTTCGTCTATCAGCTTCTGGATCAGCCCCGTGGTCACTTCCATTTCACTTCTGACCTCTTCCATCTCCCGGTCGATTGCCTTGCAGTCACCTAAAACGTGCATAACCGCCCGGCAGTCATCAATCAGGCTGTCCCTGTTCTCCATCAGGCTGCTCAACGCTTCCAGGAACAATTCCTGTATCCTCTGCTCATACAGATGGGGCGTCGTGCATTTATGTTCTCCTTTAAACTTGGCGTTGCACTGCCAGACTGTGCGCTTATATTTGCTGTTGGAATGCCACACCTTAGAGCCGAAGTATGCCCCGCAGTCCCCGCATTTCAGCTTGGCGGAAAACGGGCTGCAGCAATTGCTCCTTCCCGCCGCCCTCCGGCGCTCCATCTCCAATTGTACCAACTGCCACTCGGAAGGGGAAATGATGGCGTCATGGCTGCCCTCCACATAATACTGCGGCACTTCACCTTCATTCGTTTTCCGTTTCTTAGAGAGGAAATCCACCGTGTAGCACTTTTGCAAACGGGCATCGCCTTTGTATTTTTCGTTGGTCAGGATATTTTCCACCGTCCTATGACGCCACTCGCTTTTCCCGGTCGGCGTGGGAATCTCCTGCTCTGTCAGATACTTTGCAATGGCATAAGGCGTTTTCCCTTGCATGAACATCCGGTAAATCAGCCTTACGGTTTCCGCCTCCTCCGGCACAATCTCCATCTGCCCGTCCTCGCCTTTCTTGTATCCGAGGAAGGTGCTGTACGCAAGGCTGACTTTGCCGTCTGCAAAACGCTTTCTCTTTCCCCAGGTAACATTCTCCGAGATGGAGCGGGATTCCTCCTGCGCAAGGCTGCTCATGATGGTAATCAGCAGCTCGCCTTTGGAGTCAAATGTAAAAATGTTCTCTTTCTGGAAATAAACCTCCACGCCTCTTTCCTTCAGCTTCCGCACTGTAGAGAGGCTGTCCACCGTATTCCTTGCGAACCGGGATACTGATTTTGTCACGATCAGGTCTATCTTCCCATCCAGGGCATCCCTTATCATTTCATTAAAGCCGTCCCTGTGACGGGTGTCGGTCGCGCTGATCCCTTCATCTGTATATACTTTGACAAATTCCCATTCCGGCCGGGATTGGATGTAGCTCGTGTAATAATCGACCTGCGCTTCGTAGCTGGTCAACTGCTCCTCGCTGTCTGTGCTGACACGGGCATAACCCGCCGTTTTCCGCTTCGTTACCGCATCCTTCCGGATTCCGGTATGGATATTCCTTGTTGCAGGAATGACTGTCACATTAGCCATCGTTCTCCTCCTTCCCGCCGTTTTTTCTCATTGCCCTGACTTCCTTCATCCGCTGGCGAAGCATCTCCCGGTGTTCCGCAGATGCCTCACCGTCACTCCAGTAGGCTTTCTTTTTTTCGCTTATGAGCCTGCGCCGTTCCTCCGGAAATTCATGGGTTCTCCAGTATTCTTTCATGCGCTCACTCTGCTGACGTTTCTGCTCATCTGTACGTTTCCGGCCAGAGTTTTTCAGGCTGATCTGCCGTTTCTGTTCTTCTGTACAGATATACTTGATTTCATGCTCCCTCCACTGTTTAACGGTTTCTTTTCCGTCCTTCAAGCAGAATACCAAAGTGCGGTCTTTTTCCGCTCTGATAACCGTTATCTTGTCCCTGACGGCATCCTCCGTAACTTCACCACCAATGACCTCCGCCGTCAGCCTGAACAGTTCTTCCTCCGGGATAATCTCCGCGCCACAGCAATTCAATCCGTCTTTCCTCCGGGTGTGGCAGGTCCAGGTCCGGTATTTCGGGGACCCTGAGCGCACATAACTTTTCCCGCACCGGCTGCATTTTACCATGCTGGTAAACGGGTATCTCGCAGTAGATTTGTTTCCATCCGGGCTTGCGAAATGCTCCGCCCTGCGCTGGATCTCCTCCTGCACCCGGTTAAAGGTATCCATGTCAATGATAGCCTCGTGGGTACCCTGCGCATGGTACATCGGTTTTTCCCCATTGTTCTTGACGCTCCTTTTTGTGATGTAGTCTTCCCGGTAGGTCGTCTGCAGGATCAGATTCCCGGTATACGCATAATTACGCAGCAGCTTTAAAATGGGGCTCCTGCTCCACGAGTTTCCGAGCCGTGTTTTGATGCCCATTGCATTCAGGCGGTTCCGTATGGCCGTTGCACCAGCCCCTTCCAGATACCATGCAAAAATCATCCGTACCGTTTCCGCTTCCTCCGGCACGATCTCATACCGTCCGTTCACATTGCGGTAGCCGAGCAGGGTGCTGCTCCAGGGCTTGCCTTCCTCGAAGTTTTTCTTGATGCGCCATTTCTGATTCTCGCTGGCCGAGCGGCTTTCTTCCTGCGCATAGGACGCCAGGATCGTCAGCATCAGTTCCCCGTCTGCGCTTAAGGAATGGATGTTCTGTTCTTCAAAGTAAACGTCCACACCCAGCGTTTTCAGTTCCCGCACGGTCTCCAGAAGCGTGACCGTATTCCTGGCAAAGCGTGAGATGGATTTTGTAATGACCATGTCAATCTTTCCCGCCCGGCACTCTGAAAGCAGCCGCCTGAAATTCTTCCTGGAATCTCTGGTCCCGGTCACGGCTTCATCCGCATAGACGCCGGCGTATTCCCATCCGGCGTGGTTCTGGATCAGTTCGCTGTAATAGCTCACCTGTGCAGCCAGGGAATGACGCATGGCATCCTTGCCAGAGGACACCCTGCAGTACGCCGCCACATTTTTATCTCTCGGCAACTGTGGGGAACCAAATGTGACCTGGGTAATTCTTCCCGCCATGCTTGTTCCTCCTTGTATCAAATTCCGCCATTTTGGCGTATGCTATTCATCACTCTGAACGGCTATAATATCAAGTCTTTTCTGTGAAAATGCTGTCCAAAGATAAGCCGTGCCTTTTGGCGATAATTGTGTAGGATTTCCGGCGGTCAGCGGCAGTAATCACCCCTTCGGAAAAGAGCCTGTCAATCAATGAGAGGGAAACCCGGTAGGCCATCAGGTTCTCTGGCTCATACGCAGTTTCCGTTTTCTTTCCGGTGTTTCCAATAGCATTCCCGGCAGCAATATTTCCTTCTGCTGTTCCCATAGACCTCAAACTCCTTTCCGCATTGATGGCATACCAGCCGGTAGTAAGCCTTTTTATTGATCTCCGATGGGTGGCTGTTCCACCAGCGGCTGCGGCACTGGTCAGAGCAGAACTTCTTTTCCTTGCGCCCCTCGGCCTGCATGACCGGTTTCCCGCACTGCGGGCAGAAATGGGTGCATCCCATATCCGGATGCCTGCGCAGATAAGACTTCACGGTATTAACGGACAGCCCCAGCGCAGCGGCTATCGCTCCCGCGCTTTTGCCTTGTAATCTCATATTGCCGATGACAATCATATCTTCTTTCTTCACACTGACACCTCCTCAACATACGGAGATTTCCATATCGTTTTGAGGGGGTACTCAGGCAAAAAAATAATGCCCACGGAAGCCTTTTGTGACCTCCGTGGGCATCGTTCTTATACCTTCGTGCAGTAATCCAGCGAAATCCAGCCTGCGCCGCTTTTCAGCCGGCCCCATCTGGATGCGCCCTGTCCGTCTGCCTCCTCCACAATCGTGAAGGTTCCGATTCCTGTGTACTTCCCGGTTTTGGCATAGTTCGTCCCCGGTCCTTTACGGATATTCAGGTCCGTGATGGACACCCGCACCAGATACGGGGAAAACGCCGCCGTATCCGGTGTGTAGATGTTTACACCATTTACATCGAACACACGATATCCCGGATTCTCATCCGCGCAGTTCTTTGCGTTCTCCAGAACGCGGAAAGCCCCGATCTGCGATTTGGCATCCGCCCAGGTCTTCCGGACCCGGTACCAGATGTCGGCAGTCCCAGAAACGCCGCCCGCCGTACCGCAGATATTCTTCAAGATGGTCAGGATTTTCTCCCCATACCCGGCGCCAGCCGCCCAGCCTTTCCCCTGGGGATTTTCCTGCTGTCCGAGCCACTCCACATATTCCGCACTGCCCCTGGTGACATACTTAAAACGCGGGTCAACGCAGTCATTCTTCAAAGCATCGGTGGACGCATACGCCTTTAAATGCTGGATTTGCGCCCGGATGCCGAGCTGCGGCGTGTCAAAGGAATTGCCCTTCAGCCCATTGCTCGTCACGCCCATCCCGCAGAAGTTGTTCTGGTCCAGTGTGACCGCAGAGCCGGAGAAGGTAAAGTTCCCGGTCTCCAGGCAGGACTGCGCGAAGGCGATGTCACCGCGCACGCCCTCGGCCTGTCCCTCGGAAAGGTAGAGCGGAATCATGTCCAGGACGCTCTGCGGGACTTGCGGGTTCTTCCCCTGGATGTAGGTTTCCATCTGCTCTGCCGTAGCCACGGCGGTTCCCATAATCTTGGTATAGCCGCTGGTTTCCGCAGAGGAGCCGCCGTCCATCGCCGCTTTAACCGCCCGACGGAAGGTGTCCATCGTGTAACCCATACCAAGCTGTGTCCAGAGATGCTCCGGGTCGCCGTGGTTGGAAGCGATGCCCCGGCTGTGTCCCTCCCGGTGGCTGATGATCACGCCGTCTGCGGTCGGGTTCAGGCTGTACTGCCTGCACAGATAAGCAAACAGTTCTACGGCCGCTTCGTAGGTACGTTTCGCCACAGCCTTTGCCGTTGCGGTATCGGAGCAGGTAAAATTCGCCCCGCTTGTGTACTTGATACAGGCTGGCTCGCACATCTCCACGC
>ERZ826396.3014-NODE-3014-length-12133-cov-11.147955_pt1 | contig 12133 bp, 10 predicted proteins | sample MGYA00519926_ERZ826396 | MGnify/ENA primary metagenome ERZ826396 (study PRJEB31778, sample SAMEA3449230) | human gut metagenome | biome: human gut; feature: human-associated habitat; material: faeces | place: United Kingdom | collected 2010/2012 ...
GGCGGCTGGGGCTGGCCGCCTAGGCCGTCCGGAAAAACGTCCGCACCCCCTTCTCGGTTGCTTTTCGGAATTGTGGCTGGAAAACCCCAGATGGCGAAATTCCCCTCCTTCTTTTCGTTCCCGAAAACGAAAAAACGTGCTTTCCAAGACGGTTTCGGAGTGACCGCGCGAACCGCAAGAGGGTTGGCGCTGAAGCCTCGCGCAAGGGAGCGATCCGTACTCATGGGTTATGCGTCATGGGTTATGCGTTCGTATCACGCCTGTTTGCTCGAATGCGACCCGTGCACACGGAGGCTCGGGTTGCGTTCGCAGACTGTACGAGGGGACACGTCCGCTTGCTCACGCGCGTGAGCCAAGCGCCCGCCTTACGCCCCGAGCTGTATGACGAGGTCGGGATCGGGGTGGACGAGGACGCCTTCGCGCAGCATGGCGGCTCCCACTTCCACGTACTCGTCGGCAGCGTCCGCGCAGAGGCGCTCGACCTCCTCGTCGCTGAGCGTGCGCACAGCGCGCGCGGGCATGCCCATGATCATCGTGCGTGGCGGGAACTCCTTCCCCTCCGTGACGAGGGCTCCTGCTGCCACGACGCACTCCTCGCCGATCTTCGCGCCGTTCATGATGATCGAACCCATGCCCACGAGCGTGTTGCGCCCGATCTCGCATCCGTGCACGATGGCACCGTGGCCCACCGTGCAGCGGTCGCCGATGACGACGGGGCAGTCGGCCTCCACGTGCACGATGACGTTCTCTTGGATGCTCGTCTGCTCGCCGATGACGACCGGCGCGTCGTCTCCGCGGATCTGCGCGCCAGCCAGCACGCACGACTCGCTGCCGATGTGCACGTCTCCCACGATGCCGGCGGCGGGGGAGATGCGTGCGTTCGGGTGGATGCGCACGCGGTGGTACAAGGTTGTTTCGCTGCTCATGGCCGTGTCCTTTCGCCTGGTTTCCCCTCCATTATACGAAGATGCGCGCCCGAGCGCTTACCCAGATGCGAAAGACCGTGGGGTGGCAGTATGCTTGACGCGCTATAATGGCATGCGACGTGTACGCGGCTGAGGAGCTGCGGTGAAGACGCATCGCATGCTGCGGGAAGGGAAGGCTATGTCGGAGATGATCTCGCTCGAGGAGGCGCGCGCGCTCGTGCTGTCGCACGTTCGTCCGCTGCCGGTGGAGACGGTGCCCGTGCTGGAGGCCGTGGGACGCGTGGCCGCAGCCGATCTGACAAGCGACATCGACATCGCCCCGTTCGCCCATTCGGCCATGGACGGGTTCGCGGTGCGCGCATCCGAGCTGGCTGGGGCATCGCCGGAGTCTCCTGTGGAGCTGGACGTCATCGCCGAGGTGGCGGCGGGCGACGTGTTCGAGGGCGTCATCGGGGCCGGCCAGTGCGTGCGCATCATGACGGGAGCGCCGCTGCCCGCCGATGCGGACGCCGTGGTGAAGTACGAGGTGGTGGACGCGGTGTCGGGCGACGGCAAGCCCGGCAGCCGCGTGGCGTTTCGCGCGCCCGCGGACGTGCGCGCGAACGTGCGCGAGGCGGGCGAGGAGGCGCGCGCGGGCGAGGTGGTGGTCGGGCGCGGCGAGGTCGTCGGCACGGCCGGCGTGGGCTTTCTCGCAAGCTGCGGCATCACGGAGGTGCCGACGTATCGCCGCCCGCGCGTGGCGGTGATCGCCATCGGGTCGGAGCTGGCCGCTCCCACCGAGGTGCCCGCACCCGGCAAGATCCGCAACTCGAACAGCTACGCGTTGGCCGCTTGCGCGCAGGCGGCGGGTGCTGTGCCCACCGTCCTGCCCATCGTGGAGGACGCGCACGAGGCGCTTGCCGCCGCCGTGCGCAGCGCGGCGGCGTCGTACGACTTCGTGGTGACGAGCGGCGGCGCATCCAACGGCGATTTCGACTTCATCAAGCCGGTCGTCGAAGAGCTGGGGCAGCTGCTCATGACCACGGTGAACATGCGCCCGGGCAAGGCCCAGACGTTCGGCCTCGTGGACGGCACGCCCGTGTTCGGCCTTCCCGGCAACCCGGCGGCGGCCTACGTGGGCTTCGAGATGATCGTTCGTCCGGCGCTGCGCAAGATGCAGGGCTTCTCGCGCTTCGAGCGGCCCGTCGTGAAGGCTCGTCTGTCGACCGACGCGAAGAAGAGGGACTCCCGTCGCATCTTCTTGCGCTCGACGCTTTCCAAAGACGAGGCGGGCGGCTACGTGGTGACGCCGGCGAAGAACCAAAGCTCGGGGCTGTTCGGCCCCATCCAGCGCAGCAACTGCATGGCCATCCTGCCGGAGGGCTTGGAATCGCGTACGGCGGGTTCCGTGGTGGAGTGCGTGCTGCTCGACGTGTCCGAGGAAATCGTTCTGTAGGAGGGTCGTATGTCCGAGAATCCCATCACCTTCGCCATCATCACGTGTTCCGACACACGCGGCATGAAAGAGGACACGGCGGGCGCGGCGCTCGAAGCGCTCATCGCCGAGAACGGCTGGGAGTGCAAAAGCCACGTGGTGGTGCCCGACGAGCGGCCGTTCATCGCGTCGGCCATCGTGCGCGCATGCGACGAGGCCGACGTGGACGTGGTGCTGACCTGCGGCGGCAGCGGGCTTTCGCTGCGCGACGTGGCACCCGAGGCCACGATGGACGCATGCGAGCGCAACGTGCCCGGCATCGCCGAGGCCATGCGCGCGCACTCGCTGACCATCACCCCCTACGCGATGCTCTCGCGCGCCGTGTGCATGCAGCGGGGGCGCCACCTCGTGATCAACCTGCCGGGAAGCGAGAAGGCCGCGCGCGAGAACTGGGACGGTGTCGTGGCCGCGCTGCCGCATGCTGTCAAGATGATGGCCGGCGGCGGGCACTGAGGCTTCGGAAGAGGCCTTTCCGGAGGAGTCGGAAGGGGCGACTGGGGCTGCGATAGGGCGGGATGCCGCATGGCGTGTGCCGTGCGGTGTGCGGGCGGGGGCGATTCCCCGGATGACCGGGACGGGAGTGGGGCGGATCCTGTCGCGACGGGGCGGGGCACCGTGCGGCATGCGTCGTATGGGAAAACGACACGCTTTCTATTAAACCAGAATTGGCACGAATCCGCGTTTGCCGAGTTCCGAGTCGCGCTCGTTCTGGTCGGGCTCGATATTGGGAGAACGCAAGCCGCATCGACCCCGGCTCGGCGCGGACATCGCGCCGAAGCGGCACGGATCGCGTCTTGTGCATAGGCCGCCGAGCGCCCTTCCGTCCCGGCGAGAGCGTTTCCCCAGGTCGGGATCTTCGCCGGAGCCGCTGCCGGCCCCTCGGGGAGCTTTTCCGGGAGGAAACTTATGCACAAGACGCGATCCGTGCCGCTTCGGGCCGAACTTGCGTCAAGCTGGGATCGACAGGGGCCTCGATCGGCATGCGGCGCATACCGCACGCCGTGCGGGAAAACGGCGCGAAAATGGCCACGGAACCGCGTTCTGGCACGGAACCGGCCCGAGATCGGGGCGCGACCGCCCGGTCGATTTGCGCGACCTGGGGTTTCGGCGAGGCTTGGCGGCGAAAGAGGGCCGACAGGGCCGATTCCGTGCCAGAACGCGGTTCCGTGGCCATTTTCGGCGCTCGCGCGTGCACGAAGCCTTGGAGTAAACGGGCGCAAGGGTAGCCGCGCCGGGTTAGGACCGGCGATCGGCGATATGCCGCTTCGTGGGTTTTCCGAGAAGCGCCGAGCGAGCCGTGAGGCAGGGCCGCTAGAATCCCACGGTCATGTGGAGATGGTAGAAGCCGATGCGCGTGACGAAGACAGCGAGCAGCGCGAGGATGCTCGCGGCGATGCGCAGGACGATCGCGAGGCGCTCGGACTGCGCACGTCGAATCGACCAGGCAGCCGCCGCTGCGCCGAGCGCGCCGAGCGCGCAATGCGCGATGACAGCCGCTTCGTAATGCGGCGCGAGAGAGGCGGCCGTGAACTCGTTGTTCGCAATGCCTCCGAGGCTTTCCGCGTGCATTCCCAAAACGACGGCTCCTGCGCCGAGCGCGCCGAATGAGACGATGACAAGCGCTGCCTCCAGTCCGCGCGATCGGACGTGCGCCGCACTCAAGCACAGCAGCCCCAGCACAGGCCCCGCCAAGAGCGCCCCCAGGACAAGGTTCGCCGGCGTGAACGGGGTGTCCCAGGTGGGCACGGTGCGCACCGCGTATGCGAGGGACGTGCAAACCACGAGCATGCATCCCGCGCCGATGCCGAGCAAAAGCCAGAGCCGCGCGAGCGCGTCGGGGAACCGCTCTTTGAAAGACGCCATCCAGTATGATCCTGCAAGGAACAGAAACGCAACGGCGGCCAACACCTCGTTCGAGAGCGGCGAGCGCCCTACGCCCGAGAACACGTGCAGCGCGTTGGCGGGCGTGCCGAGGTGCGTGGCCGAGGCGATGAACCCAACGAGCGCAATGGAGAACGGAAGCGCCACCATGCGGTCGAGTCGCACGGCGGCTTCGCGACTAGGGGCGCCAAGCCGTGCGAGCGCAAGCACGATGAACGCCACCACGCCGGCCGGGGCGAGCGTGGTGAACAATGCGAGCGAGAACGCGTCGAATCCGCTCGTCATAAGCCGATCTCCCCTCGGTTGACGATGCGTCCCCCGCCGTCCTCGGCTGCGAGCGCAGCGGGGGACGGCAGGATGTAGAGGTTCGGGCTGGTCGCGCTTTCGTCCGGCAGCGGCATGATGGAGCGCACGGCATCGGGGTGGCGCTCGTGCAGCTCGAAGGCCGCGCCGAAGTCGAGGGCGCGCAACGGGCACGCCTCCACGCAGATGGGCCGCGCGCCTTGCGCCACGCGGTCGCGGCATCCGTCGCATTTGCTGGAGCGCTTGAGCCGCGCGTCGATGCGCGGCGCGTGGTAGGGACAGGCCATGGTGCAGTATCCGCAGCCGATGCACTTGCCCGCGTCGGGCCACACCAAATCCAGCTCGTCTTTGTGCATGGCGCCGGTGGGGCATACCTGCGCGCATGCAGGGCTGTTGCAGTGGTTGCACGCAAGCGAGATGTGGTAAGCGAACACGTTGCGGGCGAAGACGCCGCCGTCGCTGTCTTGCTGCGACCATGAGCCGCCTTCGTAGTCGATCACCATGCGAAACGCGTCGCCTGTGCCGTGGTCGCGGTAGTCCTTGCAGGCAAGGACGCAGGTGCGGCATCCGGTGCAGCGTGTGTTGTCGAAGAAGAATCCCCGTGGCATGGCATCGCTTTCGTGATGGTGGCAGGGTGCATTGTAACGCATTGAGAGAGGTCGGAGCGCCCTGTTCTCAAAGCGCTCCGCGGTTTCGCGGCCTCGCGAGGGGCGCGCGGGCTGGAGGGGCTTTCGCGACGTCACCGCTCGCCTTTCTGCCGTCGTGCGCTCCTTTTTTCGCGAGGGCGCACGACGGCGGGGCCGCGTCGGGCGCGTGAGCCCCCGACGCGGCGCGACGGTGCGGCACGGCCTACGCGGCCGGAACCCCCGTCACCTCTTTGCCGTTGGCGATAGCACCGGTCGCATCGCCGGGTTCCTTCGCGGCGGGGCAGGGCAGGATGGCGATGGAGGGCGTCGTCTCGTCGGGCGAGGGCATCGGCGCGATACCGGCTACCGTGCCCTCGTGGGCGGCGCGCAGCTCTTCGATGTCGCCGAACTCGAGGGCGCGCAGCGGGCACGCCTCCACGCAGATGGGCTTCAGCCCCGCGCTCACGCGCTCGGCGCAGCCGTCGCATTTCACGCCCTTCTTCGCCTCCTCGTCGAGGACGGGCACGTTGTAGGGGCACGTCTCCACGCATGCGCCCACGCCCGTGCACTTCTCCTCGTCGATGAACACGAGGCCCGTGTCGGTGTCCTTGGAGATGGCGCCCGACGGGCACTTGGCCATGCAAGCGGGCATCGCACAGTGCTGGCAGCCCAGCGACACGTGGTAGGCGAACGCGTCGGACGTGTACGTGCCGTCGCCGGCGTCGGTCCAGGCGCCCCCTTCGTAATCGTAGACGTGGCGGTAGGCGATGGTTTGCGGCAGGTCCTTGTAGTCCTTGCACGCCATCTCGCAGGTGCGGCAGCCCGTGCAGCGCGTGCTGTCGAAGTAGAATCCGTACTGGGTCATGTCGTCTTCCCCCCTTTTAAGCCTTCGTGACCTGGGCGATGATGGAATGCGCCGGGCCGTTGCCCTTCGCGAGCGGCGTGGGCTTGTACGTGGTGAGCGTGTTCACGCACGCGCCCGTGTCCACGCGGTCGCCGTCCATGTCGGCGTTGTGCCACGCGCCCTGCGGGATGCCGATGGTGCCGGGGATGATGCGCGGCGTCACCTTCGCTTCGATTCGGATCTCGCCGGCGGGGCTTTTCACGGCCACCGTGTCGCCGTCGGCGATGCCGCGCGGCTCGGCGTCGAGCGGGTTCATCCACAGCTGCTGGCGCGCCACCTGCTCAAGCTCCTCGATGAAGCCGAACGACGAGTGCGTGCGGCTCTTGTGGTGGAAGCCCGCGCAGTACAGCGGGTACTCGTCGGTCACGCTGCCGTACCCTTGGAAGCCCGGCGTGAACACGGGGATGGGATTGATGACCTCGTCGTCTTCCAACTCCCATGTGGCGGCGATATCGGCCAGCTGTTCGGAGTAGATCTCGATCTTGCCGGACGGGGTCTTGAGCGGGTTGGCTTCGGGGTCGTTTCTGAACGCCTCGAGGCCGATGGCCGGCGGCAGCTCGCGCTTGTAGACGCCCTGCTCGCGTATCTCGTCCCAGCTGGGCAGGTCGGCATCTTCGGCCGCACCGGCCTCGTAGAGCTCTTGGATCCACTCTTCTTGGGTCTTGCCTTCGGTGAACTCGTCGCGCTTGCCGAACTTGTCGGCGATGTCGGCGCATACGTCGTAGCTGGGACGGCACTCGCCTGGAGCCTCCTGGGCGGGCCCGCCCACCGTGACGCCGGCGTAGTACTCGGTGTAGCCGTTCGTGTACATGTTCAGCTGTTCTGCGCGCATGGCGTCGGGAAGCAGGATGTCGGCGTATTTGGCCGAGTCGGTCATCACGGTGTCCCACACCAAGATGAACTCGCATTTCGACTCGTCTTGCAGGATGTCGTGCACCTTGTTGATGTCGCCGTGCTGGTTCGTGATGCAGTTGCCCGCGTAGCTCCAGATGAACTTGATGCCGCACGAAAGCTTGTCGACGCCCGAGATGCCGGCGTTGGTCGCGGTCATCTCCTCGCCGTGGTCGACGGCGTTGAGCCATTGGTACACCGGGATGGCCGCCTCCACCGTGCTTTTGTCGGAAAGCGACGGCAGCCCTCCCACCAGCGCGACGGCGGGCTCGGCCTCGCGCTGCCCGGTGTTCGTGCCCGGAAGCCCTATCTTGCCGATGAGGATGGGCAGCATGCAGATGGCGCGGGAAGTGTCCTCGCCGTTGGTGTGGCGCTGCGGCCCCCAACCCTGCATGATGAACGGGGCCTCGGCCGCTGCGATCTCGTTCGCGAGCGCGCGGATGGTGTCAGCGGGGATCTGCGTGATGGGGGCGGCCCATTCGGGGGTCTTCTCCACCATGTCATAGCCCTCGCCCATGAGGTAGGCGCGATAGGATTTGTTCTGCCCCTTGGCGCTCTCGGGCATCGTCTCCTCGTCGTAGCCCACGCAATAGGTGTGCAGGAATTCGAGGTCGATCTGGTCGTTCACCACCCATTCGTGCGCGATGGCGCTTGCCAGGGCGGCGTCGGTGCCCGGACGGATGGGCAGCCACTCGTCGGGATGGCCCGAAGAGCTTTCGTTGAGGCGGTAGTCGATGTTGACGATGCGGCCGCCACGCTCCTTGACGGCCTCGCGCACGCGGGCGAAGTCCCACACGATGTTCGCCCCGCCCATGCGCGTTTCGGCGGGGCTGTTGCCGAACATCACCACGAGGTCGGAATGGAGTTCGGCTTCGGTCATCGAAGACGCGAACACGTTGTCGTAGGGGCCGCAATCCTCGCCGTACAGAAACGGCAGTGCGGCAGAGAGCATGTTCGTCGAGTAGTCGTACATGCCGCCCAGGCAGCCTCCCAGCACGTTGAGCAAACGCGACGAGGGGTTGCCCGTCGCGGAGTACATGCCCGATCCGTAGATTTTGTAGATGGCCTCGTTGCCGTACGTGTCGATGACGCGCTTGAGCTCGCTGGCGATGGTGTCGATGGCCTCGTCCCAGCTGATCTCCTCGAACTTGCCCTCACCGCGCTTGCCGACGCGCTTCATGGGCTTCGTCAGGCGGTCGGGGTGGTTGAGCCAGCGGCGCATGGAGCGGCCGCGCAGGCAGGCGCGTGCCTGCAGGGCGTCGTCGCCGGTGTTGTCGGATTCCATGTAGACGATCTTGCCATCGCGGCTGTGCCACTGGAACACGCAGCAGCCGCCGCAGTTCACATTGCACTGGCTCCAGGCGATCTGGTCGGCGGGCGCGTCGGCTGCGCCGTTCGCGCCGTCTCCCTGGCTTTGCGGCGCGCATCCGTAGAGCGCGGAGCCGGACGCCCCGGCAAGCGCAAGTCCTGCGAGCGACCTTTTGACGAACGTGCGGCGCGACAGCGCCGATTCGCGTGCGGTCATGGTTCCCTCCTTTGGTTCGGTTGTTCCTCTCGCCATGATCAAAACTATCGGAATTGCGCGGCCGGCAAATCACACCGTGCATGTGATTTAAGGCAAAAACCCCAGGTCGATCCTTTGGCTTCAATGAAAACCTGCTCGGTTCGCCATCATGGGTATGCTACCATGCTGCCAATGCGACGGCAGAGGGGGTGAGAGCGGGATGACGCAGACGGGCGCGCGCACGCACGTGTCGAGTTGGGGTTATGCGTGCTTTCTCACGGTGAACGCCACGTCCGTCTGGGGCGGCGTGTTCCCGTTTCTGCCGCTTGAGTTCCAAACCGCGGAGGTCACGCTCACGTTCTTCCTAGCCCAAGCGCTTGCGTTCGGCGGGACGTTCGTGGCGAGCATGCTGGGGGCGTACCTGTTTCCGCATGGCGCGCGGCGCATGCTCGTGTCGCTGAGCGCGCTGCTCGTGTTCGGTGGATCGGCGTGCCTCATCGCGGCAATGTACGTGACGACGGCGGCGCTTGCGCTGGTGGCGGGCGGCGGCGTGCTTTTAGGTACGGGAAGCGCGGGTTTGTTCATGCTGTGGCAGCGTTACTTCGCATCGCTTCCTCCGGCTGCGGGCAACCTGAGGCTTGCCGTGGGCACGGCCATCGCGCCGCTCATCTACTTCGGGCTGTACCTCGTTCCCATCGCGTTGACGGCCTTTCTCGTGCCGCTCGTGTTCGTGCCGCTGTGCGGCTTGTGCATCGCGTTGTCGGTGCGCGAGATGCAGGTGGACCAGCCCATGTTCGAGGATGTGCCGCGCCAGCATCCACGCGTGTACCGCCAGGTGGTGGCCGACTACTGGCGCAGCGCGCTGTGCGTGGGGTCGCTCGCGTTCGCAAGCGGCGTGATTCGCGGCATCGCGGTCTTGCACGAGGAGATCGCCGCGGTGGTGAACGGCGCTTCCATGGTGGGTTCGTTCGCATCGGCGGTGGTGCTTTTGGTGCTGTGGCATCGCATGAGCTTCCGCTTCGGGCTGACGTCGGTGTTTCGCGTGGTGTATCCGCTGGTCGTCACCGGATTTCTGTTGCTGCCGTTTTTGAGGGCGGGCTACCTCAACCTGTTCGCCGGCTTCACGTACCTGGTGTTCTCGCTCGTGCAGATGCTTATGATGATGCAGTGCGCGCAGGTGTCGCGCGACCGCGGCATCAACCCCGTGTTCATCTACGGATTCTTCGGCGGCGTGGCTTACCTCATGCAGAGCGTGGGCTTTCTACTGGGCTGGACGAGCGAGTCCGTGTCGGCGGATGGGCGCGAGTGGTTGTTCTTCGTGGCCATGGTGTCGAGCTGGGTGCTCGGCCTCACGTTGCTTGCGGCCACGGGCACGTTGTTCAAGCCGCTTGCGTCGAAAGGGGCGACGTCGGTCGATCCCATCGAGTTCTTGCCGTCTGCGGTGGGGGCGGGCGGGGCCGCCGCGTCCGCGAGGCCCGCGCCGAAACGGCGGCGCAACCGCCCGTCGGCCTCCGAAGATGCCGGAGCCATTCGTGACCGCACGTCCAAGCAGTGCCGCCGGCTGCAGGAGGAGTACGGGCTGTCGTCGCGCGAGACGGAGGTCATGGAGCTCATCGCACGCGGAAACAGCATGGCGAGCATCGCCGAGCGCCTGGTCATCAGCGAGAACACCGTGCGCACCCATGCGAAGCACATCTACACGAAGCTCGACATCCACAAGCGCCAGGAACTGCTGGACATGCTCCACGAGCGGGAGGGGTAGGGGGCCTTCGGCGGCTCGACGGCCGGTGGGGCGGAGAGGTGCCCGCGTCGCGCCCGGGCGCATCCGCTGACTTGCTGCGCTCGCGCGTGGACTGCGGTTGCAGGCGATGCGCGAGTGCTATACTGGTGCGCGAAAACGAACGGCGATCGAGCGAGGACGACAGCAGCATGACGGCACAAGAGCTACCGAACGGATTCACCGGGTTCGCAAACCGCAAGCCGGGCTTCGAGCCGGCCAGCGCCAGCGTGGGGCACACGCCGGTGGGGGGCTACACCACGGGCGGCGGCGCGGCGCTCGCGGGCGTCCCGGCCGGCTACGAGCGGGGCGCGCAGGGGGCGTTCCAGTACGCGCGCGACCACGCGCGGCCCGACGCGGGCGCGGCGAGCTTCGACCCCGACAAGCTGCGCCTCATCCCCGACACCGACCGCCGCTGGGCCTGGACGGAGGTCGACCTGAACGCCCTGCGCCACAACGTGGCGTCCCTCAAGCGCCACGTGGGCCCCGGCGTGCGCGTCATGGCCGTGGTGAAGGCCGACGGCTACGGGCATGGGACGGTGCGCTGCGCGAAGACGGCGCTGAACTCCGGCGCCGAGTACCTGGGCGTGGCCACGGTCAACGAGGCCATCGAGCTGCGCGAGGCGCTGGTGAACGCGCCCATCCTCGTGCTGTCGCAGCCGCCCGACGAGGCCATCCCCCTGCTGCTGGCCTACAAGGTCATGCCGAGCGTCTACACGCCCGACTTCGCCATCCGCTACGCCGAGGCGGCCGACGCCTTCGGCATCCGCGCGCCGTACCACCTGGCCGTGAACACGGGCATGAACCGCATCGGCGTGCGCCACGACCAGGTGGTGGAGTTCCTCTCGCAGGTGAGCTTCCACCGCGCGCTCGACCTCGTGGGCACGTTCACCCACTTCGCTGGACTTCCATATACAGACGAAGCGCTTCCTGGAGGCCATCCAGGGCATGCGCGTGGCCGGCGTCGATCCCGGCATCATCCATGCTGCCAACTCGGCCGCAGCCATCCGCTACCCGGACGTGCACTTCGACATGGTGCGCCCCGGCATCGCGCTCTACGGCCTGCACCCGTGTCCGGAGACGCGCACGATGATCGAGCTCAAGCCCGTCATGAGCGTGCACGCGCGCGTGACCGACGCACGGCTCGTTCCCATGAGCGAGGGCGTGAGCTACGGCATGAACTACCGCAGCCCTGGCAGCGTGAAGATTTGCACCATACCGGTGGGCTACGCCGACGGCCTGCGCCGGGGGCTCTCGGGCCGCACGGACTTCATCGTGTCCGGCCAGCGGTTCCGCCAGGTGGGCAACATCTGCATGGACCAGTGCATGTTCGAGGTGGACATGCGCATCTACGGCACGCGCCGCCGCGTTGACCCGCAGGTCGGCGACGAGGTGGTGCTGGTGGGACGCCAGGGCGACTCGGTGGTCACGCTCGACGACATGGCGAACACGCTGGGCACGATCCATTACGAGCTGTCCATCGGGTTCGCGCAGCGCATGCCCAGAGTGTACGTGTAGGCTCTCGCGCAGAGAGCAGGGAGAAGGGGGATTCGCATGCCCAAGCCGCACATTCCGCTGGAGGACATCCGCGCGCAGGTGGAGGCCTGCCGCAAGTGCCCGCTGGCCGACGGCCGCACGCAGACGGTGTTCGGGGTGGGGAACCCCTCGGCGCGCGTGCTCATCGTGGGCGAGGCGCCGGGCAAGAACGAGGATCTGCAGGGCGAGCCCTTCGTGGGCAAGGCCGGGCAGTACCTCAACGAGCTCCTGGCCATCGCGGGCTTGGCGCGCGAGGACGTGTTCATCGCGAACGTGCTGAAGTGCCGGCCTCCCGGGAACCGCGACCCGCG
>ERZ826396.3015-NODE-3015-length-12127-cov-3.057406_pt1 | contig 12127 bp, 8 predicted proteins | sample MGYA00519926_ERZ826396 | MGnify/ENA primary metagenome ERZ826396 (study PRJEB31778, sample SAMEA3449230) | human gut metagenome | biome: human gut; feature: human-associated habitat; material: faeces | place: United Kingdom | collected 2010/2012 ...
TTCGCATGAACGAATGGTCCTATTTCTTTTAGGGACTTATTTCACAGCCCCTTTTTCTATTCCGTTATGTAAGGTGGCTTATACCTTTAGGCTGGTGCCGCTAATCGTCTCTTTCCAACCATTTGCAAATTCAAAAACAAAATTACAATATAATATATAAAATTACAATAAGTAAAAGCCTTCAAATGTTATAGTTATTCCATATAATATATGAAAATAAAACAAGGAGGCAGTGTATAAACTATGAAACCGTTTCTAAATATCAAATCTAACATCCCAGATGGTGAAGCTCATGTAATGCCGGATGGAAAAGTCTATATCTATGGAAGTCTTGACACAAAAGAGGATTCCTGGTGTTCCGATCATTACAAAGTAATTTTGTCCGCAGATCTGGAACATTGGGTAGAGAGTGAAATCAGCTTTTCCATCAAGGATGTTCCGTGGGCAGACGAGATTCAGGAACCAACGTACTTAGAGGGTGTTAAGTCTTATAACGAACTTCCGGAGGCAATTTTGACATTCCTTCCAGAAGAGACCAAAGAGATTCCAATCGATCAGTTCCTACCGATTTTGAGGAATATACTGATAGAACAGCAAAAGAACAAGAGTCTGTTTGCACCGGATTGTATCTATAAAGATGGAAAATACTATCTATATTTTTGTCTTTCTGACGATACGGAGGGAGTTGCAGTATCAGATTCTCCTACGGGGCCATTTAAAAATGCGGTGAAACTTCCTGTAAAAGGAATTGATCCGGCGGTTTTTGTTGATGATGATGGACAGGCGTACTATTATTGGGGGCAGTTTTCTTCTTGTGGAGCAAAACTGAATCCGGATATGATGAGCATTGATGAAAGTACGATTGCAGAAGGGCTTGTGACGGAGAAAGAGCATCATTTTCATGAAGGAAGTTCTATGAGAAAGCGTGGAGATACCTATTATTATGTTTTTGCAGATATCTCCAGTGGAAGACCAAGTAGTCTGGGATATGCGACATCAAAGTCTCCGCTTGGACCATTTACATACCAGGGAGTGATTGTTGACAATATATCGCTGAATGAGAAAAGCTGGAACAATCATGGCAGTATTGAGGAAGTGAATGGACAGTGGTACGTGTTCTTCCATGTAAGTACAAAGGGGCAGTATCTAAGACGGGCATGCATGACACCAATTGAATTCGATGAGAACGGATTGATCAAGAAGGTGGAACTGTAAGCTGAGTCTGTTTTCTGTATTGGGTAGGAGTAATTCCATATTTCTTTTTAAATACATTCTGAAAATAAGCCTGGGAGGAGAAGCAGAGATAGCTGCTGATTTCGCTCAGGCTTTTTTCTGTGAAGGTAAGCAAACTTTTGGACTCTTCTAACTTGCAGCGCATGATAAAACTACTGATATCGAAACCAAGTTCCTTCTTAAATTTTTTAGTGAGATAAGAGCGGCTTTTCCCGATATGTTCCGTGACATCACCAACCCGGATCGCTTCATTTACATGGCGGGAGATGAACTGGACACAATCAAAAATTTCTTTGGACATTCCACCTGGAATTTTCCCTTTTGCAACACGCTCTGTAAAATCAATCAGCATAGAATAGCTGAGCTTTTCAATATAAGCGATATTTTGAGAGTGTTCACAATCCTGAATGTAAATATCAGCCAGTTGATAGGCTTCTTCCAGGTTCATTCCTCCCTGGATAGCTGCCCGGGTGGTAAGTGTTGCTGTTGTGATAAAAATGTTTTTCCTTTGCCTGAGTGCGTTGCCTGCGACAATCCCCTCCACAAGATTCTGTGAGCTGTTGAGAAGTTCTTTCAATCGTCTGACATCTCCATCCTGGACATATTTCATCATTTCTTTTTCGTAAAAATGGGTATTATGATATCTTTGATTTTCTTTGAGTTCCATTATTTTCTCAGTGTAAATGCTGGATATCTTATCTGTTTGACCAAATCCTTCCAATTGGAAATGCTCACTGACAGAGATTACTTCATCATTGATGCAGAAGTGCAAATAAGCCAGAACATTCAAAAAAGAATAGAGTGATTGCTGTGGAATGCTTTGTAAAAACTGTGAGACGCGGGAATGAAAAGAAGCATCGATGGCCCATTCCTTCATAAAATTGTGTGTATCTGATTCTGTTACTGGTGTACTGAAGACAGGTCCGACAATAAGACAATAATCGCGTCTGGATGATTCAACATAACCATAATAAGTAAAAGAATCTGAAACAAAGTAGTCTGGATTCCTTTTGAAATTTAAAAAATCCGGGGAAGGATTATTTACAATGATATTGAACCCGGCATCTTCCGGATAAGTATAACTTTTATCCAATGCATAATCATAGCAATTGATTGAGAGAAAAGTGGCTTCATAAAATAATTTGCAAAATGCTTTAATATCCTGGATCATAAATAACCTCCGAAAAATGAATTTGATGGGAAAGGAATTCCAATACTGAAAATATTCAATTTATATCTAATTTTACAATATTTGAATTGATATTACAATAATTAAAGCATGGAGACGTGTTATCTTATACTCACAATAAATTAATATTCCTGGTAACCAAAGTAATTAGTATGATTTTAGAGAATAAGTGGAGGAAATTTATGTTTATCCAAAATATAACCTGTGAATTTGTAAAAGAACCGATTTCGATTGATTGTCAACATCCAAGATTTTCATGGGAGATTGATGCAGAAAAAAACAATGTCTTTCAGACAGCCTGGCAAATTATTGTTAAGGATGAAAAGAACGTAATTGTATGGGATAGTGGTGTTCAGGAAAACTCGGATACTACAGATATTTCTTATCAGGGAGAAATGTTAAAATCAACATCCGTATATCATTATCAGATTACTGTGTGGACAAATACAGAAGAAATGATTCAAAGTGGAGAAAATTATTTTGAAACTGCATTTTTGAATAAGTCTGACTGGAAAGCAAAGTGGATGGAGCCGGAGCCATTGCCACAATTACTACAGAATCCTCTGAATGAAGCCAAAAAAGAGTGGCGGAAGATTACAGAAGCAATGATGCACGGAGATATGAGTGCAATGAAAACAGAAGAGGATATCTGGGATGCTTTACCGATGGAACCCTATGATCCGGCAGTACAGATGCGCCGTGTTTTCAGGGTGGGAAAATCTGTGAAACGTGCCCGTCTGTATGTGACTTCACATGGTATTTATGAAGTAAAGATCAATGGAAAGTCAGTGACGGACAGCCGATTGAATCCAGGTTTTACAGCGTATGACAGAAGACTAAAGTATCAGGTCTACGATGTGGATGAATTTGTGCAAAATGGAGAGAATGCAGTTTCTGTAACAGTTGCAGATGGATGGTATAAAGGAAAGATTGCGCTTGGACACGGATGTGAATATGGAGATGATAGATGAAAATGGTAAAAAACAAGTCATGTGTTCTGATGAAAACTGGAAATATTCCTTTGATGGACCGATACGAAGTGCGGATTTGTTCTTAGGTGAAACCTATGATGCAAGAAGATATGACGGGGATCCTTCCAAGATAGAATATGATGATAAAAAGTGGTTTCCGGTGAGAACACATACAATGGACAATCCAATACCAGAAGCGCAGATCAGTCCACTGGCAAAGGTATTTGAAGAAGTTCATGCACAGAGCGTATTTATTACACCAAATGGCGAAACAGTGGTTGATTTTGGACAGAATCTTGCAGGAACTATCCGGGTGAAGATTCAGGAAGAAAATGGAACAGAAGTGAAATTTGAACATGGAGAAATGCTTGATGGTCAGGGAAATTTCTTTTATGTTTTTGCCGGAACAAGCAGAGCACAAGAGGATATTTATATTTGCGGAGAGAAGCGGGAAGAAATTTTTGAGCCACATTTTACATATCATGGATTTCGCTATGTGCGCGTGACTGGTGGAGCAGATTGGAAGAAAGAAGATTTCACAGCTCTTGCAATCAGTACAGAAAATGAAGTGACAGGAAATTTCCAATGCTCGGATGAGCAGATCAATCAGCTGCAGAGTAATATTTACTGGAGCCAGCGTTCGAATAACATTACGATTCCAACGGATTGTCCGACAAGAGAAAAAGCAGGGTGGACAGGAGATGTAGTGGTCTATGGGGCAACAGCACTGTTCAATCAGAACATGACAGCCTTTTACGAAGACTGGCTTCGCAGTATTCGCCTGGATCAGCTGGAAAACGGATATGTTCTGGGAACAGTACCACAGATCAGAAATTATGTACAGCAGGGGGATACAGGGTCTCTTGGGTGGGGGGATGTCATACTGACACTGCCACTTCAGATGTATCAACTCTGTGGAGACAAAGAAGTTCTTCAAGTAAATTATGAGGCTATGGGGAAATGGATGCATTCCATGGAGTGTGCTGCACATGAACTTCCAGGTGAAGCGGTTCCTTATGGGGGATTCCAGACAGAACAGAATTGTGATGAAAGAAGCCTTGAAAACCAGCGTTATCTGATCAATACAGGATTTCACTTTGGAGACTGGATTATTCCAAGTGTTGTGAATGAAGAGGGCTTTACCGATGGACCGGCTTCTGCATTTCTCACAATGAATTATGTTGGAAGCAGTCTGCTGGCAGCAGATGCAGATATGTTTTCGGAAATTTCTGAATTAGTGGGAAATATGGAGAATGCAGAGAAATACCGCGCTTATGCAAAAAGAGTCCGCCAGGCGTTCGAAGAAGAATATGTATCGGATGATGGAAAGCTTGGGCAGGAGATGCAGGGAAATTATATTCTGGCATTGAGACATCATATGGTGTCACCGGAGAAAGAACCACTTCTTGCGGAAAGACTGAATGAACTTGTAGTAAAGAATGGATTCAGACTGGATACCGGTTTTATGGCTACCCCGCATATTCTTGATATCTTATGTCAGTATGGATATGCAGATACTGCATGGAAGGTATTGCTTCAGAAGCAGTGTCCGTCCTGGCTCTATGAAGTGGAACAGGGGGCAACAACAGTCTGGGAAAACTGGGATGCAGTAAGACCAGACGGGAAACTGGCAAGTTGTTCCTTTAATCATTATGCGTTTGGCTGTGTTGGAGATTTCCTGTACCGGAAAGTTCTTGGTGTACAGAATGCAGGAATTGGTTATGACAGGATCCGGATTGCACCGGAGTATGACTGTCCGTTTATGTGGGCAGAAGGAACCTATCACAGTGTAAATGGAAACATTGAGTTAAGATGGGAAAAGAATAAAAATAAAGTGAAGATTTTCGGACGGATTCCGGCAAATACATCCGCATGCTTAAGGTTGCCGGATGGAACAGAAAAAGAACTTGGAAATGGACGGTTTGAAGTAAAAGTAGGGTTAGATTCAGGCATAAAAGAATAAGATGGAAGGTGAATGCTGTCGTCAGGAGCAGAAGGTGTCTGACAGCATGAAAAATGGTATTGAAAATGAGTGAAAAGAAAATGATTTATCCAGGAAAAATAATGCTGGATACAGAAGGAAAACGTATTCAGGCACATGGAGCCGGAATGATTTACGAGAACGAGACTTATTATTGGTATGGAGAGAATAAAGAGTTCACAACTGGGAAAGATGAAGTCTGGACCTGGGGAATCCGTTTTTATTCTTCTAAAGATCTGGTCAACTGGAAGGATGAAGGTCTTGTGATTCCACCAGATACAGAAGATAAGGAATCCAGCCTTCACCCATCAAAACATGTAGACCGTCCACATATTCTGTATAATAAGAAAACGCAGAAATATGTCTGCTGGATAAAAATGAGTGAAGAAGATGGCTATTTTCTTATTATGACCTCAGAAAATCTGCTTGGACCGTATAAGAAGGAGAAAGATCATTTTCATCCGTTTAATACGTCAGTGGGAGACTTTGATTTGTGGCAGGATGAGAACGGAAAGGGATACCTGTATTTCGAACATGATCATGCAGGTGTGATTTCAACTGGACTGACAGAAGATTTTCTGGATGTACAGGGAGAGTATCTGGATATGTTTACAGGACTGAAACCACCATATACAAGAGAAGCATGTACGCACTTTGTGTATAAAGAGAAACATTATCTCCTTACCAGTGGAATGATCGGATATATACCAAATCCAAGTGAGATCGCGGTAAGTGATACTCCGCTTGGTCCCTATGAAGTATTGGGAAATCCACATAGGGATGATTCAAGCAGTGCGTCGTTCAATAGTCAGATCTCTTATGTGTTTCATGACCCTGAACGAGAAGATCTGTATCTTGTGATGGCAGATCGTTGGGTACCGGAATACGTGGTGACGAAAGAAAAATATGAAAGTCTGGAACGTGTGATTACTTCCCAGTATAATTCAGAAATCCATCCAACAGAAGAAGACTATAAAGTTGCAATGGATGCCCCATTTCTTGGAAATGCGAATACCTCTATTGCAGATTATGTCTGGTTGCCATTGAAATTGGATGGAGAATATCCGATGATTGAGTGGAAGGACGCATGGAGACCATAAAGAAGAAAGGGGAGAGAGAAAAGAAAATGCAAAAGAATAAGAAGATTTGGATCATATGGAATAGAAGACGGGATTTCGAAGTGATGGACTGGCAATGTCTGTCTACAATATTATTGCAATAGCAATGGCAGGTGTCTGTACAGGATTATTCAATGGGCTGTTAGCAGGAAATGGTTATGTGGCACCGGAGCTTGTAAATGGTGTGACGGTAGCTGCAATTCAAAATGAAGCCGTTAAACATGTTATTACATTTGGATATGTAGGTTTTGAAGTGATCACAGCAGTAATACTGGTGATTTTACTGATCTTTTTAAATGTCGAAAAGGATATTGATAAAAAACAGGCAGAGATTAAAGAGCGTCAGAAACACTAATATATAAACGTCTCGATCTTATCTACAGTCATCATATTATATACACTGTGGTGAAAAGCGGCAGCAACTTCAAGTTCCCCATAACTGCTTTCTTCAAAATCATAACTATCTTGAAAAGCACAGGCGAGAAGAGTTCTAAACTTCTCGCCTTCTTTGCTGTCCAGATAATCTTTAAAAAGCATGCAGCACGCATGAATATTATTGTAATATTTCTGGTAATCCGGATGAAACTCAAGCAGCAAATGACTGGTCGAGAATGCAAACAAAGTGGTAGGGCGAATCAGCGGACGATACAGTAACCGCCATTTTTTTATTTGCATTTCATCCGTTGCAAAGAGTGTAAGAGACTTTTTCAATTCTTCCACAAAATCAGGATAGTCCTCCGGTGTAAGTGCAATGATTTTCTGATTGCGCAGATATTGATTTACATTGGCGGTATCCAATTGTTCCGGCGAAAGAGCCTGCAGATATTGTGCCATAACCTTTAAATCGGAATCGATATGTTCCAGTGTAGTCTTCATGATCTTCTGCCAGAGAAACTGGCGGTATTCTGTCATTGGCGCATCAATAAAAGACTGCCACAGATAACGGGCAATCAATCTTGCATCACGTGAAGTATATTGTGCGTGATATTTGCTTAGGTCCGGTTTGAACTCAATTCCTTCCAGATAATCAGAAAGCTGCTCAAAGGAATGACAGACCGGAAGTGAGGATGAAAAATCATCCAGACTTTTGATCGTCTCTTCGGTAGTAAGCAGCTGTGTCTGAAGATGATGAAGCTGCTTATGGAGATAGTAAGGTGCAGTTCTCGGATTGGATAAGATTGAACGAATGTCTGCAAGCGGAAGCCCGGCATCTCTCAGTTTCCGGATCATGATAAGACGGGAGATGTCATCTTCTGAAAAATCGTGATAACCATTTTCCTGTGATGATGGTGTAATCAGCTGTTCTTTTATATAAAAATAGATTGTTCTTTTCTGAAGATTTGTTCTTTTGACAACTTCCTGGATTCTCATATATTGCTCCTAAAATACGAATGGTTTATAAGCTGTAATCTAAAGTGTACACCAAGTGTACGCTTTTTTCTCTATTATAAGATGGTTTTAGGAGAAAATCTATAAAAAATTAGAAAAAGTGACAAAGAAAAAGGAAAAATAAGAGAAAAGACGGATGGGTTTTCGTGAATTATTTAACGTTGACTTTCCACCAACTGTAGATTGTATAGTTGAATCAAGAGGTGAACGAGTCATAAATCTGTCTTAGAATGTGGACAGTAACAGAAAAAGTTCGCAGAAAAGGAGAAAAACAATATGTTTGAAAAATTATTCAGCCCTATCACGATCCGTGGAATGGAACTGAAAAACAGAGTCATGCTCCCGGCTATGGGAACAAAATTTGCAGGAAAAGCAAGTTATGTAACAAATCAGCTGATCGACTATCATGTGGCACGTGTCAAAGGTGGATGCGGTTTAAATATGGTAGAAGTCTGTTCTGTCCATACACCGAGTGCACCAAGAGGATTCCTTTCTATCAGTGAGGACGAGTATGTTCCGGGACTTAAGAAACTGACAGATGCGATCCATGCAGAAGGTGGTAAAGCAGGTATCCAGCTGTGGCAGGGAAGTATGGCAGTTGGAATGGATCAGACAGCACAGATTCTGATGGCGAGTGATATGCCGATGGGACCTGGAATCACACTTCCGGGAATCACAGTAGATCAGATCAAGGAAGTTGTAGCATGCTATGGAAAAGCAGCAAAACGTGCAGCAGAAGCAGGATTTGACTGCATCGAATTTCACTGTGCACATAACTATCTGCCACACTCTTTTCTTTCCGGTGGAATCAACCACAGAACAGATGAGTATGGCGGAAGCTTTGAAAACAGAAGCAGATTCCCACTGGAGTGTATCCGTGCGATCCGTGAGAACATGCCGGAAGATATGCCGCTGTTTATGAGAATTGATGCGCATGATGATTATCTGGAAAATGGACTTACAATCGAAGAAGTGATTGAATTCTGTAAACTTGCAAAAGAAGCAGGTGTTGATACACTTGACGTATCCAGAGGAAATATTCTTTCGGCAGGTCTCAAATATGAGGTACCTTCGATTGATATTCCAAGAGCATTTAACATTGATAATGCTGCAAAGATCCGTAAAGAAACAGGAATGCTGACGATCGGTGTCGGAAGAATCAATACACCACAGCTTGCAGAACAGATTCTGGAAGATGATAAAGTAGATATGGTTGTGATCGGACGTGGACAGCTAGTAGATCCTGACTTCTGTAACAAGGCAGAAGCCGGAAAGACAGAAGAAATCGATTACTGTGTTGGATGTAACCAGGGATGTTATGATGGATTTGAGAGTAAAGATTCTCCGTGCATCACTTGTCTTCGTAACCCAGCAGTCGGAAGAGAGAAAGAATGTGAACTCATCCCGGCAGAGAAGCCAGAGACAGTTCTGATCGCCGGTGGTGGAATCGGTGGACTTGAAGCGGCTATCATTCTGAAGAAGAGAGGACATAATCCGACCCTTTGCGAGGCAACTGACACACTTGGCGGACAGTTCCTGACAGCAGGAGAGGCTCCGAGAAAAGCAGAGATGAAAGCAGCAGTTCTGTCTATGGCAGAGAAAGCAAAACGCCTTGGTGTTGATATACGCATGAATACAAAGGTGACTCCGGAAATGATCGCAGAGATCAAACCACATACATTTATCAATGCAATCGGTGCAGCACCGATCGTACCTCCGATTCCGGGAAATGACAAAGCATTTGTTGTAGATTCTCATGCAGTTCTTGACGGCGAAGCAAAGGCAGAAGGAAATGTTGTAGTCATCGGCGGCGGAATGGTCGGCATGGAAGTTGCAGAGTATCTTTCAGAAAAAGGAGCTAAGGTTACAGTCCTTGAGATGATGAAAGAATTCTGTGCAGATATGGGAAGCACAAGAAAAATCTGTGTGACAGAGCAGATCTATCAAGATGGAATCACTCCGGTAACAGAAGTGAAAGTAACAGAGATCCAGGATGGCAAGGTCATTGGTGAAAAAGATGGAGAAAAAGTTGAATTTCCATGTGATTATGCAGTGATGGCTGTCGGAGCAAGAAAACGTGACGGAAGTGCATTAGAAAAGGTGTGTAATGATCTTGAGATCGGTTACTATGAGATTGGTGATGCCGGAATGGCAAGACGTGCACTGAACGCAGTAAGAGAAGCATTTGACGCGGCACTTAACTTTGATAAAGAGGAAGAACATAAATATGTAAGTAAGCCGAAAAAGGTTGTATTTGTCACAGGTGCAACAGGAACAATGGGACAGGAGACAATGAAGCAGCTCTTATCCAGAAACAACCGTTTCAAGACAAGAATCCTGGCAAGACCATCAGAGAAAAACCGCCAGCTTCTGAAGAAATATATGTGTCCGGCGCTTGAAGTTGTCTGGGGAGATATGGCAGATTATGATACGATCAAGAAATGTGTAGACGGAGCTGATTATGTACTTCATATCGGTGCAATGGTATCTCCTGCAGCTGATAAATATCCGGAGAAGACATTGTATACAAACATTGGTTCTACATTAAATATCATCAAGGCAATCAAAGAGCAGCCGGATCCGGACAAGGTACATTTCGCATATGTCGGAACAGTTGCGATGACAGGAAGCAGACTTGATCCGGTACAGTTTGGTCGGATCGGAGACGCGATGAATCCGTCTATTCATGATTACTATGCAGTATCAAAAGTATTTTCAGAGGCAGCAGTCTTTGAAAGTGGACTGAAATACTGGGTATCTATCCGTCAGACAGGACAGCATCCAAGTGCAGAAGGTGCAGGCGAGGAGCCGATCGTATTCCACCAGCCGGCAAATAACGTACTGGAGTGGAGTACAGCACTTGATTCCGGTATTTGTATGGCAAACCTTTGCGAAGACTGGGTTGATGAAAGCTTCTGGCGTAAGGCATACAATTTAAGTTCCGGTAAGGATTATCGTCTGGCAACCTGGGAGATGGCAGGACTTTCACTGGAACCAATGGGAATTAAATATGAAGATGTGTATGATCCGCAGGATGTGGCAAGATTTAATTTCCATGGACAGTATTATCTGGATGCTGACAAACTGGAAGAGCAGCTTCATTTCCGTCAGATTCCGGCTAAGATTTACTGGGGCGCTGTAAAGAACGAGATGGAAAGAATGATGGCAAACCCAATGATCGCAGCTATGATGCCGACAGCTGAAGCAATGCATGCACACAATAAGGAAATCGCAGCGAAGAAGACAGGAACGATCTGGATGGAAGAGAATATGGAGATGGATTGGATCAAGGCATTCTTCGGCTCTCTGGAAGAAAAACAGAATGCGAAACCATTTGAACTCTACCACCCGGCAGAAGAACCGGAAAGACCGCTGGACATAGGAATATATATCACCTCATCCGCTTCCTGCAAGGCTTCCTCCCATAATTCCATCACATCAGCCGGCGCCGGCTGTGAAGTGGAAATATCTGCATCATCTGTCAGCCTTTCATAAAATTCTTTCTGTGTCAGAGTAATATCTTCATAATATACCTCACCGTCAATATAAAACGGCATAGGAAGTACTCTGATCCCGAGTTCTTTTGCTTCTTTTTGTGTAATACCGCTGTTGCTGTCTGTAATTACCGCCACTTTTCCCATATCATTTTATCCCTCTCAATTTCATAATTTTAAACAGTAACAATGTCAGAGACCGCATCCCGTCTGGCTACCATTAAAGGAATGTCTTCTCCCCTGTATGGGTTGTCCCCCACGGTCACTTCAAGCTTCACCGTTTCATAAGCCAGCTCTGCGTAATTATTTTCCTTGCTTAAATGCCCCAAAACGACCTGTTTTAGATTGTCGTGGAGAATATCACACAAAAGTCTTCCGGACACTTCGTTGGATAAATGGCCCTTTTCCCCCATAACCCTTCGTTTCAGTGGATAGGGGTAAGGCCCGACCTCCAGCATATGGATATCATGATTTGCCTCCAAAAGCACAGCGTCCAGTCCTTTCAGATTGTCTACTGTATAATCATCATAGACGCCCAGATCAGTAGCCACAGCCACAGACCGTTTGCCACATGCGATCCGGTATCCGGATGGTTCATAAGCATCATGAGAAATTGCAAACGGATGAATGGTCAGATCTCCCAGAAGAAAATCGGTATCAATTTCAATTTCATGAAGGAGCCCGTCCGGCATCCTCCCCAGGCTTTTGTATTCCCGTATCCCCTTTAGTGTTCCTTTCGTTGCATACACCGG
>ERZ826396.3016-NODE-3016-length-12125-cov-36.265452_pt1 | contig 12125 bp, 6 predicted proteins | sample MGYA00519926_ERZ826396 | MGnify/ENA primary metagenome ERZ826396 (study PRJEB31778, sample SAMEA3449230) | human gut metagenome | biome: human gut; feature: human-associated habitat; material: faeces | place: United Kingdom | collected 2010/2012 ...
TCATCAGTTGTTTGGCTTTAGCTATATATGCGTATACATCTGCTTGTGTAACTTTGGCCGTCATAGAAAAACGGTTCAATGGTTTCCATTCAAAACCTGCTACAGGGTTGTGCATTGCATTTTCTTTGAAAGCATGTCCCTGGCAACAAGTATATCCGAATTGGCGGTGATTGATGTCAAGTAGTTTTTCTCCGGCTAATGCTTTTCCGGCTCCTTTGATTGTGAACCCGGCAGTCTGCATCATCATGTATATATATTGTTTCTGAAGATTCATCTGGGATTCTGTTAATGTATGTCCGGAAATAGTCGGTTTCCAAACAAAATTGTATATCATGTTGAAAGCTTCGGCAGCAGTAAATGAATCTTTCTCTAATCCTTCGTATTGTGATACCTGAAAAGGTACAGGCAGTATATATCTCAACATGAAGTTTTGAATAGTTTGTTTAGGGGAACCGGAAACCGGAAATTTAGTTAATAAGTTTTTGTTGTCAAGCCAATCCAGATCATTATAAATTTCGAATAGGTAATTCAGGGCTTCTTTTTGTTGTGCCTTCGGAATTTGTGCAAAACGTGGCATTGTGTCCCCTTCTTTAACTTCGTTGACAAAATAGCCACCTACATTGCCTGCTACATGGGTAACGTACATTGCAAGTTGTTCTACGATACCAATAAATAAATCTTCACGGTATTCGTATGTATCGTCACCTTCGGAAATCCAACTTTCCAGATTATTCATGATATACTTAAGGTTCTTGATGCCATATCGAGTTGCTTTCATAGAGTTGTCACCAATATCTTCCGTTTGTGAACGGGGATCAACAACTCCATATACTTGTTGTTTTCCATATCGGTACACAGGATTTTCTTTAATGGCATCAGTGATCCATTTGCTTGTTATAACTGCTTCTTCGTCTGCAGTATTAACATTGAATACTGGAGTATATGTCCATTTAATGAGGTATTTGTCGTATTCACCAAAGCGGGGAGGAGTCAATTTTACACCACGCTCTTTATCGCCGGGTTGTGCTACGTAGTTGAAGCGGGCATAATCCATAATGGAAGGAGTAGTGCCATACTTCTGCGTGAATTCCGGTGAACGTAAAGAATCTACCGGGAAAGTGGAAGAAGCTCCCATATTATGCATAAACCCTAAACAGTGACCGATTTCGTGTGAAAGTACATAGCGTAATGCGTCTCCAACCATTTCATCCGGAATATTGACAGTACGTACATCCTTATCGGCTTGTGCTGTTTGCACGAACAACCAGTTACTGATAAGTTTGATAACATTATGATATAAATATACGGAGGCATTCAAGATTTCTCCGCTTCGTGGGTCTACCCATGATGGTCCCATAGCATTCTCAATGCTTGATGGAGCATAGCGAACACATGAATATTTGATATTGTCCGGATCGAATTCCGGATCATCAGTCGGGAAATCTTTGGCTGCTACAACATCTTTGAATCCAATCTGCTCGAATAATTCATTCCATTGGGTGACTCCTTCCCGCAGATATGGTTTCCATTTTTCCGGAAAAGTGTTATCGATGTAGAAAACAATCTGTTTAGTGGGTTTCACTTTCTCACCACATAGGTAGGCAGCAGTGTCAGACGGTTGTATATCCCATCGATTGGCATAGTAAACGGGTGCGGTCGTTTTAGCTCCTTCGCCTAGTTGTTCGCGTCCGGTAAAGAATACACCGATACGGTAATCTGCCATACGTGGACGGTAAGGCTTTTCTTTCAACAGCATGATAGAACGTGTCATTTCTGCGGTGAATGGACGGTCTTTTATGAGTGACGCCCCTTGTGAATTGCTGACAGAGAATGTATATGACAGACAGCTTTTAATAGAAACATTATCTTTGAAAGCCTTGATTTGTGAAATATAAGAGCAGTCGGATTGATAATTCTCTGTACGATTGTACATTCCATAGATTGAATTACGATCGAACGGACTCATTTTTTTGTTGTCGCTTAAGAAAACTCCGGTCATATCGAATACGATAGCAGTTGAGTCATTATTATATGCCTGAATTTTCTGGTTACTAATAATTGCTCCTAGTGTACTTTTGCGTAAAGCTTCATCAATTTGTGTGCTACCAGTAATATAATCAGTGTTTACCTGACGTAATTGTACATGTGTTTTATTTCGTGTAAACATGACATGGAGTAGATCGGTTGGTTTGGAACCGACCACGGCATTACCATTATCAGAGATACTGGTAACAGTGGAGCCAATAAGCATATCTTTATTGATTAAATCCACAGGAAGTTCAAAATACACTTTTCCATCCAGCAGGTGGAGAGTAATCAGCCCCTTAGCTGTTTCATGCTTTTTCTTAAATAGTTTATCATATTCACTTTCCTTTTTTGCAGGAGTTGTTTGTTCCGTTTTTGCCTTCTTTTTTTTCCAGAAGAATGGAAATTTACGCTGTGCGTCAATGGTGGTAGACGAAGCTACCACCATTGCTGCAAGTAAGAGGATTTTTTTTCTCATATCAGTTCTTTAATGTATTTTTATGAAATTAGATTAATATCCTGTTGTCGTTACATCTAGAATTTTGCCAAAACCATCATAGGTTTTGGCTTTGGAAGGGTCGAGTGTGCCACTAGCAACTTGTGTAATTGGGATAATGTGTACCTTTCCTTCATATTCGCTTGATTGTGTAGTAACAATGATAGCTTTATTATTCCATTCGGTTTGAGGGACAGTAGGATTATCTCCGACAATTAAATCACAATTGTAATTATATAGCCCTTGTTGATACATTTTAGCTTTCGTAATAATTTCTCCGGATTGTGGAGTATATTTGGCTGTTGTCGAAACAGTGGCAGTACTACCAGCCCCGTAATTTATGGTGTAGATGCCATCAGTAGTAGTTACATATAATAATAGATTTCTGTTTGAAAAGAATATAGATATTGCTTTATCTAGCAATGCGGTTCCTTCCGATGGAATCGTATATTTATTTCTGGCAGATGCAGGTTGACTGGGTGAAGTGACTATCCAGTTATCTCCATCATAACGGCCTTCTTCTCCAATGTATCTACTAAAAGTGTAAATAGAATATGTTCCGTTCGTATCATCTTTCATGAGAAATACAATTTGGCTCATATCTTCAAATACAACAGCGGAAATTGCTGTTTGATTGGGTAATTTGTTCGGATCAAAATTATTATTAGCGTCAAAGCTTTTTACTTGCATAAATTGTCCGGAACCATTACAAGTAATGAATGCTGCACGTTCTTTATCATAAAATGTTAGATGTTGCTGGTCAGCTCCAGATAAAGAATTGGATACATGTCCGGTATTAGGACTATATGCTATTACGTTATTGTTTGCTTTATATGAACTTAATGCCCCAGCAGGACTACTAAATCTGTTTACTGTTGATGGAGTTAGAGTATACAAATTGTTGGAAGTATTAATATAAAAATTGTTGTGGCTTTGAAAAGCCGATAATACTTGCAATCCGTTGGGTTTGTCAATGATGAGAGACTGATCCTCGAATTGACCATTTTGTGTATAATCAAGACAATTAAAACGCGCTAATGTTGCATCACCTAAAATAGTCCAGACCTGATTTGTTTGAATAGATGAACCATATCCCATCACTTCATAAACAAGTGTTTGCATTAGACCATTAAAAGGCTGTCCATTAAGCGATGTTAATATATTTCGAAAGATTTGTTCGTCCTTATTATAATTCACGGTAAATGCTTGATTGTTTATAAGAGTTAGATCTGATGTTGTACCATTTTGTGTGTCACTGATTAATAATCCATCAAGAAAAGTACTTTGTACATATATTTTCCAGTATTTAGTATATTGCAGATTATCATGAACAGTATCTGTTATAGTTAATAATAGAGTGTATGGTGAGGTAGATACCGGACGTTCTACGATATAATTTAATTGAGGATCTGTACTGATAATTTCATATTCAAAATTATAGGAAGAAGAGGATGTGACAGGAGTTTCTGTTAAAGCCCATTCATAAGTTAATGCATTTGTATTGGTACCTTCGGCAATTTGAATGTCAGGTGTCAATGTTAATTCTTCCATGCTTCCTACATAAAGTTCACTCTGTTTCTCTGTAAAAGTAATATTGCCTATATTGTTAGTTGCTAATGTACTACTATCGTCATAGCAAGAATATAAACTGAGTAGACATAGCAATAGAGGACTAATAAATATATATTTTTTCATACTTCTTTATTTTATGTTAATATTTACGAGCTTCAATTGGTTGACCCAATAAGGTACCTGCATCATGTAATAGTGGTGTGCCATGTGTGCTATTATATTCTTCTATGTATTTTCCTAGTTGAGTTGCAAAACTAGAATAGCTTTGTTCAATATTTAATAGAATATAGTGAGGTAGATACTTATAATTGGCCTGCGTGAAATATCTTTTATATGCAGCCGGATATTCGGGATGTGCATCCGGATTATCCCAATCATTCCAGTTAAAAGCAGCTATTATGGTTTTAAGTGCATTAGGGCTGTAATAGCTAATACTAGGGGACGAAAAAGATAATGGGCTTTGTATTAACATATTATATGTTATTCTAGTATATGTGTTAGGAGGAGTGGGTATTGAATTACTCCATGACAAAGCTGCATTTAAATATAGTGAGGGACCTTTTTCTAATTCGTCAGAAGATTGAATAGATATTCGTAGTTCATACGTCTTATCTCCAGTTACATTATATAATTTAATCCTTATATATCCTTCGTTGTGATTGGCGGGGATTATTCCTTCCATTAGCTCATAGGATCCTTCTGTTGCTGTACTCTTTTCTGTATCTATTGTATAGTTGACAGTTCTGTCTTTATCACTAGTATTACCAATTAGTATTACAGGTATATCATATATCACATATTCATCCCAAGGATTGGAGACGAATGAATAACTTTGATATACTATTCCATCGCCACCATATCCATCATTGATTTTATTGCTGAAACGTACAGCGTCATTTTCGCTGTTATAATAGGGAATGGTTTCGTTCTCACAACTGAAAAAGATGCCAATTATTATTCCGATTATATAATTTATTTTTTTCATCATATTCTGTAGTTTATTTAACTTATTGAACTCGTCCGGATTGGATTTCAAACTCTGGATAAGGAAGTACATATTGTGCGTCCCCCATGTCTTCTGTATAGTTAGGAATGGTTTTAGTTCCAGTTCTTTTATAGTAGTAAAACATAACTCCTTCTGACAGGAATTCCTTATGATATTCTTTTTGAATTTCTACTAAAATTTGTTCGGCATCTAAATCCTCCAAAGGTGTGTATAATCCTCTTTTTTCACGCACAGTGTTCAAACAGTTAAGAGCGAGTGACAGATTGGGATTATTTTGTTTGACATAACATTCTGCCGCGATATAGTAGATTTCAGGAATACGAATCATGGATATTTTGTTCTTGTAATCATTAGCAAGATCAGATTGATAAACTTTCAATGGTGTATATCCTGTGTTTTGGGCGTTAGTGTTTGGCTCCATTAATGTTGTTAAGCGTATATCCGTTGCAGAATTTTCGTATAAACTCATAGCATCTGTTGTGAGTAAATACATAGGTGTGTTTTCACTGTCGAGATAATATGGTTTGATATAATTAACAATTCGTGAAGTAACGTCAGACACATTTAATCCAAAAATATTCTCACGACTCATAGAAGTACAAGATTTGTTGACAGTTTCTGGAGTCAGGAAATTGCAATAAGTATACATTTCATTGATTGCAATATTATTTTCTAATGCTGTGATGATTTCATTAGCTGCTGATAACGCATTGACGATATCTTCATTTTTTCCTCTCCATAAATATACTCGTGCCTGTAATGCCTTTACAGCATAGTAGTTCATACGGAGAGTACGCTCATTAAAAAAGCCTTCTTCGTTATATTCTTGGTAGAAAGAAGCAGCTTTGGTTTTAGTAATAGGATCGTAGTCTTTCAGTAAAGCAGCTGCTTCATTTAAATCGTTTAGTAGTAATTTGATTGTTTCTGCACCACTATATTGGGGAGCTGGGTCCTTGGAAACTTCGGTAGCATAAGGTATGGTTCGTTTCTCATCAAGCTCTGTATCTCGTTGACTCCAGTTACCATAACCATAAAGTCGTAATAGATCAAAATGTATATAAGCTCGAATGGCTAATAATTCTCCTTTAATAATATGGTAGTTGAGGTCGTCAAGTATTTCTTTCTTTTCTTCTATATTGGCTAGTTCGTCATTAACATTGACTATCACATTATACGCTTTCTCCCAGATCTCTTCAACTGTCGGAGTTGTGTAAGTATTTGTGTAATTGAAAGATTGTAGCCAATACGCTAAACCTATATTTGTTGAATTTACATAAGGATTGAATTGGTGTGCCATAATTTCTGTTGCAAACCAAGAAAGGTTTGTACCATAGAGTGCATCATCAGTCATTCCGATATAACAACCTATTAGAGATTGTTGAAAGCCGGTAACAGAACTAAAATGATCATCTTTGCGTATTTCTGATGGTGCGGTTACATCAAACCAGTCACTACAAGAGATAGTGATAAGGCTTGTCATATAAATGAGGATAATATATATATACTTTTTCATATTGAATAATTTAGAATGTTGCAGTTAATGAGAATGACATTGTTCGTGCAAATGGATAGTTTAATCCTCGTTCTACTTTTATTGATGAAAATGTTGCGATGTCGTTCATATTGAATGCTAGCCTTAGACGTTGCATATATAATTTTTGGTAGATAGAACGTGGAAATTCATAATAAGCACTAATGGCCGAGATAGATAACTCACGGCGGTCTTGTACAAAACGAGTTGTTGCACGAGTTGTTGTTTTAGAATCAAACTTCTTATATTGTGTTTGTTGACCGTATGTAGTCCATCGCCCTTCCAATAGACGTCTGTCTACATTATAGTCAATATCTGCGTTTTCTACTCGGTCTACTAATGTGGAATTATAAAATTGACAACCTGCTAAGTAGCTGAGTGTTGCGCTAATTCCGATTCCTTTATATTCAGCTGTAAATCCTCCTGTGCCGCGATATTTAGGACTGGAATCACCGGCTGGAACCATATCATTTGAAGAGTAAACATAAGTATAGCTTCCATCTTTTTTAATATATACTTCTTGTCCTGTTTGAGGATCAATTCCAGCAGAGGGCACTGCCCATATTGTATTCATTGACATTCCGTCTTGATACATCAATACAGGGGCAGACTGATTTGCTTCTTCTGCCATTTTCTGCATTTTTTCATTATATGCGCGCATGCTGTCGGATAAACGAATAATTTTGTTTTTGTTATAAACAAAAGTACCATATAGATTGACGAAACCTTCTGGTCCTTGCCATATAGTATAATTGGCATTGAGCTCAATACCCGAGTTACGTACTAGTCCTAGATTGTCTTTTATACTGCTGAACCCAGTGGAAGTAGGGATACTTACATCGGTTAGCATATTTTTTGTATCAGCAGAATAGTAATCAAATTTTAGTGTAAGTCCGGCAACTCTTATATCTGCGCCCACATTATAATCTTTTTTTTGTTCCCATTTTAATTTTGAGTTAGGAAGGTTATTCAAGTAGGCTCCTGTCATAGGATTTGTTGTTCCTCCATAGGTGATTCCTGAATAATATTGATAAGTAGCTATGGCTGCACTAGTATTGAAATTTTGGTTTCCTGTCAATCCGACAGAGGCACGTAATTTCAGTTGTTTGATCCAAGATATGTCTTTCATAAATACCTCGTTGTGTAAATTCCAACCTAGACCGAATGACCAACTATTAGCCCATCGATTATCCGAACCATATAAGGAAGAGGCACTCTCACGTATGGTTGCATCTGCTAAGTATCTGTTGTCATAATCGTAAGATGCAGCTAATAAAAAGCTTGCTTCACGATTGATAGATGAGCTTCCTTTAGGGGTTGTTCCAGCCAAATATTGTTTGGCAAATGTTATGTCTGCATTACTGGAGTTTGAAAAACCTTCGGCCGTATGTTGGTAAGCTGAATATTGATCCTCTGATAAAAAGAAACCGGCATTGGCAAAGATTGTATGTTTCTTGATCATTTTGTTATAATTTATATTGAAGTCTCCAGACAGCGAACTCGATTTCCCATTTTCCATTATATACTGCCCACGGCGTATTATTTCATCCTGTGAGGTGTAAGTAGCAAACATGGAATGTTGAGCTGGATAGAAATCATCCGAATTATTTCGTTTTTGTGAAACTCCCAAACGTATAGTTGCTTTCCAATCAGGGTGAAATAACCATTCTGTATAAAAGTTGTTGGTGAATTCTAGGTAACTACTGGTGAAACTGGTACCGATAGTGGCATCATATAATGGATTTGCCACTTTTAAATTATCATTGTACTCTGCCCAACGTAGTACTTTCCCATCTTCATCAGTTGCTTGCCAATAAGGATTCATTTTACTATAATCGCTGAATGAACCATATGGAGAGTCATTACTGTTATTAGATATTATTGAGAATATATTTCTAAATATAATATTGTTACGACGATAAGAAATATTGGCATTGCCTGAAATATTACGTCGGTCGGATCCCTTCATGACACCTGCAATCTGATTGTATGTGAAATCAAGTACGGCACGCAAACTTTGTGAATCTCCGACTTCGATATTGAGATTATGTTTATGTCCAATGCCTGTATGGAGTGGCTTGGCTAACCAGTATGTATCTAATCCTTGTAAGGCCATTTGTTTGCGTGTGTTGTATAACTGATTAAGTTTGATTTGAGTATCTAAATTTGCATTTCTATATACTCCATCTAAACGTTCTGCTTCAAGTTTTTCCAGTGCATTACATAAATTATAGCTTGTCAAATCGGGCATTTCAAACGAAAGACTTCCATTATAAGTGATGCGTTGTTCATTTCCTGCCAACCGTTTGGTTTCAATAACAATAACACCATTGGCAGCTTTTGAACCATATAATGCTTTAGCAGAGGCATCTTTTAAGATTGTGATACTTTCAATCCGATTCATATCCATATCCATCACAGTTTCGGCAGTTGTTTCAAAACCATCAAGAATGAATAAGGGTTGATTAGGTTGATTTTGATAGTTGCTTTTTAATGAACTTGTCTCTGTTGTTGGAAAGCTGGAGGTACCACGCATGGACATTGTTGGAGTTGTATTAGGGTCGGATCCCATGCTGAAATTATCTGAGATGTATAACGTAGGGTCTAAGTTCTTCAAACTTTGAAAAACATTCTGATTTCCGACACGCATCAGATCTTTGCTTGAAATAGTAGTTGCTGCCCCAGTAAAACTTTCCGCTTTACGAGTATAAATACCAGTAACGATAACTTCATCTAATTTAGTATCACTCTTTAGAGTAATATTTTTCCGTACATCATTCCGACCACTATTAATCATCACTTGTTGAGTGGACATTCCGATATATGAAAAGGTGATAGTACATGTTGTATTAGTTGGAATCTCTATACTGTATTTACCATTATTGTCAGTTATAGCAAATCGTTGAAGATCACTAATTACAACATTAACACCGGGTAAGGGGTATCCTTCTTCATCTGATACAATACCGGTTGCGGAGCGTTTATCTCCTTGTTGTTCAGCTTTAGAGATGGTAACAATATCTCTTTCCATGCTATAGGTGAGTCCTGTGCCATTAAGAACAGTGCGTAGTACGCTATCCACAGTTTCATCTTTTACATGGATGGTGATGGGGTTCAGTGACTTTGTCTGCTCTGTGTTGTAGACAAAGCTTAATCCGGTTTGTTGTCTTAAAGCATCGAAAAATTCTTTGACAGTGACAGATTCCAGATTTAAAGTTACTTTTTTGCCACTTTTAGGAATGGCAAACATCATTGTGGGTAATAGTAATAATACTATTACTAGAGAAAGTATTCGGACTCTTTCTCTACTTTTGGTCTTTCTCATTCTTTCTTCTTGTTTAATTAGTAATTAATTGTCTGTGATTAAAATCTCTCTTCCCTTTATCTTTATTTGTAAATTCGTAGTACGTGCTATTGCTTTTAATATGGGGCTGATTGTGGCATATCGGTCCATGTTTCCTGTAAATCGAAGTTGTTTAAGTTCGGAAGTGCCAAAGGAAATGTCTACATTATACCAATGTTCTAAGATCTCAACAATATTCTCCAAAGTGCGATTCTCAAAGATGAGTCGTCCTTCATTCCATGCTATATAGGGAGTTAGATCTACATTATGTATTGATATATTGTTGTTCTTTTGCTCAATATGGGCTAATTGTCCAGGTTTAATGAATTGTTCTTGGCTGCTTTTTGTGGGTATAATACTAATGCTTCCTTTTACTAATGCAACTTCTGTACGTTCGGGGCTAAAAGTGTTAACGTTAAATTCTGTGCCATACTGTCTTATTGTTCCATGGTCGGTGATAACATAGAAAGGACGAGTATCTTGGGCAACTTTAAAATAGGCTTCTCCTTTAAGATAAACCATACGTTTCGTCTGACTGAATTTTATTGGATATCGTAATTCTGTATTATAGTTAAGATGTACGGTTGTTCCATCTTCAAAGGTTACTCTGAACTCATTACCTTGTTCTGTGGTTAACGTATTATTTTCTATAACTTCGCTCCGTTGTTTCAGAATACTATCTATATTTGTATTAGGTGTTGTCGGATAGATAAGAGCACCGTTCTGTGCTATAGCAGTTGTGGAATGATTAACTTTAACTGGTGTTGGATATGTTGGGGTAAGTGATTGCTTGTTGTTGCCAGCTAAAATCAAAGTAGCTTTAGGAATTCCTGGCTGAATTGCATCACCCAAAGTTAGATTGTCTGATACTTGTATTTCGGAAGAAGTGTAAAAATACCATCCCCCTGCTGCTATTATTATAGGTAATATAAAGATAGCTGCATATTTCAGAAAAATTGATGTGATTGATACTTGGCAATATTTTTTCTTAAAATGTTTCCATGCCTGATGTGAATTTATTTGTGTATATGCTTCGTAGCGTTTACGAAAAGACATATTTGTGCATAAACGGTTGAAAAACTCTTCATGTTGTGGAGAGCTTTTGACCCAATTGTCAAGCTGTTCCTTTTCGGGATCAGTAAGATCACCGAGTAGATATTGGGCTATTAATTTTTCTGCATCTACCTTTATCTTCATATATCTGTTGTCTTATCATTTGTTAATAAGACAACATGAAGATTAAAAAGAGGTACAAACTTTCTAAAAAAGATTATTTTGATTATGAAAAAAACTTGGAACTATACAAAATGTCACATAAAGGGAGTAAGAAGTAGCATGTACCCATCTGTTCTTTGATAGATTGCATAGCCCTTTTCTTTTGTGTCTTTACAGTTTCGATCGAAATTCCTAGTGCGGTAGCTATTTCTTCATTTTTTTTCCCATCCATGTGCAATAGGAATATTTCCCGGCAGCGTGTTGGTAAATTATCGATAGCGCGAAAAAGTAACCGGTATATTTCTTCTTCATTGGTATCTTCTTCTTCTGTGATTTCTCGATAAGTGCTTGCTAAACGTTCAAGATAAAGAGATTCTACATTTTGATGTTTTAGATAATTGAGAGAAGCATTCCGTATAGAGTTATAGAGATAAGTCCGGAAAGAAGGTAATGATAAGAATCTCATTTTCTTTTCCCACATAGTTGCGAAAAGATCCTGTACAATATCTTCTGCTGCTTGTTGGGAAGAGAGAAAATTAATAGCATACAACACTAATGCCTTATAATATTCATTATAAAGTTGATGATAAGCGGTTGGGTGTTGCTCATTTATACCTTTTATAAAGGGACTTTTCTCTTCGTTCATAGTGAAATATTATGTTGATTCTCTGTTTATGCAGCAAAAGTATAAAATATCTAGGATAAAAGAAGTCTTTCAAACTCTATACTGTTTGTGAATGCATCTTTTTTTCTTAGTTCGTACAAAATAATAATATTGTAGTTATAGAAAAATAGTCCTTTGCCATTTTGCAAAGTGTAATTCTTGGTATCTGCTTGATTTAGGTTGTAACTTTGTTTTTTATTTGGGATAGTATAATTGCTAAAAACGTTACTCTGTTCTGAAACTTTAGAGAATCAATGCATTATAGTCTCTCTA
>ERZ826396.3021-NODE-3021-length-12110-cov-13.742928_pt1 | contig 12110 bp, 8 predicted proteins | sample MGYA00519926_ERZ826396 | MGnify/ENA primary metagenome ERZ826396 (study PRJEB31778, sample SAMEA3449230) | human gut metagenome | biome: human gut; feature: human-associated habitat; material: faeces | place: United Kingdom | collected 2010/2012 ...
GTCATGCCGCGCACCGTGTTCGCGCGCTGCAGCGTCATGATCTTGGCGCCGGCCTTGTACAGGTCGTCGGTGGTCACCTCTTCGCCGGTGACGGCCTTGAAGAACTTGGCCTCGAGGTCGAGGTCGCCGCGGTAGTTGCGGGCCTTCGTGGGGCTCATGGTCATCGGCCACACCCAGTTGCACAGCGTGAGCGAATCGTGCAGCACGTCGGTGACGATGGACCACCACGCGAAGTTCGCCTTGTGGTCGTTCATGGGCGTGTAGTTCTTGTCCGGGTCGCACGCGTCCTCGCCGCCCCACACTTCGGCGGCGATCTCCTTCTTCAGCTCGATGGGCAAGCCGCACCCCTGGAAGTTCACCGCGGAGTGGATCATGTCGTCGCGGTTGAACATCATGTTGTAGACGGCACCCACCTGACCGAAGCACTCGATGGCGTGATGCACGGGCCAGCCGCGGTAGTTGATGAGCGTAGACTTCGAATTGTCGAACCACGCCTGCTCGCCCCAGCGCTCACACCACACAAGCGGGCCGTGCGCGACGTAGGCCAGCTCGGAGTCGTTGCGCGCGATCTTCTCGAGGATCTCCACCATGACGGTGGGGTCGGCCACGTCGGCATTGAACTTCTCCCAATGGATGGAGTTGTACTCCTCCTCAGGCAGCACGCGCTTGAAAACGCCGGCGGTGTGGCAGTAGGCGATGTCGCGGTACAGCTGGGCGTAGTTGCACCAGATGCCCAGGTTGTCCATCATGTTCGATGTCGTGGTGTCCCACAGCACGGACAGGTCGCCCTTGCCCTCGTCTTTGAGGCCCATCTTGAGGAAGCCCTCCATGTAGGAGCTCACGGGGAAGTTCGCGGCGCAGGTGTTGCCCGCCGTCTCGTAGCCCGTCGTCTCCTTCGTGCCCTCCACGCGCAGGTCAGAGTAGCAATGGATGGGGCATCCGTGGCAGCCGTTCATCTTGACGGTGTACTTCTCGGCCGCGGCGCCCAGGTCCTTCGTGGACTTCATGCAGCGGTAGCCCACGGTGTTGATCTCGCCCGGCTTCGGCTCGCCCGTTTCGATGGGGTCGCCCTCGGCGGCCGCCCAGTACAGGCCCTTGCGCGCCGTCCAGCGGGAGCCCTTGTCGTAGTACTCCGCCCATTCCTGCTGGGTGGAGGGCACCACATGGTTGTTGTTCGAGCCGATGATCTCGCGCAGCATGTAGTCGGACAACTCGGCCACGGTCTGCGGATCCTTGACGTTCACGGAGCCGTCGCCCTCGACGACGATGGCCTTCACCATCTTGGAGCCCATGACCGCGCCCACGCCGGCACCCGCCGAGTGGTTGCGCGAGTTGATGATGACCGCGTAGGGCAGCAGGTTCTCGCCCGCCGGGCCGATGGCGGCCACGCACGCCTTGACGCTCTCCTTGCGGCACAGCGCCTCGGTGGCGGCGCGGGTGCCGAGGCCCCACACGTCGCTCGCGTCCTTGATGGTGACCTCGTCGTTCTTCACGTTGAGGTAGACCGGATGGTCGGAGGCGCCTTCCAGCACGATGGCGTCCCAGCCGGCCAGCTTGATCTTCGCGCCCAGCATGCCGCCGCAGTGCGCGTCGATGACGAGGTGGTCTTTCGAGAACGTCGAAAGCGAGCAGATGGTGGTGCGGCCGGCCAGGGGCACGCCGGAGGCCGTCAGCGGGCCGACGGCGAACACGATCTTGTTCTCGGGCGAGAGGGGGTCGGTGCCGGCGGGCACCTCGTCGTACATGATCTTGTTGGCCAGGCCCATGCCGCCGATGTACTCTTTGTAGGGGTCGGTCGGCTGCGTCGTGATCGAGCCCGTGCTCAGATTGACGCGGAGGATCTTACCGGCCCATCCATACGATGTTTCGTCAGCCATGTTGCTTATCTCCCAGTCTGTAAGGATGCATGAGTTCCGTGTTGTGTGGGACCCCGCAGACGCAACGAGCGCTGACGGCATTCGTCGCCCGCAAGTATCGCCGGGTGCGTTTCCCCGCCGTACCCTCTTTGAGGGTAATTTGTCGAAATTCCCGGTCAAAGGTGAAATACCCCTCAAAGAGGGGAGGGAGGGTTGGCGGGCGGCACCATACTGCGAGGCGTTGTGTGGGAGGAAAAGCAGACGAGCCGAGCGCGTGCGCGAGCTGCGCGCGAACCGCGCGAATCGCGTGCGAGCGCTGCGAGCGGAAAGCTGGTGCGCCCGTGGTTGCGAAACGAGCCGCGGATGCGCAAGGCGGGCCGCGGAGCGCAAGCCGCGAAACGCGAAGCGTGAAGCGCAGACGGCGTTTCCAAGACGAGACTCACCGAACCGATGTGAGGGAGGGAGCACTAGGCTATGTCAGATTCCCATCTGAACCAGAACACCTCCGAGGAGAAAACCACCCAGGAGGCCGAACCCGCGACGAGTGCGGCGCCCGCATCCGAAGAGACGACCAAACATAAGACTTTCACGCGCCGCACGGTGTTGGCCATGGCCGGCTGCGGCGTGGCCGGCCTCGTCGCCGGCGGCGTGCTGGCTTCGTGGGGCGTCACGTCCGCGTCCATTGCCTCGGGGCGCATCGAGATCCGCACCACGCCCACGAAGATGATCGTCACCGATCGCGCCCGCTGCTCGGGCTGCCAGCGCTGCGAGATGGCTTGCACGCTGAAGAACGACGGCCGCGTGTGCCAGCACATCGCGCGCGTGCGCGTGTGGGACAACTACAACTTCGGCACGAACCCCGGCTCGGGCGATGGCTCGTACGCCAACTGCCAGTTCACGGTGGAGCACTGCAAGCAGTGCGCCGACGCCGCGTGCATGAACTACTGCCCGGTGCACGCCATCTACGCCAGCGAGGACAACGGCGCCCGCATGGTGGACACCGACCGCTGCATCGGCTGCGGCATGTGCGCGCAGGCGTGCCCGTGGAACATGCCGCGCATCGACAGCCAGTCCCGCGTGTCCACGAAGTGCATCTCGTGCGGTCGCTGCGCCGAGCAGTGCCCGAACGGCGCCATCAAGTTCATCGATTGGCAGGATATCGCCCAGAAGGTCATCGACCAGGGCGTCGTGAGGACGACGACCCTCGTGCAGGTGTAACACGCATCTGCCGAACATGCCCGCTCGCCGCAGAGGCGGGCGTGCGAGCGCAAGGACGATCGCAGGAAAGGAGGCAAGGCGGTGATGGAGAGCGACGAGATGCTCGCGGTGCTGTCCGCGTGCTTCGCTCCCGTCGAGCGCGACGAATGGGCCCAGTTGACGGCGCAGCCGGTGTGGGCCGGTTTTCTGGACGCCGCGCGCAGGGCGCTGCAGGACGACAATGCTTTCGGCGAGCCGGCAAGCCCCATCAGCCGTGCGCGCATGCGCTGCCCCTTGCAGGACTTCCTTTCCTCAGGCGAGGTGAAGGCGCTGTTCGCGCCGCCGACGTACGACGAGAAGCGGGCGTTTGCCGCCCGCCACTTCACCGGGGGTCTGCCGGATTCGGCGGTTCCCGTGGAGTCGCTGTACGCGACGTGGTCGAACGGAACGCTGCCATCGCCGTTCTCGCGCTGCGTGGGCATGTACCAGGGAGATTCGGCGCGCTACATGAAGGACCTCGTCGAGCGCATGGGCATGGACGTGCCGTCGCAGTTTGCGGCCTGTCCGGACCATCTGGCGCTTGAGCTTGACCTGGCGGCCGTGCTGCTGCGATCCGGTGCGCGCGACGCCGCCCGCCAGTTCTTAGCGGAGCGGCTTGTCTGGCTGACCGCCTATCGGATGCGGCTTTTGACGCTGGGCGCAGACGCGGGCTTCTACATCGGTCTGGTCGATGTGTTGGTGGGCATCCGAACGCAGCTGGCATCCGGGGCGGATGCGGTCGAGGCCCGCGCGGGGCGCGGGGCCGGAACCGAGGCTGAGACGGAGATCGAAGCCAGGGCCGGGGTCGTTGCGGCGCCGAACACGAATCGTTCTCACGCATGCATATAAGAGAGGAACACGCTATGTCAGAACACGCTATCACCAGGCGCAGCTTCCTGGCTGGCAGCGCCGGAGCAGTTGGGCTCGCGGCGACGGCTGGCTACATGGGCTTCGGCGCTTGGGAGCAGGCGCATGCCGCCGGAGGATGGAGAAGGGAAGTGACCACGGCGCATTCGCTGTGCAACTCCTGCTCGTCCAAGTGCGGCTTCACGGGATATGTGGAGGACGGCAGGCTGACCAAGATGATCGGCGACGTCGATCACCCGTATTGCGAGGGCACCCTGTGCGCCCGCGGGTACGGCTATGCGTCCATCGCCTATTCCGAAGACCGCCTGACCGACCCGCTCAAGAAAAACGACAAGGGAGAGTTCGAAGCCATCAGCTGGGAGCAGGCCTACAGCGAGATCGCCGAGAAGGTGAAGGCCATCATCTCCTCCAACGGCCCCGAGGCGCTTGCCATGGTGCAGGATCCGCGACCCTCCGGCAGCTACTACACGAAGCGCTTCATGAACGCGCTGGGCAGCGCGAACGTGTACACGCACGGCGCTGCGTGCAACCTGTCGAAGAACAGCGGGTTCACGCAGGCCATCGGCGCGGGCGATTACGCAAGCGACGTTGCGAACAGCAAGATGACCATGTTCATCGGGCGCAGCTACGCCGACGCCATCCGTCCCAGCTCGGTGCACGACCTGCAGCGCGCTCGCGAGAACGGCGCCTACATCGTGCTGGTGGACCCGCGCTGCAACAACACCATCACGCTTGCCGACGAGTGGGTGCCCATCAACCCCGGCACCGACCTGGCGCTCGTGCTGGCCATGTCCAACGTGCTCATCAAGAACGGCCTGTACGACAAGGACTTCGTGGCCGAAAACGGCATCGGCTTCGACGAATGGGCGGCGGCCATAGCCGACCACACCCCGCAGTGGGCCGAAGGCATCACGGGCATTCCCGCGTCCACCATCGAGCGCTTGGCCGTTCGGTTCGCGGAGTGCGCTCCGGCGGCGTCCATCGAGCCCAGCTGGCGCGGCGCGTTCGGCTGCTCGTACGCGAACTCCGGCGAGACGGCGCGCGCCATCTGCCTGTTCAACACGCTTCTGGGCTGCTGGAACCAAAAGGGCGGCGCGCTGTTCCTTCCCAGCGTGTCTGCCGGCGAGGTGGACGCTGAGAAGTTCCCGGCGGTGCCGAAGCCCGAGGGGAAGATCCTCGGCTCCGAGGAGTATCCGCTTGCCCTCAGCAGCATGGGCGTGAACGTCATCCTGGCCGACAAGGCGCGCGAAGGCGCGGTCAAGGGCCTGTTCTTCTACAACTCGAACATGGCGGCGGGCTACGCCAACCCCGATTACCTGGCCGAAAGCTTCTCCAACCTCGATCTGATGGTGGCCATCGACGTGCAGATGAGCGAGACGTGCATGCTCGCCGACTACGTGCTGCCCGACACGAGCTACCTCGAGCGCTTGGAACTGCCCGAGTTCGTGGGCGGCAAGGTGCCGGCGGTGACGCTGCGCGACCGCGTGATCGAGAAGGTGCATCCCAACACCAAGCCGGTGGACGAGATATTCTCCGAGTTGGCCGAGGCGTGCGGCGTGGGCGAGTACTTCCAGTTCACGGTGGACGAGCTGGCCGATGCGCAGCTGCGCACGGTGGGCTTGTCCCTCGAAGGCCTCAGGCAGGCGGGCGGCACGGCGCGCTTCCCCGAGAAGGAGTACAGCTACGGCGCGGCGGTGAAGTGGAAGACGCCCACGGGCAAGGTGCAGTTCACGAGCGAGGCGTGCGAGAAGGCCGGGCTGTCCCCCGTGCCGGTGTGGGTGGAGCCCCAGACCAAGCCTGCGGGCGGCAACCAGTTCCGCGTGATCGGCGGCAAGCAGGCCATCCACACCCACACGCAGACGGCCAACATAGAGCCGCTGATGGAGATCACCAAGAAGTACAACCTCGAACGCGTGTGGATGAACGCCGACAAGGCGGCCCAGCTGGGCATCGCCGACGGCGACGAGGTGGAGGTGTCCAACGAGGAGCACACGGGCCGCGTCCGCGTGAAGGTGACGCAGCGCATCAACCCCGAGGCCCTGTACGTTCCCAGCCACTACGGCTGCACCTCGCCTGACCAGCACACCGCGTACAACGTCGGTTTGCGCCAGATGGACTTCGTGCCGTTCAGCATAGAGCCGGGCTACGGTGGCGCGTGCACGCAGGAAGCGATCGTCACGGTCAAGAAGGCAGGTGCGTAATGGCTCGCTACGGAATGCTCATCAACACGAAGAAATGCATCGGCTGCTACGCCTGCCGCGTGGCGTGCCAGCGCCAAAACGACCTTCTGCCCAACGAGGACTTCATCCGCTACGAGGAGAAGGAGACGGGCACGTACCCCGCCGTGCGCGTGGAGACGGTTCCGCTGCAGTGCATGCACTGCGAGGACGCGCCGTGCGCCGCGGTGTGCCCGACCGGTGCGGCTTACATCGGCACGGACGGCATCGTGCAGGTTGACCATGGGCGCTGCATCGGCTGCAAGTACTGCATGGCCGCCTGCCCCTATCAGGTGCGCGTGTTCAACGAGGAGACGGGCACGGTGGACAAGTGCCGCTTCTGCACCGTGTCGGCCGAGACGTCGGGCACGCAGATGTGCTCGTGCGTGGAGGCGTGCCTGACGGGTGCGCGCCTGTTCGGCGATTTGGACGATCCCGAAAGCGACATCGCCCAGGAGATCGCCGCCACGAACGCGCAGCCCATCGCCGGCGATCTGACCAAAGCGAAAATCTTTTACGTGAGGTGATGAACGATGACGTTTGAACCTATCTGGGGTGCCATCATCGCGTGGTACCTGTTCCTCGCCGGCTTGGGCGGCGGCGCGTTCGTGACCTCGGCGTTCCTCGGCTGGAAGCATCCCGAGGCCGTCAAGATGCGCAAGATCGGGCACGTGATCGCGCCGGTCGTCGTCATCGTGGGCCTCGTGCTGCTCATGTTCGACGCTGAGGGCGGCTTGCACAACCCGCTGCGCTTCGCGCTGCTGCTGACGAACTTCGGCTCCGTGATGACCTGGGGCGTGGTGTTCTTGGCCGGCTTCACGGTGGTGGCGCTCGTGGTGGTGCTGCTCGATTTCCTGAAGCGGCCCGTGCCGGTGTGGCTCGACATCGTAGGCGTGGTGTTCGCGCTGTGCGTGGCCATGTACACGGGTGCCCTGCTGGGCGTGTGCAAGACGTTCCCTTTGTGGAACAACGCGCTTCTGCCCATCCTGTTCCTCGTGTCGGCGATGTCTGCCGGCATGGCGTCGGTGCTGCTCGTCAGCATCGTGAGGCATGCCGACGAGTTCAACCGCGTGGGCGTGCTCAAGAAGTTCCACTTCTGCCTGCCCATCATCGAGCTGGTGCTGGTGGCGTCGCTTCTGTTCGTCACGTCGAGCAATTCCACTGCGGGGTGGAACTCGGTGGTGTCTTTGGTGGCGGGCGAGTTCGCGCCGTGGTTCTGGATCGGGCTTGTGCTGATCGGCCTGGTGCTGCCCACCGTTTTGGAGACGTGGCTTTTGTTCTTCAGCCCGAGGGAGTTCGAGGAGAGCCGCAAGGCGCATTGGATCAGCTTCGGGTCGGACGTGGGCGTGCTCGTCGGCGGCTTTTTGCTGCGCTACCTGGTGGTGGTCGCGGCGTTGCCGGTGACGATGGTGGTGCCCATGCTGTAGGGCGCGTTGCCGCGCGGGCGAGCCGCGGTGCGTGGCGGGCTGCGGGTTGCGTGCCACGGATTGCGAGTTGCGAGTTGCGTCGGGTGATGCTGACGGCGCGGTCCTCAAGCTGCGCGCCATGCGGCAGACGCATGTGGGGCCCCTGCGAAAGCGGGGGCCTTTTTGCATGGGGAGATGGACGCGCGGAAGTGGGACGTGCCGAGCGGATGGCAGAGGGCGGAGAGGGCGAGCGGCCGTCGTCGACGGTTGCGGGATGGAGGATGCGCAGGGGCGGTGGCCGGCGTTGCGAAGCTTGGCCAGCTCGCGTTGCTCGAGGTTCGAGGCTCCTTGCGCACTCTGTGGATTCGGTGGACGGTTCGCAGCACTACGGTTGATCGGCGGTATCATAAACGCATATTGAACAGGGGCGTTGCGTGCGCGATACTCGTCATGCGAACAACCCGGCCAACCGATCAAGGAGGATGCCATGGACGCGCGTGTGTACGAACTGCTGAACGACCAGATCAACAAGGAGCTCTACTCGGCCTATCTGTACCTGTCCTTTGCCGACTACTACGAGGAGGAAGGCTTGGAAGGATTCGCCAACTGGTACGAGATTCAGGCCCAGGAAGAACGCGACCACGCCATGATCTTCCGCAACTACCTGCATGAGAACGGCCAGAAGGTGAAGCTGCTTGCCATCGACCAGCCCGACAAGGAGTTCTCGGACTTCCTTGCGCCGCTCGAGGCCGCGCTTGAGCACGAGAAGTACGTCACGAGCCTCATCAACGACATTTACGCCGCCGCCGCCGAGGCGAAGGATTACCGCACGATGAAGTTCCTCGACTGGTTCATCGAGGAGCAGCAGGAGGAAGAGGACAACGCCGACAAGATGATCACGCGGATGAAGCTGTTCGGCTCCGATGCGAAGGCGCTCTACGACCTTGATCAGGAGAATGCGGCCCGCACCTACTCCGTGCCGAGCCCGCTTGCGACGTCCGAAGAGTAGTCTGCAGCACGCCCTTCGGCCTGGGAACGTCCGCGCCCTTTTGGGTCGCGGGCGTTTTTGCGTTAGGCGTTGTTTCTCTATGGCGAATATGGCATAGGGTGGCATGTGGAGGGCGCCCTATGTCTCGCGCGGAGTGGGCTTGGCGGGTTTCGCGCACGTGGTCGAACTGGTCGGATATCTGCCTGTTTCGATTCGTGCGGGTTGCCGTATTGCACCTGTTCGCGATAGCCTGATGGATCGTTTTGACGGTAAACCGCGGATCTCGTAGAGGGAGGGATTGGCACCTCGTTCCTTTAAGGGGATCGTGCATGAGGATGTCGGGAGCCTGAGGATGCCGCGAGATCGAGGCGCTTCCGCATGTCGCAAGCTACCTAGGCTCGTGGTCTGCGAGAAGGAGAGCCTCCTCGTCCAAAGCGGTCATAGATTTGCAAAAAGTTTTTGATATATGACCGAAATGGAGATCGGTTTCGCCTTATCTATCGGAAACGGTAAGGAATCCGAGATTTTTTCAGAATATTGTACCAAAGACTCGCGATTTGCTTGGTTCGCAGCATTCTGAAGGACATTTTGCTCTAATGTACTTATACTACGGTAATATATGAGATTTTTTCTTAAAATCCATGACCGTAAGCCTTTAGAAAGGCAGCCTCCCATTCCTTTTTCTCCCTTTGTTTGGAGGCTGAGCACGCAAAGAAAGCGGCGACCTGGTTTTCTGTGCGAGATCGGCAGGATGCGGAGTGTTGGCTTGCATGCGGTTTGCGTGGGGCGTCGCATGCGATAGCGGATTGCGAGCATGTCGAACGCTGCACGCGGCGACGAGCTGCGATCATGCGAGACATCGCACGTGGCGGAAGGCTGCGCTCGCGTCGAACGACGCATGTCGAGGCGGGCTGCTGGCGCGCGGCCTTGGTTCGCGGCATGAGGGCGCGTGGTGCCGCAAGCGCTGCGCGCTGCCCAGCCTGTGGCACTTGGCGCGGTGCGTCGCAACGTGCAGCGTGCTGCCAGCCTACGGCACTTGGCGCGGTGCGTTGCAACGTGCAGCGCGCTTCTCTATGCGCTCCTTCTAAGAAGGAGGTGCCGGTGGACGAGATCGCCGAGACGTGCAGCGCGCTTCTCCATGCGCTGTTCGCCCTGCCATACGTGGTAGGCGGAGCGTTTGCGTCTCGATTGGGCGACGAGCGCGTTGCCATGCGGCAACAATTTGCTTGTTCACCTGCACAAAAACCGTTGAAGGGGTTCGCAGGTTCACAAAAAGACGATACAATGCCGGTGTCCGACAGTTGAAAGCGCAATACGAACGAATAAGACTATCTTCGCCAAGTAACAGTCTCGTGCGGTATTATTGCGGAACCCGCGAAAGCGGGGCTAGTGGGCAGCCGAAAGAGGCCAAACGATACTGTCGGTATTCCTTTCGATGAGGTCGGGAGCTTTCGAGGCCCCCGACCTCGTTGTGTTGATGGCGATCGATTGGAGGGCGCATGACGACCGCGCTTGCATGGGCCGCTGGCGGCACGGGATTCACGTTCTTGATGACCACGCTGGGAGCGGCTTCGGTGTTTCTGTTCCGCAAACGCGACGGGAAGCTGTTCCAGCAGGTGTTTTTGGGTTTTGCCGCCGGCGTCATGATCGCGGCGTCGGTATGGTCGCTGCTCATCCCGGCTATCGATCAGGCCGAGGAGGCGGGGCAGATAGGCTGGATCCCCGCTGCGGGCGGCTTCGTCCTCGGCGTGGTCTTCCTCATGGTGCTGCACCAGCTGCTGCCGCACTTGCATCCGGGCGAAGACAAGCCGGAGGGCTTGCCCAGCACCTGGGATCGTCCGACGCTTCTGTTCACCGCCGTCACGCTTCACAACATTCCCGAGGGCATGAGCGTGGGGCTGCTGTTCGCGATGGCGGCGCAGAACGGCGGCGACCCGGTTATGTTCGGCATGGCCGTGGCGCTGGCGCTGGGCATCGGCATCCAGAACGTTCCCGAAGGAGCGGCTGTGGCGCTGCCCCTTTTGCAGGAGGGGATGAGCGCTCCGCGCGCGTTCGCCTTGGGCGCGCTGTCGGGGTTGGCCGAGCCGGTGTTCGGCATCCTCGTGGTGCTGTTCGCGGGGTTCATTTCGCCTTACATGCCGTGGATGCTGGCTTTCTCGGCTGGTGCCATGATGTACGTGGTGGTGGAGGAGCTCATCCCCGAGGCGCACCTCGGGGAGCACTCCAATGCCGGCACCGTCGGGGTGATGGCGGGCTTTCTGGTGATGATGATCTTGGACGTAGCGCTGGGCTAGCTCTCCTGCTGCGCGTCGGATTCGTCGGATTCGGGTTTCGTGGGGTCTTCGGTCTCCGGCGAATCTTCGGGCGTCTCGGAAGCGATGGGCTTCTCGGGAGTTGTAGGCACCACAGGGGTTGCAGGGGCGGGGGCGGCGGGAGCGACATGCGTTGCGGTCGGCGCGCCCGCCGCGCTCGCGCCCGCCGCGCTCGCCGGCTGCGGATAGTTCGGGGTACCGTATCCGTAGCTCGGCTGCTGGCCGTACGACTGCTGGTTGTTCCACGGCTGCTGGCTGTAGCCCGGTTGCTGGCCCCATGGCTGTCCGTACGGCTGCTGAGGCTGGTAGCCAGAGGGCTCGGGATGGCGCAGCTTGTTGGCGTACACCGCCGCTATCACGAGGAGCACCGCGGTGACAAAGCGTCCGGAGAGCACGGCCACGATAGCGCCCGCGATGGACCAGCCGAACGCGCTGCCGCTCTTGTCGGGGTGGGTGGGCACGCGGATGCCCAAGATCCCGGCCACGAGCGACACGGCCGCGCACAAAGCGCCCCACACGAGCAGCCAGGTCACCAAAAGCATCGAGCCGCTCATCAGGCCGGCGGCCTCTTCGGCGCTGAGGGAGTCGTAGTAACCGTGGTCGTATCCGTTGATGGAGATGCCGTCTCCGTACCAACTAGGGTCGGATACGAAGGCTCCGAGCGCGCCGACGGCGATGGCTCCCAAGCCGAACATGATGAGGGCGAGCACCGACAGGATGACGACGGCGATGCCGATGCCGCGAACGGTGCGTGCGTTCGAGTCTTGCATGGCGGCTTCCTTTCAAGCGGAGATCAAGTTGGTAACAGGTTGAAGCATGGTCATTGTACGGTATCATGCAAGGCGTACCGTTGTGCCGTTACCGGGCTGAAAGGTGCTGTTACCGGATTGAAAGAAGGTCGGTTCCATGGAGAACTTCGAATTCGTATCGCCGACGCATTTCGTGTTCGGCAGGGGCGCGGAAGAGCAGGTGGGCGCGAAGCTGGCCGAGCGCGGCGCGGCCAAGGTGCTTTTGCACTTCGGCGGGCAGAGCGCGGTCAAAAGCGGGCTCGTCGACCGCGTGAAGGCGTCGCTTGACGCGCAGGGCGTCCAGCACGTGGAGTTGGGCGGCGTGCGCCCCAATCCCGAGATCACGTTGGTGCGCGAAGGTGTTGCGCTGTGCAAGGAGCATGGTATCGACTGGGTGCTGGCCGTGGGCGGCGGCTCGGTCATCGACTCGGCGAAGGCCAT
>ERZ826396.3023-NODE-3023-length-12104-cov-2.715910_pt1 | contig 12104 bp, 10 predicted proteins | sample MGYA00519926_ERZ826396 | MGnify/ENA primary metagenome ERZ826396 (study PRJEB31778, sample SAMEA3449230) | human gut metagenome | biome: human gut; feature: human-associated habitat; material: faeces | place: United Kingdom | collected 2010/2012 ...
CGTCCTGGCTCATCTCGCGGACGTCGACGCCGCCGACGAGCACCTGGCCCGAATCGACGTCCCAGAAGCGGGCGACGAGGTTGGCGAGGGTCGATTTGCCCGAGCCGCTCGGCCCCACGACCGCGCACACCGTGCCGGCGGGGACGTCGAGCGAGACGTCGCGCAACGCCGGCTCCGCGTCGTCCTCGTAGGAGAAAGTCACGTCCCGAAGGGACACCGAGGCGTCCTTCGGGGTTTTCGGCGCCTCGGGACAAGAGAGCTCCTCGATGCCGAGCACCGAGTCGATGCGGTCGATGTTCGCCTGGGCGAGCATCCCGTCCTCGCTCACGTAGAGGATCTTCGCGAACACGCTCGATATCGAATGCACGAACAGGAGGTAGAAGACGAGCGAGAGCACGAACGTCGGCCAGTCTTGCGCGCCCGGGGCAAGGAGTATGCCGACGGGCAGGACGAACAGGTACGCGTTGTTGAGAACAGCTGTGAAACCCGGCATGGAGTTCCGGAAGAAGAGCGTGACGTCGAGGGAAAGCCCCGTGTAGTCTTTGATCGCGTCTGTGAGCCGCTTGAACGAACGCGCCGTCTGGCCGAAGGCCTTCACGACGCGCATGCCGCGAACGTACTCCACGGCGGCGTTGCCCATCTGCTCTTTCACTTCCTGGTAGCGCCCCATGCTCGCCATGACGCGCTTGTCGGCGTAGCCGGAGAACTGCACGACGCATGCGACGGCGACCGCCGCTAGTGTGGCGATGCCAAAACGCCAGTCGAAGACGAACAGCAGCGCCACCAAGACGACGGGCGCGGTGACGGTCGCGGCCAGGTCGGGGATGGAGTGCCCGATGAACTGCTCGATCCCTCCGACGCTCTCGTCCATGACCTTCGAGATCCTGCCCGTGCCGAGCCTGGCGACGTGCCCGAGGGGGATTCGCCCGAGGTGGGCGGCGATGTCGAGCTTCGTGCGGTACTGCGTGTCGAACGCCGCGGCGTGGGAGCACAGAAGCGCGGCAAGATAGCACCCCACGTCAACGACTATGCCTGCCACCGCCAAGCCCGCGTAGCCCGTCATCGCCGAAACGTCGACAGCGGCCAGGTTCGGATAGACCCCGACCGCATCCTTGATCATGAAGTAGATCGCCACGTATGGGACGAAGGACGCCGCCGCGGATAGGACCGCCAGCGCCATGGAGGCGAACACGAGGGGCTTTCTTCTCCCCGCGAACCGCAGGCAGCGGGAAAGGACCCCCGGCTTCCTTCCTTTGCTTTCCTTGCTCATCGAATACCTCTTCTCTCATGTTGCTTTGAAAAAGGGCGCTAGGCGATTCCCGCGCGCTCGAGGTGCTTCTTGAACACCGCCCGTCCGACCAGCGAGCCGATGATCCCGCCCGCGAAGGTCACGACCGCGATGATCGCGAACGTCTCGGGGGTCACCGTTGACAGAAGAGCCTCCATATAGGCCGGGTCGATGCTGTTGGATCCCATCAGCTCGCGGTAGTAGTCCTGCGAAGCGAACATAGGAACGAAAAGGCCTGCTGCCCAGCAGGTCTCGAAAAGCGCATACCCCACGGCGACGCCCACGAACCTCCCGTACCCGAGCGCTTTCCGCGCCAGCTCGGAGACGGCGCCGCCGACGGCGAGGCCGAGCGCCACAGGCCATCCCGAACCGATAACGAATATGACCACAGCGAAGACGAGCGCCATGACAAGAGACGTCCCGGCGCGCGGCACGCGCGCATGCATGTAAACCCAGATGATTCCGGCGGGTATCGCGGCAATGGCGCAACAGCCGCAGTACGCCACGACACTCATGGAGGTGATCCCCACGACGAGCATGCTCGCCACCATGAACAGCAGGGAGAAGACGCCGAGGGAGATGAGGTCCCTGGAGCTGAGGCTCCCGCTCTCTTTCCGTTTCGCTTTAACTGACATTTTCAAGTCCTTTCTTCCGTAGGAATCTTTCTCGGCCTCCGCAGCCCGACTCACTCGATGAGCACGATCTGGTCGCATGCCTTCGACAGGAACTCCGTGTCGTGGCTGACGACCGCCACCGTCTTCCCGCGAGACGCCTCTTCGCGCAAGATGAGCGCGAGGCGCTCCATGTTCCGGAAGTCCAGGCCGCTCGTGGGCTCGTCGAGGAGAAGCGCCTGCGCCCCCGATTCCGACGCGATAGCGCAGACGCACCGTTGCTTCTGGCCGCCCGAAAGCGACGCCGGATGGCGGTCGGCGACGTCGCCGAGGCCGAACGCCTCCAGGACCGCTTTGAGGCGAGGCTCGTCGGGGTCGAAGGAAGACGGGGCCGCGGATGCCAGCTCGTCGAGCACGCTTGGGCGGAAAAGCTGGTAGTCGGGGTCCTGCATGACCAGGAATGCATGCTCGTGCCTTTTCTTGAAGGGAACCACCTCGCCCCGGAAACGAACGTGCCCGAGCTCTTCCTTCTTGACCCCCGCCAGGCACTTGAGCAGCGTCGACTTGCCGACCCCGTTTCGCCCGACCACGCCGACGACGCACCCGGAATCGAACGCGACGGTTGCCCCTTCGAGGACGGGCCTGCCCCGTTTGTATCCCGCATAGATCCCCCTCGCCTCCACGGCGGGGAAAGCTGAGGTGGGACGCGCGAGCCGGCTCAACAGGGATTCGAGCCTGGGCGGCTCGGACGACCTGAGCCCGTAGGACTCCCGCTGCGCGTCGGTCAGCCCCAGGAAACGCCGGGCGTCCCATTCGGCCGCGACGGAGCCGTTTTCGAAAAGCAGGTATCGGTCGGCGACGTTTGAGAGGTAGGAGAGCCTGTGCTCGGCGACGATCACGGAGCACCCGCGCGCTTTGGCCTTCGAGACGAAGGACGCGAGCCTCTCCATCGAGAGGGGGTCCAGATTGCTCGAAGGTTCGTCGAGGACGTAGACGCTCGGCTCGCAGGCCCTCACGCTCGCGAAGGCGATCGACTGCATCTGACCCCCGGAAAGCTCGAAGATGCCCCTGTCCATAAGCCCCTCTATGCCGAGCTCGCTCGCGACATCGCGCACCCGCCTGCGCATCTCCTCCCGGGGAACGCCGAGGTTCTCCATGCCGAACGCGATCTCCCCGGTCGTGTCGAGGTTGAAGAACTGGGTGCGCGGGTTCTGGAAGACGCTGCCTGTCAAGGAGGCGAGATCCCAGTCCTCCAGGTCGTCGACGTCCCGGCCCGTCACGAGGACCTCTCCCGTTCGGCTGCCCTCGTAGAACCCGCCCGCAAGCCCGTTGACGATCCGAGTCGCTGTAGTCTTGCCGCAGCCGGACTCCCCGCACAGGACGACGCACTCGCCCGGCGCGACCGAGAAACTCACGTCTTTGATTGCCGGGGCGTCGAACCCCTCGTAGGTAAAAGAGACGTTTCTAAGCTCGACAGCGCTATTGTTCACAGCAAGCCTCCGATTCCCTGGCTCGCCTTCGCGGCAACGAGAAGCGAGCAGCAAACGGCAAGGAACGCGAGCGATAGGAAATCGGCCCGCTCGAACCGGGGAGCGTTGTAGGAGGTCTTCCTCCCGGGCCGGTCGATGCCGCGTGCGACCGCTGCGGCGGCAAGCTCGTCGGCGATCTTCGCGCAGCGCAGCAGCACGGGCACGACCGCCGATTCGAACATCAGGGCCGGTTTCGAAACGAGATTCCTGAGCGATGGGGCAAGCCCTCTCACCTTCATCGCGTCGGCCACCGCCGAGCATTCTTCCCTGAGCGTCGGGAAGAACCGCACCGCTATCACCAGCGGAACGACGGCAGCCTTCGGGAGCCTCAGCCCGTAGAGGGCGGCGGTGAGGTCTCCTATCTTGGTGCTCGTTGCGAAGATCGCAGCGAACAGGCAGATGGGCATGCACGTGCGGCAAGCCAGGGCGAACGAGCCGAGGGCTCCGGCGGCGCTCGGCGGGAGCATCGTCGTGACCCAGAAAAGGCCCATGAGGAGGAGGTAGGCGAAGGAGAAGGATATCGCCGTCTTGCCGCGCCCGATCGCGAAGGAGAGGAGCACGACGACGAAGAAGAGGGCCGAGCCCAGAACGTAATCCTTCACGATGGCGCCGGTCGCAATAAGCACGGCGAGCATCGCCATCTTGGTTCTGACATCGATGCCCTCTGCGAGCGTTTTTTGCACTCTGCTTCGCAAAATCGAACAACCTTCCCTTCGCTGCTATAATCGACGTAAGAAATGTTAGACATGACTAATTCAAATCAGGATGCGCGCGGAGGAAAAGGTCCGAGCGCACAGGAATTGCGTCCGAACGCAAACAAAGGATCGGAAGATGCACTGCAAGGAAACGACGTTCTCCCGCGCAGCTCAAGGCGCGGCGGAAACCTTTGCCGCCTCGCTCGAGGCGATCGGTCTCGTCTTGTCGGATGGGTGGAGCGGAGAGGGGGCGCTCTTTGAAGGCGACGGGCTCAGATGCGAGGGATGGTATTGGGCGTGGCAAGCGCGGCGGTCCTTCTCCGTCGTCTGCTGCGATTTCACGTTGAAAGAACGCCTGCCATTCCGTTTCGACTTCGACAGGTATTTCGCGGTTCGCTGCGAACGGCACGGCCTCATGCCGCAAGCAAGCGTCTCGGTTTTTCTGGAGACGACGCCGAAGACCGGCTCGATTCTCCTGCCCCAAGGGGCGAGGTTTTCGTATACGGAGATCGAGTACTACGACGGGTACTGCCAAAGCGTCTTCGGGGAGAGGATCGACAAGGCGCTGAAGCCGTTGGCAACCAGCCTGGGAGGCCTTAGAGATCAGGCTTCCTGGGATCCGGAAATCGCAAAGATGCTCGGTGAGATATCCCCCAGAGAGGTTCGGGGGCCGGAAGCGGGTCTCCTGTATCCGGGGATTGCGAACCTGGTGATGGCAAGGCTCCTCAAGATGGAAGAGATCCTGTACGGAGGCGTGCCCGAGCAGGACCGTCTTTCGATTATGGAGGTCGTATCGCATATAGAGAACAACCTAGGCAAGGCAATAAGGCAGAAGGACCTGCTCGAGATCGCGAACATGGGGTCGACCAAATTCAAGCGGGTATTCAAACAGGTAACGGGATCGACAGTGACCGGGTTCGTTTCGGCAGAGAGAATCGAGCTGGCGAAAAGGCTGCTCGCCAACCAGGATATGAACATAGACGAGATAGCGCATCACTGCGGATACGAAAGGGCAACGAGCTTTTCCGCTCTTTTTACGAAATCGGTTGGCGTGTCTCCACGCGAGTGGAGGTCGATCGCGAAGGTCGCCTTCGACGACGACCCGGAATCGAAGATGCTGGAGGCTGTCGCGAATAAAGAAACCTATATTCACAAGAAGCAAATCTCAGAATAATCTGCCTGCAAGTCGTTACTAAGGTATCGCCAGCTGCGAGATAACAGAGCGTTGCGGAAGACACACAAAGAATCCTCTACAAAGAAAAATATAATCCCTACCCTGATAAGGATGTAGCGACGCATTCATACCGCATGGCGCTTGCCCCACTCGAGCAGCTCGTCCCTGAACGTGAAGCACCCCTTCTTCCTTCACATCGTCCCCTTGAGCAACAGGGGTCGTCATCGAGGAGGCTCCATTCGCAGACTGTGTTTCTGCTTACAAGCAGGAGTTATCACTATCTCCGCCACTGTGTAGGTGCCCTGAATCGGCACGGGAACCTTGATGCATGGGTAACCCGCCTAGATGGAGATCGAATTCACATCCACGAAGGACGTTCATTTTCTTCCTCCTTGCCGTCAACACAGGGAATGGCGGGTGCTCCCCCAATTCGAGAGGAGAATGCGCAAGAGCGCAGACTCTTGAAACAGTACTTTCGAAACGGAACGAGCTCAAACCTCCCATCAGAGGCAGCGGCTTCGAGCACTCCCATAAGACGCCAAGGAAATCCGCGCTTATTCACTGTTGATGCCATGATCTATGTTCCGCATCAAGAAGGAAAACGTCTCACGTCATCAGCTCTACAAGAACGATATCTTATCCAAATTACTGGATGATTGCCATGGCGCCCGAATCGTTTCCCATGAATCGGTTATGCTTGACATATACCGATAATTGGCAAGAGCGCTTTGAGGGAAAAGCTAAAGGCATCGTTAAGCAACCCGCCCAATTATCGCTTCGACTTGGTTTGCTTGGAGCTGCATAATGCTGAATGAGAACATAAAAATTGATTTGCACATCCACTCGATTGCAAGTAAATATAAAGAAAGTGTCGGAGTGGTTGACCAGTCGACCGTTGAGAACCTGCCCGTGCTCTTCAAGAAATTGGAGACGGAGGGAATCAATCTTATTTCCTTCACTGACCACAACACGTTCGATTCTAAGCTTTACATAGAAGCCGAGGGCCTTATTCGGCTAGGGTCATACCCGTCAGTTAAAGGCATCATTGCCGGAATCGAATTTGATGTTTTGCTTGATACGGAAAAGCCATGTCACATCCTCGCCTATTTTGACTGCAAGGCAAAAGAAGACTACGAGACCATCGAACTTGTCATGAGCAAGCATGCTCCCAAGAATAAAGACCACAAGTATTCGAAAGATGATTTTGAATCCATTCTTAAGGAAATTAAACTTCCTGTCATTCTGGTTGCATATCAAAGAAAGAGTCTTGACCCCGAGCAAAAGGGCGGTGCCAATTCTTTCAGTGGTGCCTGCTCGGATATTTTGGACTACTTGGAAATTGGGTATATTAGCGCAATTGAGATTCAGAGCCCCAATGTAGAAGGCATCGTAAAAAACAACCTGGTCGACATGAGTGAGTTCTGCAACTCCATCGGCTTGCTTATCGGCATTGACTGTCACGAATGGGCCGTATACCCCAACCATGACTCCAAGAACGTCAAACAGGGCACTCCGGTCTTCACAACCATCAGGGCCCTTCCCTCGTTTAGGGGTTTGCTGCTCGCAATCACTTCCCCCGAAACCAGATTTGGAAGAATCGACAGCGTCTCTTATCCATTCTTGGAAAAAGTAAGCGTAAATGGCGTTGATACGCAACTTAGCCCTGGGGTGAACGTCATAATTGGTGAAAACGGGTCAGGCAAATCAACACTTCTTAAACTGATTTCAGGAAATGACTCAGAGAGCCATGTTAAAGCAGCAAAAAGGAATAACCGAATCGAGATACCCGCCCTGCCAAATAGGAGCAAGACGGTATTCCAAGGCGAGCTATTTAACGACTACAACAACAATAAAGATCTGTACCCTGACGGACGCTCTCTTTTTTCTGAAATCAACTGCCAAGATTTCAGATTGCAAATCACAACGTTCGCAAATCGAGTAATGGAATGGGTGCGCAGGCGCATAGGAGCAAAACAAACGCTTGACGAAGCCGCAAGCAGCGCCTTGACCGTGAAGGAGGAATACCTACGCAAAACGTTCTTTGTATCCGTGTCAACCGAAGGCTTCGCGGCAAGAGACTACTCGCAACTCGAAAATCGCTTTGCAGCATTGAGGTCAATCATCACACAACTAAAATCCGAGATTGAAGACAACGAACTCATATACACCCCTGATGAGTTGAAGAGTCTGAATGAGGCACTGGCTTCGTTAAATGATGCCTTGTATTCTGTCGAGAAAAGACTGACCTCCGAAAGACTGTTCAGCTCTGTCGAGAACGTCATCCTCACCTCGATTACGCAGTACAAGGCTAGCACGAATAGGACCTCTACGAGTCTCGATCGACAAGCCGAAAACTATAACGCACTGAAGCAAGCGGTCATCTCGAAAGTCATTCAGCAAGCGCAGGCGTTTCTGGACATCAAAGAAGAGTACCCTTCCTTCCCTTCACTGTCGAAATACTACGACCAGGGTATCGGCTACGTGGATAAACGTGCTGGCGGATATGTGTTCCGGTCTTACGCTCCATACGTGACCAAAACAGTCGAAGAGATCGAAGAGGAATTCTACAAGTCCCTATTCAATGACGGATTCGACAAAGCCGCTATCGAAAAGATCAATGCAGAGGAATCCTTGTGCAACGCTGTCAGGGGAACTAGGCAGGTCGACAAGATCGACGAAACGGTCAAGAAGAACCTCGAGTCTTTTCTGGATTCTCTTTGCATAACGGAGCAGGAGGTTAAACGTCAGAGCACCTCGGAACGAGTTATCGGCAACACGTTCGGCGAAAAGGCGCTGATATATTACGAAGTCTTGCTCGATCAAAGCGTGACCCAGGCAGATGTGCTACTTATCGACCAGCCCGAAGACAACATCTCTAACCTAAAGATTTCCAAAGAGCTATCTGCAGCAATCCAGGGACTGAGGGACAAGGCGCAAGTTATACTCGTCACCCACAATCCTCTACTCGTCGTCAACCTAGACGCAGACAACGTGATAATCGCATCCGGTTCACGCGACGACAAAAGACGCTTTTCGCTTTCGCTTAAGTCTGGATGCCTCGAGGACGAAGGCTGCGAAGTTCTTGAATGGATCGCGGAAAACATGGACGGCGGACGACAGGCTCTGGCAAGGAGGTTGAAAGCGTATGGCACGCGTAATTAAAATCACTGTAGAAGGCAACCAGCAGGAAGAAATTGTTCTTAGCAATAGCGAGGGAAAGCAGGTTGTAATTAAGGACAATTCAACCAATGCAAAGACGCTGTTCGAACTTTTCGACTTCGAACCTGGAAGCAAATACGAAATTGATGTCCAGGATGCTGGCAAGGTAAAGCAAAAGGTTTTTGACGAATTCGTATCCTTGCTAGAGGGAATCAGGGATGGCATCAACAAGCTCCTGGAAGAGCAGAAATCAGAAGAGGTGGCCAACATAGATAAAAGCAGTGAGGAAGTCAGCTATTAATATCGACCGCAGCGAGAAAGCTACAACTTTACGCTTACGCGACTTTAACTTCCTTTCGGTTTCCAAACAAAGAATGTAAAAGCGAGTCGAGCACAATGGCCAGCGCCGTTGGACTCTCATAGGGCAAGAAAGAATGGTGGGTCTACAGCAACTGTAGCAAGCCTTGGATTCGTAGTCCTGGCTGGCTCCCTTGATTTAACATCAACAAAACCCAGACAAGACCGTATCCGATTCCATAGTACAAGCCAGCGTCAGAGGCTCGGTCGCTCTCGATGCGTGCTTGTGCCGGGGCTGCACCAGGGCAATGTGAGTCAACAAGATCGACAGAAGTCTCGATTGTCCATCTAAGGACGGAAAACCGTTTCATCATATCGATACCAGCTCTCCCCGAAGGCACTGGGAGTTTATGCGAGAACAATAAGAAAGATGTATTGAACTGCGACGATGCCTATTTGAGTTTCGGAGGGAATGATACACGAATAGCCAGTACCAGCAGATAGAACGTTGCCATAAAGGCGTCTTCGAAAATAGCATTGGATAAATAAAGGTACCGACACATCGGGGATAACGGGTTTTCGCAGGTCACGTAGCAAATCAATCCCTTTTCAGAACCCAGGCGTAAAACTCACAAAATGGTAAATGAAAAGAGCTGAGTTTGGGATGAGTTTTCCCTCAGAAGGGCTAACCGAATACTGCTGATAACAAGAAGAAACCATGGGTAAAATAAGGGCGAAATCGTAAAAGCGGAGCACTTTTATATTATCGAGTGGGAATAAAAGAATCACTGAAAGGAATTGGCATGAACAAGGAGACGTTCGATTACGTGGCCGAGCGCGTGGACGCGCTCGCGGATTCCGAATTCAGCACGCAGGTGACGAAGGACGCTGCGCAGGCATGGAGGGACGCGGTGGCAGCCGATTCGAGCGACGCTGCGATCGACGCGGCGACGAACGACCTGCTCGACGTCCTCGAAGGGCGCCCGACGACGATCGACGGCGTGATAGCCTTCCTGCAAGGGCCGGCAATCGAGATGCTCGGCGAAGACGCGGCCGCAAGCGCGCTTGCGGCACAGCAGCAGCGCAAGGAGACGGGCGCGAAGTACTGCGATTGCGAGGCATGCTCCGCAGCCACGGAGATCCTCGCCAAGTTCGACCGCATAGAGCTCTGATAGCAAGATATCGGAGCCTCCCACCGAGCCCGACAAACGATCACGAGCCATCGATGCGAAAAACAGGGGGCTGTGCGTCGCGACGCACAGCCCCCTGTCGCTCAGGCTTGCTTTACCTGCTTTCGAGCTACGCAACCCCCGCTGCCGTTCGGCTCCCGTGCGCGCGCCTTCCTGCGCACGGATGGGCATCGGAGCGGCGCTAGAAGACGGCGGTCAAGAACGTGGCCGCCGCAAGGAAGATTCCCGGCACGTTAGCCACCACGATCGGCCAGTCACGCTCCTCCTCGAAGAGACCGTAGATGGTCCAGAACAGGCAGTTGAAGAACGCTGCCAGGGGCTGCACAGGATTGCCAGGGTGCCCCGCCAGGTTGTCCATGATCTGCGGAAGGTAGGAGACGTACATGCACACCGACAGCACCGAGGCTATGCGTCCCACGATAGCGATGGGGCTCGCATGGCGCTTGATGCCGTCCCGATGCACCGATCCCTTCTGCCCCATGCGTCTATGCGTATCGGCCTGCGCGCTCATCGAGCACTCCCCCCTGTTCGCGGTTCGAAATCTCTGTGGCTCGATGATAGATCGAGGCTTTCGAGGTCCCCGCGAGCACGATGAACCGTGATGAGAAGGCGAACAGGGGGTAAGCGCGCCATTTACCCCGCTAAAAGCCGCGGAGCCAGTCCGCTGCCCTTGCGGCATCTACCGTGCGACGTCGAAAGGCGCAAGATTCAGCTGGCCCCTTCATCGGAAGACATTCCCGCCAGCTCCCGGTACACGAAGCAATCCGCCACATGGTCGTTCACCATGCCGATGGACTGCAGGTACGCATACACGATGGTGGAGCCGACGAACTTGAAGCCGCGCTTCTTGAGATCCTTGCTGATGCGGTCGGAGAGCGGCGTGGTGGCAGGGACGTCCGCTTGGGTCTCCCAGTGGTTCACGATGGGCTCGCCGCCCACGTATCCCCAGATGAACGCGTCGAAGCTGCCGAACTCGCGGACCACGTCCAAAAACAGCCTCGCGTTGGCCACGGCCGCCTCGATCTTGCGGCGGTTGCGCACGATGCCCGCGTTCGCCATGAGCTCCTCGACCTTGGCCTCGTCGTAGCGCGCCACCTTGGCGGGGTCGAAGCCGTCGAAGGCCTCGCGGTACGCCTCGCGCTTCTTGAGGATGGTGAGCCACGACAGGCCCGCCTGTGCGCCCTCAAGGATCAGCAGCTCGAACAGCTCGCGGTCGTCGTGCGTGGGCCTTCCCCACTCGTTGTCATGGTAGTCAACGTAGATCGGAACCTCGCCCGCCCACGCGCACCTGGTCTTCTCGTCCAAGCCGGAAAACTCCTTCTCAAGATCATCGGCACGTTGCGCAGCACCCTCGAAGCCCCGGCTGCGCCCGTCGGGCACCGCCGGGGCCAGTAGGTCTACTTCGACTCGTACAGCTCGATGATGGCGTCGTCTTTCACCACGAAAGCCAGGCGGTCGGTCTCGCTCAGCACTTCGGGGCCGAAGATGACCCGGTCGGCATCGGCCAGGTAGCGCTCCAGGTCATCCACCTTATAGGCCACATGAGGCTGTTTCGACAGGATCTCGGGGAAGCGCGTACCTTCTTCGAACTTCAGGTACTCGATCTTGTAGTCGTACTCGTCCACGTTCTCGTTCACCCAGAATCCGCCCCACTCGTTGTATACCATGTTGGGCTTCTTGTTCAGAACGGGGATTCCGACGTGCATGTACTCGGCGGCCATGACGGCGTCCTTTCTCTTCTGCGCGACGCGCGGCTACTCCTTGAAGAACACGGGCGTGTGGGCGGGCGTGTTCCACAGGCGGGCGAACTCATCGTCCCACTTGGCGAAGTTGATCTGGAAGCCGCCGGCCTCCTGCACGGTCAGGATCTCCCCCACCATGTTGGCGACGACCTCGATACCCAGACCCTCCAGGTATTCGACCGCGTCCTTGTACAGGATGAGCATCTCCATCATGGTGGTGGCGCCGCAGCCGTTGATCATGACGAACGCCTTGTCGCCCTTCTCAAGGCCCAGGCTCTCCACCAGCTTGGGCGCAACCATCCCGATGGTCTCCTTGGACGAGGCCATGGGCACGCGCACGCCTCCGCCCTCGCCGTGCTGGCCGGCGCCGATCTCCATGAGGTCCGTCTCTCCCAGGTCGCCGAAGGACATGCCGTTCT
>ERZ826396.3026-NODE-3026-length-12091-cov-4.217930_pt1 | contig 12091 bp, 12 predicted proteins | sample MGYA00519926_ERZ826396 | MGnify/ENA primary metagenome ERZ826396 (study PRJEB31778, sample SAMEA3449230) | human gut metagenome | biome: human gut; feature: human-associated habitat; material: faeces | place: United Kingdom | collected 2010/2012 ...
AGTTAAACGTGCGGTCTACAAATTTTACCTGCGGCACTTTCTGGTCAAGGAAGAATTGAAGCTCCTTTTTCACCAAATTCAGATCACGAAAGCGCAGACACTTGTCCACTGAAGACAGACAGTAGCTACACCTGTACGGGCAGCCCCGGCTTGTCTCATAGTAAATGATTTTGTGTTCAAACAGGCTCAGGTCCTCATATACAAACGGTACCCGACTTAGATCCATAACGTCCCGCCATTCGTTTTCCCGGATCTCTCCATTCTCTGTACGAAACGTAATTCCAGCAATCTCCTCCAATGTTTCCCGTCTGCCATGGTAATATTCCAGAAGTTCCAGAAAGGTCTCCTCGCCCTCCCCCTTCATCACTCCGGTCACTTGTCGAAGACGGGTCAACACGTCCACGGCATCGTAGGAAACCTCAGGACCTCCAAGCCACAGAATCGTCTCAGGGAAAATTTTTTTGATCTCCCTTGCCAGCTCCTCCACATAATCCAGATTCCAAATGTAGCAGGAAAAGCAGAGCAGATCCGGCTTTTCCCGGTACAGATCCATAAGAATCTCATCCATCTGCTGGTTGATCGTATACTCTAAAATCTTCGTTTCGCTTACATAGGCTTTTGCAAAAGCCCGAAGCGAATAGACAGCCAGATTGGAGTGAATGTATTTTGCATTGACCGCCGCCAAAATGATTTTCATGTGTAAATTTTCTCCTTTTTATTTTGCCGATTTTATTGACATTTTCCTCAAAACACGGTAAACTTATGAAACGTGCAGCCGGGGTGTTAGCGGTACCCTGTACCTACAATCCGCTATAGTAGGGGTGATGCTGTGCCGAGGGCGTATTCTTGTGAGGCTGCCTTTGGAAAGTGGCGTTGATACTTCGGGTCTCGCGCAACTGGACTCCGTGAACCGTGTCAGGTCGGGAACGAAGCAGCACTAATCGGAACCTCCCGTGTGCCGCGAGGGCGCCTGGGTTGAGTTAACTGCCAAAGTAACGCTTGGGAGATGCGTTCGACGCACAGCGCACAAAAAAGAGCAGATGACTGCTCTATTTTTTTTGCCGTAATTCTTTAAAAAATGTCTTAAGCATCTGACTGCACTCCTCCCCCAGAACTCCCGTCGTCAGTTCCACCTGATGATTAAACTGAGGCACCTGTAAAAGATTGAAAATAGATCCTGCACAGCCCGCTTTCGGGTTCATACATCCTACTACCACACGCTTGATTCTGGACTGCACGATCGCCCCGGAACACATCTGGCATGGTTCCAGGGTGACATACAAGGTACAATCTTCCAGTCTCCAGTCATTCATCTTCCGGCTGGCCTTACGGATTGCCTGAAGTTCCGCGTGAGCCAGTGTATTCTTATCGATCGTCCGCCGGTTGTATCCCCGGCCGATGATCTTATCCTGATATACGATGATACAGCCGATCGGGACTTCCCGCAAAGCGTATGCTTTCCTGGCCTGCTTCATCGCTTCTTTCATGTATTTCATATCCAGCTTCGCCTGAAGCTCCTGCTGTAATCTCTGTTCGTGTTCTTTCTCTTCTTTTGACAGCTTTCGTCCCATCTGTTTCGCTCCTGTATATTCTCTACAGACCGCCCTCTCTCCGCCATGCCTCTGCGCTTTCACGGGTCTCGCCCTGCACCTGCCTTCTCCGGGCGGTAATTTCGTTTTTATTATACTCTAATTTGGTGAACCTGTCGACACCAATACCCGAAATCATCCTTTTCCTCTCTCTCCGTCTCCGGAAGACTGAACATTTCTTCATCGTAGTTTACAAATCCCGGAAATCCAAAGGCCTGTGCTGCTCTTCGTTCTTTTTCACTGTAGACTCCCGGCACCCCGAGGAAGAGCTTCTCACCCTCCTGTAAAAAAGCAAGATGATGATAATTATAATATCCATGGAGGAGAAAGCTGTTGTTGGCAAGCTGCCATTCCCTGCGGATGAGCCTTGCCAGATCCTGCCGTTCGATTTTGGTACATTGAAACCGACTCCTTGTCTGGCACTCCTGCTCTGCGATTTCCGGTTCCTCATCCTTTGGTTCCTCACCCTCATCCAGCATCTCTTCTTCGTACGCTTCTCTTTCGTCTGAGGCTCCGCCCATGTCCGCATAAATCTCCGTTACATCATCAGACACACCCGTCGATCCCTCCGGTATGGTTTCCTCAGATTCTTGCGTCACTTCTTCCTGATCTTTCGTTCCCTGCGGTATTTCCAGAAGCTTCTCTGGAGTTTTCGGCATTTCCGACTCCGGAAACTTCACTTGCTGCGCCGGCGCCGTCTGATCTTTTGTTTCCTCCTGTTCCTCTCCCATCTGGGTTTCCTCATACTGTGATTCTGTTTCCTTTCTCTGTTCTTCTGTATCCAAATGGAATCGATCAGGTATTTCCTTGCCGACCGTTTCCAATCGCCCGATATCAACAGCCTCATCTGTCCAGGTCGCCGCATACCTCGGTCCGCTCTCTCCACATAGAATGATTCCTTCCACCCTGTCATACCGCTCCTTGCTTCCTACGTCTTCTGCAGTATAAGCAAGCCGGTAGTTCAGCGCCGGACTAATATTGCTAAGTTCCCCTTGATACACACCAAGACATCGTTCATTCTCTCTCCAGAACAGATACAGCGCAAGTTTCCTCGGACTGTTCATCCCCCATCCTTTCCCATGAATACTTACCGCACATCCTTCTTCTGCTGTTTCCACTTTACAAAATCCGATATTTCTGATCCGTCTTCCTTCCTGATACTCATAAAGATAACAGATAAAACGCTTCATGTCTCTCTTACCGCCTGTTTCTTTTTACCTCAGTCTATGCCCGTCCCCTCCAAAAAAGAACAATATTTTCTTCTCCCAGTAATCTGGAATCTCTCAACACCATCATTTATCCAACATTTTGCCATTCTATGGACATTTGAGTAATCAGCTCTTGACAGGGATTCCTGACAGGCGTATTATAACATTGTTACATATCACTGTTATACGGAGGCAGTTATGGAAGAAAAATTATCAGATACTATGGTAAAAATCCAACAAGCCGCTTTGGAGGAGTTTTCTGACAAAGGATTCCTTGGTGCTTCCCTGCGCCAGATTGTAAAGAACGCGGGTGTGACTACCGGGGCATTTTACGGATATTTCTCCAGCAAAGAGGCTCTGTTCGCATCCATTGTGGAACCGCATGCCACCGCTCTCATGGGCCGATTTATGGAAGCACAGATCGGCTTTGCCGAGTTGCCCGAGGAGGAGCAGCCCAGACATATGGGTGAAGCTTCCGGCGACTATGTGAATTGGATGGTGGATTATATCTGTGAACACCGGGAGCCGGTCAAGCTGCTGCTTTGCAGAGCGGAGGGGACTTCTTATGAGCACTTTATCCATAATATGGTGGAGGTCGAAGTAGAGTACACGCTGAGATATATGGATGTACTCCGCCGGTCAGGCAGGAATGTTCCTACATTAAATCAATCTCTCTGCCATATCATAGCCAGTGGAATGTTCAACGGTCTTTTTGAGATCGCAGTCCACGACATGCCCCGCGAACAGGCCATCCGTGATGTGGCACAGTTCCGGAATTTCTACACAGCCGGATGGCTGGAACTGATGAAAGAGTAACTGTATCTCATCCAGATCTGTGGTATGCGAAGCGCTCTGCCACTTTATTGACAGAGCGCCTGCGAGGGATGCTTCCCCTTATTTTTTTAATTTTTAGTTAGTTCTACCTAACCATTTTTACAATTTTTTTAAGGAGGGAAACCCATGAAAGAAAAAAAGAAAAGTGATGTGTCAGTTCTGCTTGACTATGCAGGCAGCCACAAAGGGCTGACCTTTCTCGGCCTGACCCTATCAGCGGTATCGATGGTGCTCTCCATGGCACCCTATATTTGTATCTGGCTGGCAGCACGGGATCTGATTGCCGTCGCGCCAGACTGGACACAGGCCCGTGGTGTAGCCCGGTATGGCTGGATATCTTTTGCCTTTGCATTTGCAGGAATCCTCCTGTATTTTGCCGGCCTAATGTGTACACATCTGGCAGCTTTTCGTACGGCATCCAATATCCGCAAACAAGGCGTCGCCCATGTGATGAAGGCGCCTCTTGGTTATTTCGACGCCAACGCTTCTGGACTGATCCGCGGACGGCTGGACGCGGCAGCATCTGATACGGAAACGTTGCTGGCCCATAACCTGGCAGATATCGTAGGAACGATTGTCCTGTTTATCGCTATGGTAATTCTGATGTTTGTGTTCGACTGGAGGATGGGAATTGCCTGCCTGCTGGCTGCCGTCATCTCTGTGGCGTCCATGTTCACCATGATGGGCGGCAAAAATGCCAAGATCATGGCAGAGTATCAAACCGCCCAGGACCGGATGACCAAGGCCGGAACCGAATATGTCCGCGGTATCCCTGTGGTTAAGATCTTCCAGCAAACAGTATACTCCTTCAAGTCATTTCAGAAGGCCATTGAAGATTACAGTGCAAAAGCCGAACACTATCAGGCAAATGTGTGTCGTATACCACAGTCCATCAACCTGACTTTTACAGAAGGCGCTTTCGTATTTTTAGTGCCAGCCGCGCTGTTTCTGGCCCCAAACGCTCTGAAACACGGTACATTTGCCGGATTTGTCACCGATTTTGCATTTTATGCGGTTTTTTCAGCTATCATTTCCACAGCACTGGCAAGAATCATGTTTGCTTCATCCGGCGTGATGCTGGCCGGCACGGCCCTCGGCAGGATCAACAGAGTCATGGAAGCGCCCTCTCTGAAAATCCCTGCTCATCCTCAGACGCCCCACAGCAACAAGGTGGAATTCCAAGACGTCAGCTTTACCTATGACGGTGCCGAATCAGCAGCCCTCACCCATGTCTCGTTTACTGCTGAGACGGGACAGACTATTGCTCTGGTTGGTCCTTCCGGAGGTGGCAAAACCACGGCGGCCAGCCTGATCCCCCGGTTTTGGGATGTGACTTCCGGCTCCGTGAAAATCGGCGGTGTAGATGTGAAGAATATGGATCCCCATGTGCTCATGGATCAGGTTGCATTCGTATTCCAGAACAACCGTCTGTTCAAAGCCTCGATCCTGGAAAATGTCCGTGCCGCACGTCCAGATGCCTCCAGGGAACAGGTGAGAGCCGCCCTTATGGCCGCCCAATGTCAGGACATTCTTAATAAACTTCCCGACGGCTTGGACACTATGATCGGCACGGAGGGTACCTACCTTTCCGGAGGCGAACAACAAAGAATCGCTCTGGCCCGTGCCATTTTAAAAGATGCGCCGATCGTCGTCCTGGATGAGGCGACCGCATTCGCAGATCCCGAAAATGAAGTTCTGATCCAGAAGGCATTTTCCACACTGACAAAGGGACGCACTGTTATTATGATCGCCCATCGTCTTTCTACCGTAGTGGGAGCCGACAAAATCATCGTCCTGAATAAAGGCTGCATATCCGAAGAGGGTTCCCACAATGAACTTTTGACATCAGATGGGCTGTACGCCCGGATGTGGGCGGATTATAACAAGGCCGTCCAGTGGAGAATCTCCAGCGAAAAGGAGGCAAGATAAATGTTCAGCAAAAAATTTCAAAGAAAATACGCTCTCACCGACCAGGGTGTCCAGAACACAAAAAAAGGCGCGTTCTGGACAGTGCTCGTCAATCTCATTGTCATGGGTGGAATGGGTATTCTATATCTTCTTATGGGGACTTTCATGGGAACCTTAACAGAACAGAAGCCCCTGCCCGGTACGGCGTTCATTATCACCTTGACAGTCCTGTTTCTATTTTTGTCGTTCATAACTCATCTTCAGCAGTACCGGGCCACTTACGGACTGGTATACAACGAGGTGAAAACGACCCGTCTTAGCATGGCGGAACGGCTACGTAAGCTCCCCCTCGGTTACTTTGGAAAGCGGGATCTTGCGGATCTAACCGAAACTCTAATGGGCGATGTCAATCGTATGGAACACGTATGGTCCCATGTTCTGGGATATCTGTATGGCTCCTACATCTCCACAGCTCTGATTGCCTTATGCCTTCTGGCCTATGACTGGAGGCTGGCCATTGCCTGCCTGTGGGGCGTCCCGGTAGCCTTTTGCCTCCTATTCGGCAGTCGCAAAATCGCGGCCCGGGCGTCCGAAAAGACAAAGAAGGCTGCGGTCCGTGTATCCGACGGAATCCAAGAAGCATTGGAAAATGTCCGCGAGATTCGTGCCACCAATCAGGAGGAACGGTATCTTAAAAGCTTAAACCGCAAGATTGACGAACATGAACGGATTATGATCCGAGGAGAACTTGGCACCGGCGTATTTGTAAATGCGTCCAGCGTGATTATGCGCCTGGGCGTGGCGACAACGATTCTTACAGGCGCCGGACTGACCCTCTCCGGTGAAATTGATTTTATGCTTCTGTTTTTGTTCCTTCTGGTCATCACCCGGGTTTATGCACCTTTCGACCAGAGCCTCGCCTTGATTGCAGAGATGTTCGTCTCTCAGGTGTCCGCCAACCGTATCATGGAACTCTACGACACTCCCATCGCCGAGGGGGCTAACCATTTTCATCCAAACGGACACGACATTGTTTTCGAACATGTGCATTTTGCTTATAACGTCAATTCCTCTGAAAGCCAAAGAGCGACTGGCTCGAACCGTGACAGGAAAGAAGTACTCCATGATGTCAGCTTTACCGCAAAGGAAGGGGAAGTGACCGCCTTAGTCGGTCCTTCCGGCTCAGGGAAAAGCACATGCGCCAAACTTGCCGCCAGACTCTGGGACGTCACCGCAGGCAGGATTCTTGTGGGTAGCGTGGACATCTCGAAAGTGGACCCGGAAGTGCTGCTTACCGACTACTCCATGGTGTTTCAGGATGTTGTGCTCTTTGACGATACAGTAATGGAAAATATCCGCTTAGGGAAACGGGGAGCAACGGACACAGAGGTACTGGCCGCAGCCCGGGCCGCCAACTGTGAGGAGTTTGTTCAAAGGCTGCCAAAAGGCTATGACACTCCCATCGGGGAAAATGGTGCAAAACTTTCCGGCGGGGAACGCCAGCGCATCTCTATCGCACGGGCTCTTTTAAAAGACGCTCCCATCATCCTGCTTGACGAGGCTACGGCAAGTTTAGATGTGGAGAACGAAACCAAAGTGCAGGAGGCTCTGTCTCACTTACTCACCGGCAAGACTGTTCTGGTCATTGCCCATCGGATGCGTACTGTGGAAGCCGCAGACCACATTATCGTCCTTTCTGATGGCCAGGTAGCAGAAGAAGGCTCCCCGGCGGAACTTATGAATCAAAACGGTCTCTTCTGTCGCATGGTGGAATTGCAGCGCCAGAGCCTTGGATGGCGATTAAAATAGGGAATAGCATCAGGCGGACTGAAAAGAAGTGCGGAAAACCGCACTTCTGAGACCGTTTCAAGTTTTGTGTAAACTCGAAAAAACTGATATAAGATATGTCATTAGTTACTCCGGGCAGAGCTGATTTTTTGACGCTCTGCCCTTGCTTTTATTATAATGCAGTTTCCGGACATGTCAAGCAGAGCTGGCTCGGCCAGCCCTGCTTGACCAGAAACGGCTTATAATCAAGATAATCGTTCCTCAAAAAATATTTCCAGCTGCGAATGGATCTGTCCCCAGTCCTGCCGGTGACCTGTCCATTTTTTCGTGATATCCATCATGGCCAGATACAGCATTTTCAGGAGACTCTCATCCGAAGGGAATACGGTCTTAGATTTCGTGACCTTCCGCAACTGCCGGTTAAATCCCTCAATGGCATTCGTGGTATAGATTAAGCGACGGACCGCTTCCGGATACTTGAAATACGTTGAAAGATTCGCCCAGTTATCTTTCCATGATTTTGCGATTTTGGGATATTTCCCGCTCCATTTCTCATCAAAGCTATCCAGTTCAGCCAGTGCGATTTCTTCTGTTGGAGCTGCATATACACGCTTCAGATCAGCCATCAGCGGTTTGAGTTCCTTGTAGGAAACAAACTTTGTCGTATTCCGGATCTGATGGATGATACACTGCTGGATCTCCGTATCCGGGAAAATAGCTTCGATCGCCTGGGGAAAACCGGTCAGACCGTCTACGCATGCGATCAGGATATCTTCCACGCCGCGGTTCTTCAGGCCGTTCAGGATGGAAAGCCAGAACTTTGCACTCTCGTTTTGACCGACATACATGCCGAGCACGTCTTTGTGCCCTTCCATGTCGATCCCTATGGCGATATAAACCGCACGTTTTACAATCCGGCCTTCGTTGCGGACATGGTAATGAATGGCATCCATAAAAACAACCGCATAGATTTCTTCTAAAGGCCTTTCCTGCCATTCTTTTACGATGGGAAGGATCTTATCGGTGATCCTGCTGATGGTACTGTCAGAAATTTCGATATCGTACAGTTCCCGCATATGGCTTTCAATATCATTCGTGGTCATTCCCTTGGCATACATGGAGATCATTTTTTCCTCCATGTCCTGCGTAATCGTATTCTGATATTTTTTGATGATCTGTGGTTCAAACTCACCTTTCCGGTCTCTTGGGATATCAATCTCCATATCGCCATAGCTGGTATGCATGGTCTTCTGGGAATGGCCGTTTCTGGAATTATCCGTTTCTTTGTTCCGATAATCATACTTGGAATATCCCAGTTCCTCATCCATTTCCTGATCCAGGGCACCTTCCAGAATGATGGACATCATATCCCGCATAATGGAGTTGACATCAGTTCCATCCTTGATCTTTACATTGTTCCCTTTCAGATAGTTACCCATCATTTTCCGAAGGGCTGCTTTTTGTGGGGTATCTTTTTTCCTTGCCATAAAATAAACCTCCAAACTGGTAAGTCTATCTTACATCAGTTTGAAGGTTTACACAAATCTTGGGATACTCCCGCACTTCTTTCTATCTCCCAGTATGCTATTTCATCAGCAGCCTCATTACCTGCTCCACGGCCTGGGCCAGATTCTTCCCTGCCTGTTCGGGCTGCATAGCAGACTTTCTCTATTCCCGCTTTTGCCGCCCTGCCAGCTTCAAGGGAACTCAGACTCCCCTTAAAAGAATCGATCGCAGTTACAATTTTCACTGCTGTTCCTATCCTTTTACTCATTTTGCCCATAGTACGCATTCGCACCATGTTTTCTGTAATAATGCTTGTCCTGCAATTCCTGAGGAGCCGGACGGACCTCCGGGTTAATCATCTCGCACTGTGCCGCCATCTTTGCCACTTCCTCCAAAACAACCGCATTATGTACTGCCTCACATGCGTCCTTCCCCCAGGTAAACGGTCCGTGATTTTTGCAGAGGACAGCCGGAACCGCCTCATAATCTTTCCCCTGGAATGTCTCTACAATCAGGAGACCCGTGTTCTTCTCATACTCGTCAAACTCCGTTCCTTGCAGACAACGTGCACACGGAATCTCTCCATACATATAGTCGGCATGGGTCGTTCCGTAACAAGGGATTCCTCTTCCTGCCTGAGCCCAGCTCGTGGCCCACGGAGAGTGCGTATGTACAACGCCTCCAATCTTCGGAAACGCCTTATAAAGCTCCAGATGGGTAGCCGTATCCGAGGAAGGATTGTATCTTCCCTCAATCTTATTTCCGTCCAAATCCATGACTACCATGTCTTCCGGCTTCAGCTTATCATAGTCCACACCACTTGGCTTGATGACAAAATATCCGCTCTCCCGGTCAATAGCGCTTACATTTCCCCATGTAAAAGTGACAAGCCCGTATTTCGGGAGATCCATGTTCGCCTCGTAAACAGTCTGTTTTAATTGTTCCAGCATCTTTCATCCCTCCGTCTTTTCCTGTTTGCTATCGTCAGTTTGCTATTACGAATTATACCACCTGATCTGCCCTCCTGTCATTCATTTTCCCGGATCACTCCATATTCGCTGATCTATGGGATACACTTCTACAGATATTTCTCCTCCAGGGCAATCAGATCTTCCGGTCCCTTTGCCTCTTTCAGTTCCGCAATTAACTCATCATTGGATAAAATCTCTGACAACCTTGCCATATTGTCAAGGTGCTGATCTGGATTGCAGGATGCAAAGGTAAAGAACAGCACCGCATCCTTGTCTGGATCACCTGGTTCGAAACTCACAGGATGCTCCAGCCTCATAAATGCGATTTCCGTCTTATGAACACCCTGCGCCCCCTCTTGGCAATGTGGCATAGCAAGTCCCGGCATAAGCACAATGTACGACCCGTACTTTTCTACACATTTGATAATATCCTCTTTGTAATTCTCCTCAACTGTCCCGTCTGACTCCAGTACTTCGCAACTCATGCGAATGGCTTCCCTCCAGTCTTTTGCTCCCTCCACAAATCGGTAATGCTTCTTTTCCACCAGTTCTTTTAACATGTCTCCTCCCTATTTATAAATAAAATTCATTCTCCCTGCGGACTGTTTTCAAGGCCCCAAGCTTCTCGTTCATCTGCTCCTGCAATGGCGGTGGAAGAATCCGTGCTCCCTGTGGAAAAGCCACTGTACATGCCATACACAGAATACATGCTTCCGTGTCGGTAGTCACCATCCCTTCCGAAATAGAAATTGCTTCTGCAGGACAGATGGAAACACATCTTTTGCATTGATTGCACACTGGAAGAGAGATCGGCGTAGCCGGCATATTCATTGCTTCTTTATAAGGATCATTGCCCGGAACCTTAACTGTACCTTGAAAGGACGTCCTCAGCTTCTCCAGTACGCTCTTTGCAAAATCCCGGATCTCTTCCTGGTCTTTTTCGTCAGGCCTTCCGGCTCCGACCTCCGGCACAATCGAGTGTCGGGCAATCAGTGCCGCGGACGCAGCCACCTGAAATCCCTGCCCTTCTACGGCCCGGTTAAGTTCCAGAAGCGCGTCTTCATAAGCACGGGTTCCGTACACTGCCAGAGTCACCGCCTGTTTCCTGTTTCCATGAAGCTTCCTGATCTTATCTGTCACCAGTTTGGGAATTCTGCCCCCAAACACCGGAGCAGCAAAGACGACGACCTCTCCCTCCGGTTCTCTCACTGTCTGCTTCGGCACCCCCAGATCAATCACTTCTACCTTTCCTGCCATCTCTTGGCAAAACGTCTCCCCCGCTTTTTTCGTCCCTCCTGTAGGACTGAAATAATATAGACTGATCTTATGCAGCATCTTCCTTTCTCCTTCCTGTATCCTTGCCGGATTACTCTGAAGATTATTATACTCTGCCACCGGAGTATACGCAAGTTAAGGGACGGTCGGCAATGACAAAACCCCGCCACCGGGCCCTTACGGAACCTGGGTTATGGCAGGGTTTGTCTTGTGAGGTATTTATTTATTAGAAAAGTTTTGACTGTAAAAATTCCATGATTCCCCGGATTGTTTCCTCGCAGAACGGATTTCCGATTCCTGAGTACTCCAGGGTTTCAAAATAGCCGCGGCTTCCGCCCGAACGGCAAAGCCTGTAATATTCCTCCCAGGCCGTCTTGGGGTCTTCATCCATCATACGGTAGAAATGGAAAGCTCCCATCTGTGCCAGCGCATAGTCTACATAGTAAAATGGGTTGATAAAAATATGTTGCCTTTGCATCCAGTATCCACCGGCTCCAAAGAACGCGTTGCCGTCATAATCTCTCCATGGCATATACGTTTGCTCCAGCTCATGCCAGATCTTTTTTCGTCCTGCCGCATCCGGTTTTTCCTCAAAAACACGGTGTTGAAATTCGTCCACCGTCACCATAAACGGAACAGCCTCCAATGCCTGGATCAGATGATCCTTTCGGTACAATCCGGCCTTGTCCCCAAAGAATTTTTCCATCCACGGGTAGGTCAGAAATTCCATGGACATGGAGTGTGTCTCATTCGTCTCACTGGACGCCCATGTCATAGAAGAAAGCGGATAATTCATATACAAAAAAGAGCTTGTAAATACAAGCTCTTTTGAGAGGCGCAGACCGGATTTGAACCGGTGAATCGAGGTGTTGCAGACCTATGCCTTACCACTTGGCTACTGCGCCATACACTATATTATATTATCACATTTTACAAAAAATGCAAGCTTTTTTATAAATGACTCCGACGGGAATCGAACCCGTGTTACCGCCGTGAAAGGGCGATGTCTTAA
>ERZ826396.3030-NODE-3030-length-12079-cov-3.421490_pt1 | contig 12079 bp, 9 predicted proteins | sample MGYA00519926_ERZ826396 | MGnify/ENA primary metagenome ERZ826396 (study PRJEB31778, sample SAMEA3449230) | human gut metagenome | biome: human gut; feature: human-associated habitat; material: faeces | place: United Kingdom | collected 2010/2012 ...
CCGAGAACGCAGCCAACGTGCGTCTGGGCGCGCCCTGACGGTAGTGTTCACCGTTGTGCACTGATGCTTATATCAGCCAATAAATTGAAACTTAGCTCAACCATCACAAAAATCACGTCCGCCGGAATCCAAACGAATCCGGCGGACGGATTTATGAAACCAAAATTCACCTATTACCCAACAATCGCCCGGTAAACCCAATTCACAAAATTGATCGGAATCAGCTTCACGCCCAGCGCCTGAAGCTGGCTGTTGCGCTTTGACTTCACCTCTGTGATATTCCCCACGCTGCGCAGCGTAAGGCTCCGGCGCAGCTCCGCCGCCGTAGCACCCTCCTTGACCGGGCCGGTCACCGTGACCCGCTCGCCCGGCAGAAGGTCGAAGAAATTATCCGTCAGGTTGCCGTCAAAGAGCGGGCTGTCGATGAACAGGCTGCGCGCAAACGTGTCGGAGGAAACCGTCACACTCGCCTGTCCGCCCTCCATTGCTACGTCAAAATCAAACTTGCAGTTCGGCAGGCGGCAATCGCGCTCCTTTTGGAAGAGCACGGTCTTGCGGGAAACGGTTGCTCCGTCCGCGCCGTTCAACTGTGCGATGAACACGCAGTCCGCACGGGGCGTGCCCTTGAGCAGCGCCTTGCACTCCATGCGCGCCACACGGGCCACGTCCGTCGCGGCGGCGTTCACCGTGAAATGTTTCTCAAACACTGGGGTTCCATCGAACCGGAACACCTTGCAGGAGAGCGATCCCGTAAAGGGATCCGCCTTGTCATTGATAACAAAAAGTCGAAGCTCCTCCTTCGTATCCTCAATCGAAACCATCACCGGCTCGTTGAAGTGGCGCGCGCCGTAGTGCAGGGCCTTAAAGCGGCCGAAATAGTCGATCCCCGCCCAGGAGCACACGGGCCAGCAATCGTTGAGCTGCCAGTAGAGCGAGCCGTTGCAGCGGCCGCGGTTGCGCCGCCAGTGCTCGGTTGCGTCCCGCACGCCCTCAAGCTGGATCATCTGCGTGAGATACAACAAATCGTCGAACCGCTCTGGCAGGAGATACTGCGAGGCGATATAATAGATCATCTTTTTGTTGCCGCTGGGGCTTTTCTGATGGGCGTTAAAAACGTCGCTTGTCAGCGCCTTATCCGCAGGCTTTGCAAAAAAATTGACTGTAGAGATGCTCGGCATGGATTCCAGGCCGAATTCGCTGCAAAAGCGCGTTAAATGCCTGCGGTAGAAGTTCAGGGGCTGCAAGCCGTGCCAGACCTGCCACAGGTGCGTGTCGCCCGCATCATCGCTGTGGATCCCCTGCATATAGCCCGTGCCGCAAGGGGAAGCAGAGATAAACGGCGTTTGATCATCCAGCTTTTTCACAAAATCGGGCAGTATCTGATAGAAAAATTTCTCCGTCCACTGGTTCAGTTTGATATAGGCCTTCCAGCCCATGGACATATCCTCAATCTCATTGTTGCCGCACCAGAGGGCCAGGCTCGCATGATGGCGCAGCCGCCGCACGTTGCAGGTGATCTCCTCCTTCACGCTCTCAAGGAATGCATCCTCATAAAACGGATATGGCGCGCAGGCAAACATGAAATCCTGCCAGACGAGGATGCCGTATTCGTCACAGATGTCATAAAAGGAATCCGTTTCATAATAGCCGCCGCCCCAGACGCGGATCATATTCATATGCGCATGCCGGCAATCCTGGAGCAATTGCCTCTTTTTATCATCGCCCGCGCGGGTGATGAGGGAATCCATCGGGATATAATCGCCGCCTTTGGCGAACAGCGGCACGCCGTTTAACACAAACTGGAAGTTGTGCCCCCACTGATCCTTTTCCCGGTTGAGCACGATGGTGCGCAGGCCGATGCGCTTCGTATCGGCGTCGAGCGTCTCCCCTGCGCCAACTGCGCAAAGCTCCGTTTTCACGGTATAGAGCGGCTGGATTTCCGCGTTGGAAAGATCGTTCGTCCACCAGAGCTGTGGGTTTTCCACCGTAAAGGCACATTCCGCCTTCGGCCCCGCCGCCGTTTTGCGGCCCAGCTCTTCCCCGGCGGGAGACAGCAGCGTGAAAACAAAGGAAAGTGCCTGATCCGTTGCATCGCCAGCCGCTTCGGCGCGGGCCGCAACGGTCAAATCCACCACGCCGTCGTGATGGTGCTGGCGGATTTGGCATTCCCGCACACGGGCCGTTTGATAGCCGTGCAGGGAGATATCACGCGTTATTCCGCTGATCGGGATCGTCGGACCCCAATCCCACCCAAAATGGCAGTGTGCCTTGCGGATGTGGGGTACACCCGGCACGCTCTGCGGGCAGCCGGGCACGTGCTCGCGCTTCTCCTCCTCCCGCAGGAACTGAAGCGGAGAGAAGAACACGATGCGCACCTCGTTTTCCCCTTCACGCAGATATTGCTTCACGGAAAAGTCATACCTCAGGTGCATATTCTTTCCCCGGCCTGCAAGAATGCCGTTTACAAACACTTCGCACAGCGTATCGAGCATCTCGCAGTGGAGAAACACCTCGTCCATTTGCAGCAAGGCCTGGTCCACGAAAAAGGCGCGGCGGTATTCCCAATCCCTTTCCGCCACCCATTTGCTTTTTTCCTCATTCTGCCCGATAAAGGGATCGGGGATTTTGCCGAGCGCCAGCAGGTCGCCATAGTTGCAGCCCGGCGCTTCGGCGGGCATCCACTCCCCCTGCCCCGCCTCACGGAACTGCCAAACGCCCCGTGCGCCGTTTAATGATTGTTCGAGCATAGATAACACCCTTTCGGAATTCTATTTGCGCTTTATCGCACTTCAATCAAATTGGTTTCTTTCTGTTGGAAATTTCGCCAAACGCTGATGGTTGCAAGGCACAGCGCAATCGCAACGGCCGCCAGCGCGATCCACATAAAAATCGTCGCATCCCAGGAAAAGCGGTTGAGCAGGTATCCCGTGCCAAAATTGGAAATGCCGCACCCGATATAGGCCACGCTGTTAAGAAAACCGGACATAGAGCTTGTGCGGCCATACCGGCTGAAATGCAGCGGGATAAACGTGATCATCATCACATTAACCGCAAACATGGAGGTTGTAATCCCCGCGAGGCACAGGATCGTGAGAAGCATGCTCCGGTCGCCCCAGCAGAGCAGGAGGCTCAAAAGCCCCAGCGCAAGGGCAAAAAACACACTTGCCGTTGCCGGCTCGCTGCGGGTATAGCGGTTAAGCCACTTTGCAAGGTACGCGCCCGCCACATTGACAATGGGCAGGATCATCGTAAGCAGCAGGGAAATGCTGCTGTCCGCCGCAAAGGTTTCAACAATATAGGTGGGCACCCACTGCGTTACGCTGTCCTTCAACGTGCCGTGCACCGCAATCGGGATGAGCAGCAGAATCAGCCCGGAGGATGCGAAGAGCGAGAGGAACTGCCGCAGCGGCAGCTTCTCCCCGCTTGCCCGCGCCATCTGTGCGGCAGGCGGCGGCGCGACCCTTTCCATCTTCGGCAGCAGCCATCCCGGGCCGAAGAACCAGACCAGGCTCACAGCCAGCACGATTAGGCCGCACACAAGAAACACACCGTTCCATGGGAGGAATTTCAGCGCGAGCATGCTCACGCCATAGCTTGCGAGCGTGCCAAGAGGCACGGTTGTGGAGATGTCAATTCCAAATTTCGATTTGCCCTTTTCATCATAATACTCCCCCGCAAGGCGCAGGATCGGCGACCATACCATCGACTGCACAAAGCCGTTCATCCCCCAAAAAAACAGCAGCACCCCGTAGCCGTGCGCAAAAAACAGCAGGAGATTGCACAGGCTCGAAACCAGCAGCCCGCCGAACACCATCTGGCGCGGCGCGATCCGGTCGCCCAAAAAGCCGTTGATAAACTGGCCCACGCCGTATGTAATAAAAAAGCAAGAGGAGACGGAAGCCATCTGCGCCTTTGTGAAAAGGCCTAGTGTGTTCAGCTCCGGCATGACAGCCGAAAAATTCAGCCGGCAGATATAGGTTGCAAAATAAGCCGTCCAGCAAAGGAGGAACAGCCTCTTCTCACAGGGCCCGAACCCCACATGGTTTTTACCCATTCTTTTCCCCCGCATCCCATAAAGTTGACTCTGCTTACTATACCATTTGCGCCGCTGAAAAGCAATCGTTTCACAACCATTTTTCCAGAAAGCAGCGGCCTCCCGCTTGCTATTCCCGCGCCGTTGGTCTATACTGGATGCGACATAAAATCACATTACAGGAGGCTCCCATGCCATGTCACTGACCCAACAACTCACCTGGCTACTCGATACCACGCAGTCCGAAAAGGACTATATCGAATCCGTGCAGAAAAGCGGTATTTTTGAAAATACAGTCGCTTCCGCCTATCCGCAAACCGTCACGGCTCGCCTCGTCCGCGAGCATTTCACGGATACGGATTGCGGTAAACGCAAAAAAGCGCTCATCGTCGGCTTTGACGGCGCGCGGGCGGACGGGATGCTCAACCTTGTGAAATCCCGCGACCCCAAACTTGATGTCACAAATGAGAACAGCCCCCTGAGCGCCGTGTGCGCTGTGAAGGAGCAGGGGGGGCTATATCTGACCTATGCGGGCGGTGAGCCGGGCGATAGACAAACGAAGCAGGATACGAGCACCGCGCCGGGCTGGGCCTCCGTATTAACCGGCGTCTGGGCGCGGGAGCATGGGGTTTACGGGATGGAAACGATGAACAGTGCGTATCCAACCGCCCTGCTGGAGCTTGCGCGCCGGGGCGTTTCCGCCTGCTTCTACGGCCTGTGGGAAACGCACTTTGCCAACACTTATAAAGGCGAAATAGAAACCGCCCAAAAAGAGCGCCTGCCGCTCGAATACCTGCACTGCAAAAGTGAAAATGATTTGCACGGTCAACTTCTGCGCGCAATCGACGCGGATGTGGACTGTATTTTCGGTGTCTACGAGGGGCCGGATAGCTGCGGCCACGGGGTTTCCTTCACCAACAACAATTATTTGTATACAAAGAGCATCTCCGATTGCGACCGATGCGCATATGAGCTGATGGAGCGTATCCGTGCGCGCGATACTTATGAGAATGAGGATTGGCTCATCCTCATCACCTCCGATCACGGCGGGCATAAAAGGAGACACGGCACGCAGAAAATTCAGGACAGGATGACGTTTTTGGCAAGCAGCAAAAGGATCGAAACACTGTAACCGTTCAGAATTCGGTAGAACAAAACGGCTATTTCACAGATACCTTTGCCCAAGAGAAAGGATCGATCTATTTTATGCGAAAAGCATTGTTAACCTCCCTTCTATGTATCCTATTGCTACTTTCCCTACTCTCACCAGCGATCGCTGCCGGTGAAACCGTTCGGAGCACTTCGGTCAAAATAACAAGCGATCACTATATCACGGACACTTTCTGCGGCGTTCCAGCGTATTACAATAAAAACAGCAATATACAATGTAACGAATACATTATGAGGTTTTATGACCATGCATTTGGGTTAGATGTTTTTGCCTATAGCAACACCGGATTGATCATGATGTCAAACGGTTATGAATTTCAAAAAACGACCGTTCCAAAACCGGGCGATGTATACTATGCCCCGGCTGAGAAGCGAGGGAAGCCTTATGACCATTGGGCAATCGTGAAGCAATACAATGCGAAGGCGCACACAATTACCCTGATTGAGCAAAACTTTTCCTACACGGAGGGCGGAATCAAATATGCCAGCGTCAATCGGGAAGTGCGTTTCCCTTACAGCACTTATGACGTGTTCACCCCCATCTCCACAACAGGAGCAAATCATCCTACGCTTCATTTGCCGGAAACGACCACAACCCAAAAGGCGACAGCCACGCGCCCTGCCCCCGCCACAAGCCGACCGTCCACCCGGCCGAATGCCACTCAGCCAGGCGCCGCGAGCACAAGCCGCTCGCCCTCATCTGCCGGCGCCGGGCATGTGTTAAAAAACGAAGCTGTGGATTCTGCCTCCACATCTTCTTCCCATGTGAAAGCCTCTCTAGAAGCTTCCACATGCACAGCATCCGGTGATACGCAAACGGAGCTCATTACAATAGGCCCAAACGAGGAGGCAACCCCGCTGTATAATGATTCTGAACCAGTTTCACAAGCGGCAAACGCAATTTCACAGTTGAACCGTTCATGGATCATCCCCGTCATAGCTGCCACTTTTCTGCTGCTTGCAGGCGGAATGATTTGGCTGCTGATTCGGCGCAAATCCAGCAAATAGATGGTTTCTGAAAAAGGCACGCTGCAAACTATAAAGTTTGCAGCGTGATTTTTTCGCTTACCAGAATAATGCTTCACCGGATAGCAACGCGCTCACCCATGAGAATTCCCCCTCCGCACCCCCGCACGGTCCGTCAGAATCTCCATCATACGGAATGACGCTCTGCTCCAACCAGCCTGAAATAACCCTGCCGCTACGTTTCGTACTCCACCTGCCACATACCGCGCTCTTCCATCGCCCGGCGTATATCCGAAAAGGAGTAGCCAAGCCTTTGGAGCGCGTTTGCCACACGGCGGCGGTCTTTCTCCGTGCCCTGATAAGAGCTTGCATATTTGGTTTCCAGCAACATGCCCAGCCTCGCCAGCGGGTCACCCTCAATCCCACGCGCCGCCTCATAGGCCGTATCGCGTGCAACGCCGCGAGCTGCAAGCTCCTGCTCAATGCGGGCAGGGCTAAACCCCTTGCGGCGAAACAACTCATCTGCAAGGCTCTGCGCATAGGTTTCATCGTTGATAAGCCCAAGCTCCACCATGCGGGCAGCAGCAGCCTGCGCGGCCTCACGGCTGAATCCGCTGCGCATGAGTTTGCCGGCGAGCTCACGCTCGCAGTGATCGCGTATTTCCAGCAGACGCAACGCCTTTTGCTTCGCCTTATTTTCCTCTACCAGAGCAGCAAACTTTTCAAACACTGCCTCATTGATCTCCATGCCGGAGAAAAGCCCGCAGGTCAGCCAAAATTCCCGGTTTGTCGTCAGGCGGTATTCGCCGTCGAGCAGAATATGAATCTTCTGCCCCTTGCCCTGCTGTGCCGTGAGAATCATGCTTCGTCGTCATCCACAGCGATATCGAGCTTCGCTCGCGCCGCCGCGCGGGTGGTCGGCTTGGCCGCCGGCGCCGCCTTCGGCGCAGCGGGGGTGGGAGCCGCCTGCTCCTTCGCACCTGCGGCGGGTGCAGCGCGCCGATCATTGGTCAGCTTGCCGAGATTCGCCCGGATTTTCCCCTCAATCTCATCCGCCAGTTCCGTATTCGTGCGGAACAGTTCCTTCACATTATCACGACCTTGCCCAAGGCGGCTGTCTCCATAAGAAAACCACGCGCCGCTCTTCTGGATAATATCGAGCTTCACGCCGATATCCAGCAGCTCGCCCTCGCGGGAATGCCTTTACCATACATGATATCGAATTCCGCCTCTTTAAAAGGAGGCGCCACTTTATTTTTCACGATCTTCGCCCGCGTACGGGAGCCGACGAACTCGTTCCCCGCCGCCTTGAGCTGCTCAATGCGGCGCACGTCGATGCGCATGGAAGCATAAAATTTCAGCGCGCGGCCGCCGGTGGTTACCTCCGGGTTGCCATACACCACACCGACCTTTTCACGCAGCTGATTGATAAAGATCAAAATGCAGTTGGATTTTGAGAGGGAACCCGCAAGCTTGCGCAATGCCTGTGACATGAGCCTTGCATGCAGACCCACATGTGAATCGCCCATTTCGCCCTCGATCTCCGCCCGCGGCACCAACGCCGCCACGGAATCGACCACAGCAACATCAATCGCTCCAGAGCGCACGAGCGCTTCCGTAATTTCGAGCGCCTGCTCGCCGTTATCCGGCTGGGAAACCAGCAGGGAATCTACATCCACGCCGAGATTTTCTGCATAGATCGGATCAAGCGCATGCTCCGCATCGATAAATGCGGCTTCTCCCCCGGCCTTCTGAGCCTGGGCGATGACATGCAGCGCCAGGGTGGTTTTACCGGAGGATTCCGGGCCGTAAATTTCAATAATCCTACCGCGTGGCAGGCCGCCGATGCCGGTGGCGACGTCAAGGGAGATGGAGCCCGTCGGGATCGACGCGACGTTCATGCCGTTGTTTTGCCCCAGGCGCATGATCGCGCCCTTGCCATATTGTTTTTCAATCTGCGCGAGCGCGGTATCCAGCGCTTTTTGTTTATCCGCCATAGTAAAGAATCCCTCCGATTTTAATTCGCACATTTGTTCGTCCTGCTTGTATTATAGAAGGTTTGTGGAGAAAATGCAAGGGGGAATGCAAGAAAAACCGGGCGCACCTCCCCCCCAAATGTTTTGAGCAAAGAAAGCATCAGTGTACAGGGAGAACATCGCCGTCAGGGCGTGCCCAAACGCATGCCGACTGCGTTCTCGGGCTCGACTGGCGACAGCCTTGTCATCCTGCGTCTGGGACGCCTTGACGGTCCTTTGGACTTTTCAGCCAGGGGCTTGGCCACAATGCTAAAAACCGATGTGTACCCCTGTACACTGATGCAACTGTGAAACCTATGCTATAACCGCCAATCCGCCTGTAACAGATGGATATTTTTTACATCAACATTCTACAGAATTCGCATAGGAATGTCAACTGTTTAAATTCAAAACTCCTTGCATTCTGAAAGCTGAGAGCGACAGGCCAATTCTATTCATAGAAAGAGGCAGCCGCGGAATGCACCCATTGCGCAGCTGCCTAAAATTTATTGTGTCATACGCACAAAGCTAACCCCCTGCGAAAAATGGCGTTGCCGCTCTGCGGCAGGAGGCGTTTCGCGCCGACAGGCATTTTTTCAATGATTCAAGCGACCTGTTTGAATCCATTTATGTGCTTTCAGCACCAATTTCACCAAAAGATTCCCCTTGGGATCGCAAAAATATTTTTCGCATATATCTGCGGCGGGATGCTGGCGGTCATCACCCCGTTATATCGAATGCGGACGATATCGCCCCGGTGGAACCGGCGCGCGCTTGGTGTGTTCACGATCACCCGCCGCCGGGTTGAAAAATCCAGCACAAGCAGGCGATTGCGCTCTACGCCGATTACGAGAGCCTGCATAGTAGCCATATGGATCACCTCCAATCGCATATTCCATGATATGCCCGAAGGAGGTGGAACGAAGCTTGTCCCTTTCCTATACCAGCCAACATGCTTGGCTCCGGAGCAAATATTCGGCCCGGAGCGTTTTACAAACACACCGGGCCTTTCACTGTGCTGATCCTTCACATCACGTCGCGTGGGTCCTTATAATGATGCGCCTGCTCGAGCATCATATCTTTCACCTTCATCAGCCGCGTCGTGGTGCTGCGCTCATTTTCATCGAGCTTCATCGTGATGAATTTAATCGTCTCCTCATATTGAGGAATCATCACGTGCTCCAGGGCGTTGACGCGCCGCCTAGTCTTCTCGATCTCCTCCGCCATAAGCTGGCAGGATTTTTCCACCTCCGCAAGCCTGAGCATCTTCGGCATAATCTCCGAAAGGGCGCGCACCGCGTCGTCCAGGTCTCCGGAGGTGAAGGCGTAGCCATAGGGGAAGATATCGTTTTCATCCGCCGTTTTGAGCTGCGTGTGGTAGACCGGGATGCGCACGCTCATGATATCCTTTTCCTCAATCTCCAGATGCATCTCCTGCTTGGGGATCATCAGCGCGACGGAGAGCACCTCATCCTGCATCACGCTGCGCGCCACCGCCATGTGGCGGTTGGCCTCTTCAATGCCGGCCTCCACCTCACGGCGGAGGGTTTTGTTCTCCCGCACAAGGTCAAGGAACTGGCGCATCAGCTCATCGCGCTTATCCTTGAGGAGCTTATGCCCCTTGCGCGCGGTGGCAAGCTTGCGCTTTAAGTTACTCAGCTCCATGCGGGTGGGGTTCACGTTGAGTATCGCCACAAAGCTTCACCCCTTTACGTTTCGTCGTAATACCGATCGAGATATTCGTCCCGGATGCGCTTGAGCTCGCTTCTGGGCAGAATGCGCAGCAGCTTCCAGCCGATGTCGAGCGTTTCCTCAATGGAGCGGTTCGCATCGTACCCCTGAGAGACATATTCCTTTTCGAACGCGTCCGCGAACTTCGCATAGAGCTTGTCAATATCAGTCAGCGCCGCTTCGCCGAGGATGACCATGAGCTCCTTGGCCTCCTTGCCGCGCGCGTAGGCGGAGAAGAGCTGATTCATGGTATCGGAGTGATCCTCGCGCGTTTTGCCGCGCCCAATGCCCTTATCCTTCAAACGGGAGAGCGACGGCAACACGTCGATGGGCGGCGTGACGCCCTTGCGGTACAGCTCACGGCTGAGGATAATCTGCCCCTCCGTGATATAGCCCGTCAGATCGGGGATCGGGTGGGTCTTATCGTCCTCCGGCATGGAGAGGATCGGAATCATGGTGATGCTGCCATCCTTTCCCTGCTGGCGGCCCGCGCGCTCATAGATGGAGGCGAGATCCGTATACATGTAGCCGGGGTAGCCGCGCCTGCCGGGCACCTCCTTGCGCGCGGCGGAAACCTCGCGCAGCGCGTCGGCATAGTTTGTGATGTCCGTCAGGATCACGAGCACATGCATATTCTTTTCAAACGCCAGGTATTCCGCGGCGGTGAGCGCCATCTTCGGCGTGGAAATCCGCTCGATGGCCGGGTCGTTTGCAAGGTTTACAAAGAGCACCGTCCGCTCCAGCGCGCCGGTCTCGCGAAAGGAATCAATGAAGAAATTCGACTCCTCAAACGTGATGCCCATCGCGGCGAACACCACGGCAAAGGGCTCATCCGTGCCGCGCACCTTCGCCTGCCGCGCGATCTGGGCGGCCAGGTTCGCATGCGGCAGGCCGCTCGCGGAGAAGATCGGCAGCTTCTGCCCACGCACGAGGGTGTTCAGCCCGTCGATGGCGGAAACGCCCGTTTGGATAAACTCCTGCGGATAGCTGCGTGCCACGGGATTGATCGGCAGGCCGTTGACGTCCATGCGTTTGTCTGGGATAATCTCCGGACCGCCGTCAATCGGGCGGCCGAGACCGTCGAACACGCGGCCGAGCATATCCTCGGATACGCCAAGCTCCATCTGGCGGCCGAGGAAGCGCACCTTGCTGTTGGAGAGGTTGATGCCCGTGGAGCTCTCGAACAGTTGGACAAGCGCATTCGACCCGTCAACCTCCAGCACACGGCAGCGGCGCTTTTCGCCGCTTTCCAGCTCGATTTCGCCCAATTCGTTATAGGTGACGTTCTGCACGTCGCGCACCAGCATCAGGGGGCCGGCGACTTCTTCTATGGTTCTGTATTCAACTGGCATAATGAATCGTCATTCCTTTCCAGAGGCCGGGAATTGCGCCTGCTTCAACCAATCTGAACGTTCCGCCTATGGCGGAGAAAAGGCGCAAAACCTGTTTATTGGAGAAAGGGGAACCCCGTTCTCCTATAAACGTTCCTCCCCTATCGTTTCTTTCATCTGGTTGACAAGATCGGTGCTGATGCGGCCAAACGCTTCCCCAATCTGATCCTCCGGCACATATTTAAACCGGCCGATCTCCTCACGAACGGGCAGTGTGACAATTTTCTCGATCTCTCCGCCCTGCCTGAGTGTCTCGTTCGCCAGATCATAAAAATTGAGAATCAACCGCATCATCAGAAGCTGCTTTTGGAGGCTTGTATAGGTATCAACCTCATGAAACGCAAGCTGATGCAGAAAATCCTCGCGGATCGAACGCGCCGTTTCCATTTTCAGCCGGTCGCTGGGGGAAAGTGCGTCCATACCGACGAGCTTTACGATTTCGTCAAGCTCGGCCTCCTCCTGCAACAGATGCAGCATCCTCCCGCGCAGCGGCATCCAATCTGCGTCGACATGCTGATGGAACCAGCCGCTGAGCAAATCTGTATAAAGGGAATAGCTCGTCAACCAGTTGATCGCCGGGAAATGGCGCTTATACGCAAGGTTTGCATCCAATCCCCAGAAAACCTTGACGATGCGAAGCGTCGCCTGCGAGACGGGTTCTGAAATATCGCCGCCGGGCGGAGATACCGCACCGATGACGGACAGTGCGCCCTCGCGGCCCTCTGTGCCCAATGAGATCACGCGCCCTGCCCGCTCATAGAACTGCGCAAGGC
>ERZ826396.3039-NODE-3039-length-12058-cov-3.425977_pt1 | contig 12058 bp, 12 predicted proteins | sample MGYA00519926_ERZ826396 | MGnify/ENA primary metagenome ERZ826396 (study PRJEB31778, sample SAMEA3449230) | human gut metagenome | biome: human gut; feature: human-associated habitat; material: faeces | place: United Kingdom | collected 2010/2012 ...
TTCCGGATTCAATAAAAATAAATTCCAATTCTGTATGCCAGTGCCATTCGATACAGTTGAAATCAAAAACGGACAGATCTTCATAATAAAACTGGAAAGGATAGCGATTGCTTCCGTGCTGAACTGCCTCCATTAAATCTTCATCTGTAATGATTTTCGTATAGGTTGTATTTATATTCATAGAAACTTCCTTCTTTGAAACATACTTTACGATATTATACAATAAATATCAGAAATAATTCAATGAAAACAATAGAATTATATTATATAATTCAATAAAAAATGAGGTGAAAGGACATGATGTTCAAATGGTTACATAAAAGTAAAATAAGGATGGTGATTCCTGATATTTTATGAAAACAATGGTGAAGATAGAGAATTCTGTATCCGGAAAGAGTCTTTCTATGTATGTAGACAGTACGAGTAAAGTAAATGAATTAATGCTCGATCTGATAGAAGCGGGATTTACCGTTAATTATGAGCCTCGTTATATATCGGGAAATTATGAAGGATGCTTTCTGTGTGAGGATGGAAATGTGATTAAAATATGTTGTAGAAAACAAAAGGAGTGATGACCATGCCAAATTATCGAAAAACAAAAAGAGCCTGTTATATGGGATTTATTACACAGGCAATTGCAGCTAATTTTGCCCCATTGTTATTTTTAAAATTTCATAATGATTATCAGATTACACTTGGAAAAATCGCATTGATTTCTACCTGCTTTTTCCTTACACAGTTGTTGGTAGACTTGTTTTGTGCAAAGTTTGTGGACAAAATAGGGTATCGTATCTGTATTGTTGCTTCTGAGGTATGTTCCGCAGCAGGATTGGTTGGTCTGGCTTTTCTGCCGGAGCTTTTGCCGGAACCGTTTGTTGGAATTATCCTGAGTGTGATTGTATATGCAGTCGGAAGTGGTCTGATTGAAGTGCTTTGCAGCCCGATCGTAGAGGCGTGTCCATTTGATAACAAAGAGGCAACGATGAGTCTGCTTCACTCTTTTTATTGTTGGGGAGCAGTGGGAACGATTGTGATTTCCACACTGTTTTTTGCAGTGTTTGGCATGGACAGCTGGAAATGGCTGGCTGTATTATGGGCACTTGTTCCGGCCATAAATATCTATAATTTTGCAACCTGCCCGATTGAGCATTTGGTAGATGAGGGGCAGGGAATGGGAATAAAGGAACTGTTTCGCAAACCTCTTTTCTGGCTTTCCATATGCTTAATGATCTGCTCCGGTGCATCAGAACTGGCTATGGCACAATGGGCATCTGCTTATGCGGAGGCTGCTCTGGGACTGTCAAAGACAATTGGCGATCTGGCCGGTCCCTGCATGTTTGCTGTTACAATGGGAATCAGTCGTGTGATTTTCGGAAAATATGGTGATAAAATGGATCTGATGAAATTTATGACCGGATCCGGAATTTTATGTGTGATATGCTACCTGCTGGCTTCTGTTTCGTCGAATCCGATAACAGGTTTGATTGGATGTATTATCTGTGGTTTTTCTGTTGGGATTATGTGGCCCGGCACAATCAGTATTTCATCAGAAAGATTTCCGGCAGGTGGAACGGCTATGTTTGCTTTGCTTGCTATGGCGGGGGACCTGGGTGGAAGCATAGGTCCGGGGATTGTTGGACGTGTTACACAAAGTGCTGGAGACAATATTCGTGCAGGTATGGGAGTTGGACTTTTGTTCCCGGTTACTTTATTAATCATGCTTTTTATTTTTGCAAGGCAAAAAAATCATAAATGAAATCTTTTTCCCAAAAGTGGGAAAAAGGCTGAGAATAGTCAACGGCGGATAATGATGTCCGCCGTAAATTTATTCCTGTTTATTTATTGAAGCCAAGATACCTTTGGCCAGTGCGATACTAATCTGTGGGTACAATTCCTGAATTTCCTGATATTTTTCTTCAATCAATTCCGGCTCATCTGCCCAGACATCCTCATAGATTTTCAGAGCCTTTTTGAAATGGGTTTTAGCCTGTGAGATATTTGCTGTAATCAGGCAGATATTTCCCATGGCTTCCTGCACCTGTGCATAATCCAGACAGTGATCGGAATTATAGTCTTTGATAATCTGTGCCAGTTTCTGGAGAGCCGACATTGCCCGCTCTGGTTCCTGCATTTCTGTCAATAAGGCGGCGTAATTGTTGATCTGCGGGATACTGTCATTGGTGTAAAGCAGCTTATACTGTTCCAGTAGCAAGATACCCTTTTCCATGTGTCCTTTTGCATATTCTGTCTGACCGTTTATGCGATAAAGACCTCCAAGATTGGCATGAAGGTTGGAAACAAGGTGGGCATTACCGTCTGTGGTTTCTTTGATTTGCGCAAGTGCTTCTTTTTCCAGCTTGATGGCTTTTTCTGGTTTTGTTTCCATTGTTGCCTGGTAATCCAGCAACAGTGCACGGTCAGAAGAGGTGCCATGATTATTTCCTTTCAAAAGCTGTTTCAATTCCCGGATAATTTCTTTCATACCTTTCTGGTAGTGGTATTTCTCCATATATGGGAAGACATCCTCTAAAAATAGAAGGTATTTGGATATATCATCTTTATCAATCAGGTGAATGATATTTTCCACTGTCTGGAACATTTTTTTGTAATAGTTGACTTCCGTCCCGTGCATCAAACATATTTTTTGAAGAGAATCCAATAAAGTGTGGCAGGTTGTGACGGAAGGTCTGGTTTCAGAAAGGGCGATTTCCTGAATCATTGGGTGCAGGGAAATGGTATGCCGGGTGTTTGCCTGCACAAAACCTGTCTCAATCAGGTCATTGATGTCATTTAAAGTAGTTTGTCCAAGCCAGTCAGCAAAGATACGGGCGGAAATACCGGCAGGAGGCAGAAAACACAGATCACGCATAATATCCTGTTGTTCTTGTGAAATGGAATAAAGGGAGAACAGGGTGTGAATATGGTTATAGTAAGTTGCCTTGCTGTTCTGTCCGTCCTTGATGGCGTTGATTTTGTCTTCGTTTTCAAGGGATGCCTTTTCCTCCCGGAGTTTTTCCAGTAATTGCTTTGGAGGTAAAATCCCATTTTCCAGAAGTTTTGCTGCCAGTTCTACCGCAAAGGTATGGCGGTGAACGGTTTGTATAATCTCTTCTACAAGTGTCCGGTGTTCTTCTGCTTCCGAATAAAATGAAGATGCCAGCTGAAACAAACTGGAGGGTTCCTGTATTTCTTTTAGCTGCAGAATGCAATGTCCATCAAATTTACTTCTTGTCGTAAATAGAACCCGGCAGCGGTATTTCAACACTACCGATAGAAAACTGTCCTGTGTAGCAGTCACATTGAAATTATCTATGATGAGCAGGGTATCATCCTTCAGAGAGCGAAGAAAACGGTTGTGTTTTCGGAAACGTTCTTCTTCGCAGTCTTCTGGCAGATCGTCAGTGAAATCCATATCTGTAACTGACTGATGTAAATCTCCGGTATATTCGACATAAAGGATGTTGGTATAATATTTTTTGTATTGTTTCGCATATGCTTTCGCCATCTCACTCTTTCCGATTCCGGCAATCCCATAGAGAAATACTTTGCTGTTTTCTTCCAACATTGTATGTAACTCTCCCAGTTCTTCTTCCCTTCCAACAAAATGACGGCACGGCCTGGGCACTTCACTGTCCATGATATAATCTAGGACAACCGGGGAGAGGGCACCGCCTGCGATCAGTTTCTGATTTCTGGTATCCCTTTTAACAAATTGACGCTCCATACCAAAGGAGATCAGCTTTGCCAGAAACAGGAGCCGTGATTCCGCAGGTTTGTACAGTAATGCCAGTTTGTTCTTTTTCGCTCCAGAGATGGTGGGATCCTGCATAAACAGGGTGTAGACATCCTGCAGTGCCTTGCTGCAGTCGGTCATCAGTGGCAGAAGATTTTGCTGTATTGTTTCAGCCAGTTTTTCCTGCTTACTTGGTTTGGCATAGTAAGTAGAGATTTTAGGGCTGATCTTTGCCTGTCCTGTCATCCAGCGGCAGACCAGCCCATTATCAAAAGAAAAATCTTTGTTTTCTGGGCTGTCCATAAAATCTTCAAATACTTCATATAAAAATTCAGGCTGGCTCATCTGGTTACTTTCGCTGATATGATTTTTTAAACATGTCATTATAGAACTAAAATCGCATCGATCCAATCGCAATCCCACCTTTTTGTATCATTTCTTCTTTTATCTGGTATTAAATTTCTTTTATCATAACACAAACGTATGTTTTGCACAACGGCATTTCAGTTTTATGAACAAAAAAATAACAGGGTAACAGTCAATCTGTACTCAATTTCTATTCAATGAGAATCTAAAAACTTTCCTGTAGAATGACCACAGAATAAAAAAAGGGGAAGGAGAAGCTTGTGAAACAGAATGTTGAATTTGAACGGTGCATTGATTTTCTTGTGCGGATGTTAGATAAATATGGCGAAGAGCTGCTCCGGGAACTGGAGGAGGAAAAGAAAAACAATCGACAGGAGAAAACAGAAGAAAATGAAAAAGAGGCGGCAGCTTCCTGAGATGTAAATCGCAGGGCTGTCGTTTCTTTTTGCATGAATTAAATAAATTTTAAAAGTTGGTGTAAAGTATGCGGTTCACTATCGTGTACAGGAACGGTAGTACGCATATCGAATGGTTTGAAATGATTCCGGGTATAGAAATTTAGGAGAAACTCATTGTCTTCACATTCGAGAAATTCCATAACTCCACCCACGGAGTATTTGAGATTGGATATTGTTTCCAGAGCAAATCCCAAAAGAACAGATCCTGCAATTTGTTTTTCTTTTGGCAAGGAATAGTTTTTTCCTAATTGGGCAATCAAATATGCTGCTGTAGTATAAGACTGTGCTTCTTCATCCAGAATGCTGACACGGGCAAGTTTTTTTGCCATGGTTTTGCTGATATTTGCGGCACGGACAGAAATCGGTTTAACTGCAAGAGAAAAATAGCCAACCAGTGAAGCATCTTCGGCATCAAATACCAGATAAGTAATAGACTGATTCTTTTTGGTAAATTCGATTGCATTATGTAATAAAAAGTATTCAACATCAGGGTTCTTTGGACAGGAAAAATCGGAGAGTAAATCGTAAAGACTTTCCTCTCCGATATATGTCGGTTCGTCTTTATCCAAATATGCCCGAATGTTGATAGTAAAATATTTATCAGACATGTTATTTCTTCCTTTTTGCCATTAAAGCTAAGATTTCTTTCGGATCGGTTAACTGGCGTCCGGGAAGTGTCTGCTTTGGTGTGCGGTCATGTTCTGCCTCCTCAAGAGCAGTAACAAAACGTTTTACGCTTTTCGGGTTGGATACGACAAAATTATGAGTAATGCTTGAAGTAGCCATAATAACACCTCCTCGTTTTGTGGTTTTCTATGTAATTAGTATATGCGATATTGGAGAAAAACACAATGACGGAAATGAAAATAATTCTTGAAAAAATTGTGAAGAATAGGTATTGAACGTGGTTGGAACAAATGATAAAATTGGTTGGGACAACAGAATAAAAAAGGAACAAATATATGGGTCTTTCTGGTTATGAGACCTATAAGCTTATATTTGGGAGGTATACGGAGTAATGATTGATATGAAAGGCTTTGTGGAGTATGAGGATAAGAGATATCCTTTTTCATTTTCTAATTCAAGGTTGGATTTATACCCCGATAAATTTGATTCAAAATCTATAGAAGAATGGTTTGCGCCTTTTGAACGTGGAAAAGTTATTGAAAATATACATTTGCATGGAGTAACGGCGAACAGAAAAAATGTAATATTTGAAGTATCGGAACAGCATTCTGATCAAGAAGGGTTTTTATCGTTCGATGTATATTCTATTTTTGAATATGATTCAGTGCGTTATCAATATTATAATGAGGATGGAAAACATAAATATAATAAAAAAGAGACGAAAATCAGAGGAATAAAATTTAGTGGAATGGATGTAGATGTGTTTTATCCACCAGAAAAAGCATATCTAATAGAAACTTTCCATAAAGAAGAAATTGTGACTAAGGTTGGTGTAAAAAGGATTGTTGAAACTTCATTGGGGTCAATAGAATGGAATGGGGTAAAAATTGAATTTACGGCACAATATACGGTAAATCAATCTTTTTCGCCAGAACCACTTCGTAGCGCAAGTGAAATTATTGCTTCTTTTTCAGAAGCGGTGTCACTTGATTTTGTAAAAGAAATATATTTAGGTGTATATCAGACATTTAGATACATAATGAGACGTAACAATATCGTTTTTAATAATATTGATATTTTTGATATTAGTGAAAAAAATCTGCGGGATATGTTTGGAAAATTTTATGACCTAAGAATGAACGATGAAAAAGAAACCAATTCAAAAGTGAAGCGTAGAGTTCTTTCTTATGATTGTATTGGTGAAAAGTTTGCAGAATTACTTAGAACTTTTCTTGAAGGAATTATTTATATAGATCATTTACCAGACAGCATAGATAAAACAAACAAATTTGGACCAGATAGAATGATTTTTGATTTTGTCGCCTTTGAAAGAGAATATGCAAATCTTTATCCAGAGGAAGAAGTACGTTCAGAAAAATATTTAGAGGCAAAAAATGATGCATTAGTTGCAATGGATGAATTGATTAACAAGAAATCTGGAAAAGTAAAAAGATATTTGACAACATTTCGAAAGAGAATTGCCGCAGATGAAAATAGTCTGGCAGATAGAATATTGTTAGTTATTAAGGATTGTTCATCAATTATGGATCCTTTTTTGATTTATGAATTAGGAAAAGAATACAATACTGAAGTTGACGAAATTACTCCGTTGGAAAATATTGCATCTAAAATGAACACGTTACGAAATGATATGGCACATGGCAATCTTGATATTCAATTGGATAAAGAACATATTTTTGGATTTGCAATTATGGAGACTCTTTTATATGCTATGAGATTAAAAGCATTAGGAATAAAGGACAGAAAAATCCAAGAAGGTATTATTCAGATTATGGGGTATAATTTTACACTAGATTAAGAAAAGATATTTGATGGCGTCATGATGTATTTCAAAAAAGAACTATTAATGGGGAAATGATATGAAGAACAAAAAAATCAGATGTTATGTATATATCCGTGTATCCACAACCATGCAGGTGGATGGTTACAGCTTGGATGCTCAGAGAGATAAACTGAGAAAATATGCTGAGTATCAGAACATGGAGATTGTACAGGAATTTGCAGATGAAGGGAAATCAGGTAAAAGCGTAGAAGGCAGACCGGAATTTCAGCGTATGTTGGACAATATTGAAGATGGTAAGGACGATGTACAGTTTGTGCTGGTATTTAAGCTTTCCCGTTTTGGACGTAATGCAGCGGATGTATTGAATTCTTTACAACGGATGCAGGATTTTGGAGTAAATCTGATCTGCGTAGAAGACGGAATTGACAGCTCTAAAGACAGTGGAAAGCTGATGATTTCCGTTTTATCAGCGGTTGCAGAAATTGAACGTGAGAATATTCTGGTGCAGACGATGGAAGGTCGGAAACAGAAAGCCAGAGAAGGGAAATGGAACGGTGGATTTGCCCCATATGGTTATAAACTGGTAAATGGAGAACTTCGGATTGCAGAGGATGAGGCAGAGGTGATCCGGCTGATCTATGATAAATTTATCCATACCAATATGGGAATGAGTGCCATTGCCTCATGGCTGAACCAGCATGGATATAAAAAGAAAAAGAGACAAAATAATACACTGGATGCTTTTGCTACTTCCTTTATTAAAGGGGTTCTGGATAATCCGGTCTACTGTGGAAAGCTGGCATTTGGCCGCAGAAAGAATGAGAAAGTTCCCGGAACAAGAAATGAATACCGGATTGTGAAGCAGGAAGAATATATGCTGAACGATGGTATTCATGAAGGAATCATTTCCGAAGAGGATTGGGAACTGGCACATCAGAAACGTCAGAAAACAGGAGTATCCTATGAAAAGACACACAGTCTGGAACATGAACATATCTTATCCGGTATTTTAAAATGCCCTCTGTGTGGCAGTGGAATGTATGGGAATGTCAATCGGAAAAAACGAAAGGACGGTACGTTATATAAGGATTATTTTTATTATGCCTGCAAGCATCGGAGATTGGTGGATGGACATAATTGCAGCTACCGTAAACAGTGGAGCGAAGATAAGGTGAACGATGCGGTAGAAGAAGTAATCCGGAAGCTGGTGCAAAATCCCAAATTTGAAGAAGCCATTTTGAGTAAAATCGGTGCAAGGATTGACACATCGGAAGTGGAAAAGGAAATTGAAGAATTAGAAAAACAACACCGACAGCTGACAGGAGCAAAGAACCGGCTTGGACAGCAGATGGACAGTCTGGATATTACAGATCGTTTTTATGAGAAAAAATATCAGGATATGGAGACAAGACTGTATCGTCTCTATGATGAAATCGAGGGTGTGGAGAACAGCATCAGTGAAGTCAAGAACCGTCTGCTGAATATCAAACAGAAGAAAATATCAGAAGATAACGTCTACCAATTTTTGCTGTATTTTGATAAACTATATGACAAGTTCACGGATCTGGAAAAAAAAGAATTTTTAAACAGTTTTGTAGAACAGGTAGACATTTATGAGCAGGAGCAGCCGGATGGCAGATTCCTGAAGCACATAAAGTTCCGTTTTCCGGTGTATTTTAATGGTGCGGAAACAGAAGAACTTAGTTGGGACAATGAAAGTACCGTTGAGACCGTCGCATGTCTACAAAGGGTGAATTCGTAGAAATCCTTGATTTTACGCACTTTTCACGAGTTTTCAAGTTCAATAAGACTTCGGAAATTGGGCGAAAAAAAGAGATTTTTCACGAGATAAAAGTCTCAGTGGTTATGGAACTGGTATGAGTGGACACATTAGTAAGTCGTTCACATATCAGAAACTTATGGTCAACAATTAAATAATGAAACGAAGCGAAAACCGCTTGTTTTCTACATTTTTGTGTGGAGAGCAGGCGGTTTTTTACGTTAAAAGCACTGCCAGCACTCCGTGTGATACCTCTGAAATTAAAAAGGAGAAAGAAAATGGAGAAAACAAAAGTAACGTGTTCCTTTGGGAATGACGAGTATGGTTTACAAACGGGAACCGTGAAAATCAGTGATTTACACGACTTTAAAGGTCATCCGTTTAAGGTGGAACAGGACATTCAGCTCTTTGAATTGATGCGAAGTATCGAGGATAAAGGAGTATTAGTTCCGCTGATTGTAAGAAGTAATCCTTATGGAGAGGGATATGAGATTATCGCAGGGCATAGAAGAAAGGCTGCCTGTACTTGGGCAGGACTTGAAGAAGTGCCTGTAATTATTCGTGAACTGGATGATGCAGATGCAGTAATCGCAATGATTGATAGCAACCTGCAACGTGAAAATATCAAACCCAGTGAAAAAGCGTATGCTTACAAGATGAAGCTGGAAGCGATGAAGTCACAGGGAAAGCGAAATGATCTGCTCACGTCCCAACTTGGGACAAAGTTAATTAAGGATGAAACGCTGGAAGGTAAAAAGATTCTTCGTGCAGATGAAAGACTGGCGAAAGAAGTGGGAGAAAGCAGAAATCAGATTGCGAGATACATCCGACTGACCAATCTGATTCCAAAGATTCTGGATATGGTGGATGCTGGACGAATTGCATTTACCATTGGAGTGGAACTTTCTTATCTCACCGAAGAAAAACAGTACGAACTTCATGCGGTGATGGATTTGGAACAGTGTACGCCATCTTTAGCACAGGCAAATAAAATGAAGCGAATGAGTCAGGTGGGAACTCTTGATATGGATGAAATGTATTCCATTTTGGAACAGGAGAAACCAAATCAGAGAGAGCAGATTAAGATTCGTGCCGATACCCTTGCAGATTATTTTCCAAAGGATTTCACACCGAGACAAAAGGTGGAGTTGATTGAAACTTTGGTAAAAGAGTGGCATGAAAAACAAATGGCACAAGCGAAACCATCTGTGCAGCAAAAATTAAAGAAAACAGGAAGAGAACGATAGGAGGAACTGACGATGAAGAAAGAATTATCAATTTTTGAACAAATGGGAGGAACTTATACAGAAGTAGATGGGATTTTCTATCCGAATCTGGTGGTAAAGCCAGAGAAAAATGTGATGGTAGGCAAATATGGAACTATCTGGATGCGTTTTATGGAAGAAAAATATCCGATGCGATATCTGGAACTTCACATGGGCGGCGAACTGCGAATAAAGGCAGCAGAAATAAATGAGGAAGCAATAGAAGTGTTGGATATAATGGTGCAGGCGTATTTGAAGAAACATAAACCAAAGGATCCGGATTCCACAATGGAGATGTGGAGATTAAGAGAACAGGCAAGGGCGATAGCAGAAGAATTTATTTTAGAAGATATTGTTTGTAAATTTTATTAAGAGGAGGATGTGCGATATGACAGAAAAAATCAGAGATTATAGTGTAAATGGAGCAATGATCATAGGTGTGGACAATGGTTATGGAAATATGAAAACAGCCAGAAGATGTTTTAAGACAGCATTGGTGAAGTACGATTCCGAACCGGTTCTTAGCAGGGACTATCTGGAATATGAAGGAAAGTTCTATGTGATCGGTGAGGGACACAAAGGGTTTGTGGTAGATAAACAGTCGGATGAAGATAATTATATTCTGACATTGGCTGCTATTGCCAAAGAGTTGGAAGCAAGAGGAATGAAGGAGGCAGTGAATACGGCGAGGGTACACCTTGCCGTAGGGATTCCATTAAAATGGGTACAGGCACAGAAAGAAAATTTTCGTAAATATCTGATGCGTAACCGAATGGTGGAAGTCAGATATAAAAACAGGCTGTATCGTTTGGAATTTGTTGGTTGTACAGTTATGCCACAGTGTTATTCCGCAGTTGCAGAAAATCTGAAAGAGTTTAAAGGAATCACACTTCTTGTGGACATTGGAAATGGAACAATGAACCTGATGTATCTGAATAACGGAAGACCGATGGAAAGTAAATCCTGGACAGAAAAACTGGGCGTGTTTCAGTGCTATCAGAAAATCCACAATCTGGTGCAGGATAATACTGGCAATTGTTTGATGGCGGAAGTAGTGGAGTGTTTTCTTCGCACAGGAGAAACGGATTTGTCGGAAAAATACGCAAAGCTGATGAAGCAGGGGGCAACTGAATATACGGAACTGATTATGCAGAAACTCCGAGACCACGAATTTAACGAGGATTTGATGCGAGTGTATTTTATGGGTGGCGGTGCAAGACTGGTGGAACAGTTTGGAAAATATAATTCGGAACGAACTATTTTTAATCACGACATCAGAGCCAATGCGAAAGGATACGAGTATTACTGTTATATGCTGCTCCGTCATCAGAACCAGAGAAAATAGGTGGCGTAGATGGAAAGAAGAAATCATAACATCCGTTTTAACTTTCAAAATGAAGAAGCAAAAAAGGCTTGGGAATATCTTCATTCCAAAGAGGTGGAAGAAGATTTCAAGTCTTTGAACGCTTTTGTTATCATAGCGATCAATGATTACTATGAAAGACATTTAAAAAGAAAGGCAGATTCCTACTTTGAGACAAGGGAGAAAGAAGATGCCTTTGCAGAACGAATGGTGCAGATAGTGGAGCAAAAGGTCCTTGCGAATCTTCCGGCACTTGCCGGAATGTACCAGATGCAGCAGAGTATGCTGATGGCAGGGCTGATCGGAACACAGCAGGGAAATGGAATGGTTTATCCATATCCGAAAACTGCGGTTCCGACAGTTACTGCCCAGCCAGAGCAACCATTCACGAAAATGGAGACGAACGAACCGGAAGAGAATGAATTTCTTGATTATTCATTCGGCGGATAGTGGCTACACTTTTGGTAAAACAGTTGCGAGAAAGACCGAAAATCTCAGCCCACCCTTGTGAATGGGCTGAGGTTATTCGGTCGGGGGTTCTTAGGGGGCAAAGCCCCTTAAGCAGGTAGAACCGATGGTGCAGACGAAGAGGAGAAGAAAATGGAAGCGTCACGAGAGTGGCAGTTCCATTTTTTTGACGATTTGGCAAGCCAGAGGTACTA
>ERZ826396.3044-NODE-3044-length-12051-cov-8.963404_pt1 | contig 12051 bp, 9 predicted proteins | sample MGYA00519926_ERZ826396 | MGnify/ENA primary metagenome ERZ826396 (study PRJEB31778, sample SAMEA3449230) | human gut metagenome | biome: human gut; feature: human-associated habitat; material: faeces | place: United Kingdom | collected 2010/2012 ...
CGGGCGAGCGCGCCATCGCCACCACGAACCGCAACTTCGTCGGCCGCATGGGCGATCCCACGAGCGAGGTCTACCTGTCCTCGCCGGCCATCGCCGCGGCAAGCGCCGTGCTCGGCCACATCGGCCTGCCGGAAGACCTGGACTAGGAGGAGCTGCGATCATGCAATTCAAAGGAACCGCGCACCGCTACGGGCGCGACATCGATACCGACGTCATCATCCCGGCCCGCTACCTGACCACGTCCGATCCGGCGGAGCTGGCGAAGCACTGCCTGGAGGATCTCGACACGTCGTTCGTCGAACGCGTGCAGCCGGGCGACATCATCGTGGCCGACGAGAACTTCGGCTGCGGCTCGTCGCGCGAGCACGCGCCCATCGCCATCAAGGCGGCCGGCGTCGACGTGGTCGTCGCCAAGAGCTTCGCGCGCATCTTCTACCGCAACTCCATCAACACGGGCCTCGCCATCATGGAGTGCCCCGAAGCGGTGGACGCCATCAGCCAGGGCGACGTGGTGTCGGTGGATGCCGATACGGGCGTCATCGTGGACGAGACGACGGGCCAGACGTACCAGGCTCAGCCGTTCCCCCCGTTCATCCGCGAGATCATCGAAGCCGGCGGCCTCATCAACCGCACGAAGGCGAAACTTGGCGAGGAGTAGATCAATGACCAGGACCTATAACATCTGCCTGCTTCCCGGCGACGGCATCGGCCCCGAGATCATCGCCGAGGGCGTCAAGGTGCTGGACGCGGTGGGCGCGAAGTACGATACGGCGTTCTCCTACACCGAGGCGCTGCTGGGCGGGTGCGCCATCGATGCGTGCGGCACCGCGCTGCCGGACGAGACGCTGCGCGTGGCCGAATCGTCCGACGCCGTGCTGCTGGCGGCGGTCGGCGGTCCGAAGTGGGATACCACCGACCCCGCGAAGCCGCGTCCCGAGCAGGGCCTGTTGGGCATCCGCAAGGCGTTGGGCCTGTACACGAACCTGCGTCCCGTGCAGATCTTCGCCGCGTTGGCCGACGCGTCCACCCTCAAGCCCGAGATCGTGGACGGCGTGGACATGATGATTGTCCGCGAGCTGACGGGCGGCTTGTACTTCGGCCGCCGCGAGCGTTTCTACGACGAAGAAGGCTGCGGCTCGGACGGCGCCGCCGGCCAGCGCGCCTACGACACGTTGGAATACCGCGAGTACGAGGTGGAGCGCATCGCGCGCCAGGCGTTCGAAGCCGCGCGCAAGCGCCGTAACAAGGTGACCAGCGTCGACAAGGCGAACGTGCTGGAAACCAGCCGCATGTGGCGTGAGATCGTGCACCGCGTCGGCTCAGAGGAATACCCCGACGTGGAGCTCGAGGACCTGCTCGTGGACAACACGGCCATGCAGCTGATCAGCCGCCCTGTCGACTTCGACGTGGTGGTGACCGAGAACATGTTCGGCGACATCCTGTCCGACGAGGCCGCCCAGATCACCGGCTCGCTGGGCATGCTGGCCAGCGCCAGCCTCGGCGACGGCACCGCCCTCTACGAGCCCAGCCACGGCAGCGCGCCCGACATCGCGGGACGCGGGATCGCGAACCCGCTCGCGCAGATCCTGTCCGTCGAGATGATGCTGCGCTATAGCTTCGACATGGGCGAGGCCGCCGACGACATTCGCCGCGCGGTGACCGCCGTGCTCGACGAGGGCTGGCGCACCGGCGACATCAAACAGTCCGACACGCCCGCCGACAAGCTGGTCGGCACGGCGCAGATGGGCGATCTCGTGGTGTCGCGTTTGTAGCGCGTTCCTTGCAAAGTAAAAAAGAAGCGCCCTGAACGGGCGCTTCTTTTTTGTCAGCGGTCTCGTTTACGGCTTCGGTCCCTTCGATACGACGATGACCACCTTGCCTTCTTGCACGCTTTGGCTGATCACCGTGCCTTCCGGAACCGTGTCGGAGTACTCCTCGATGTAGCCCGCCTTGTAGCCGTTCAGTATCTGGATGGCTTCCTCGAAGGTCTTGCCCACGGCGCTTGGAGCCGAGTTCACGTCCTTCTCGCGGCTTTCGCCGTCCTCGTCCTTCTCTTCTTCCACCTTCTTGCCCAGCTTGTTCTTCTGAGCGATGTTGTACGGGTTGTTGTACGGCGGATCCGCGACGGTGGGGAAGTTCTCGATGGCCTTGCCGCTGGTCGCCCGATCCATGAAGTCCTTCCATAGCGCGTTCGCCGTGAGCCCGTGGTCGGTCTCAATAGCGCCGGACGGGTCGCCGATCCAAGCCGCGCACGACAGGCTGGGCGTATAGCCCACCAGCCAGTGGTCGGTGAACGAGCTGGCGGTGCCCGTCTTGCCTGCAACCGGCTGCCCGCTGTTCAACCGCGCCGACGTGGCCGTGCCGTTGCTCTGCGTGAACACCGTTTCCAACACCTTCGTCGTGGCGGCGGCGACCTTCTCGTCCAACACGCGTTCGCCGGTGTCGCTCTCCTCCTGAGGCCAGATGACGTTGCCGTCGCGGTCGAGGATCTTTGTGATCACCGTGGGCTCGCGTTTCACGCCGCCGCTGGCCAGCGTGGCGTAGGCGCTCGCCATCTCCAACGGATTGACGTCGGCCACGCCCTCGGTTGCGGTGTACACGGGCTGCATGGGGGAGGTCACGCCCAGGCGGCTGGCCATCTCGGTAGTGGATGCCTGGCCGATGGAGTTCGACAGGCGCAGGTAGCCGGTGTTCGACGAGATGGCCGTCGCGCTTTGGATCGTCTGGATGCCGTAGTCGTTGCCGTTGAAGTTCTCGAAGTCCTCGGGTGCGCCATCCTGTCCCTTCTTGAGGGGAGAGGTGCAATCGACCAGCGTCTGAGGCGAGATGCCCTGTTCGATGGCTGCGGCCAACGTGAACGCCTTGAACGTCGATCCGGCCTGGCGTCCCGTTCCGCCGTCGCCCGTGGCGATGTTCACCTGGCTTTCCCCTTCGCCTTGGCCGTACGGCACTCCGCGCGTCATCGCCTTCACTTGGCCGGTTGCCACGTCGATGGCTACGATGGAGGCGTCCAAGTTGTCGGCCATGTTCGCGCGCTGGTTGTCCACCGCCGCCTGCGCCGCGTCCTGCAGCTCGGGGTCGAGCGAGGTGTAGATGGTCAGTCCGCCTTTGAACAGGTCGGCATACGAGCATCCGTAGGGGTTGTTCTCGTCGAACAGCAACGAACGCACGTAGCTGGTGAAAAAGGGATAGGCGTAGATGCCGTCGGCTGGTGCGTCGGGCGCCGGGTTCAGCCCCAGCTCCTCGGCTTGGGCATCGTCGTGCTCCTGCTGCGTGATGTCGCCGGCCGACAGCATGCGGTCGAGCACCACGTTGCGGCGCGCCAGGCAGGCGTCCGGGTACACCTTGGGATTAAGATAGGTGGGCGACTGCGGGATGCCTACGAGCGTGGCGGCCTGCGCGAGCGTCAGGTCGAGCGCCGACACCTGGAAGTAGTTCTGCGCGGCCGCTTCGATGCCGTAGCAGCCGTCCCCGTAGTTGATGATGTTCAAGTACTTGACCAGGATGTCGTCTTTGCTGAAGCGTTTCTCCAAATCGATGGCCAGCTCGGCCTCGCGGATCTTGCGCTCGAAGGAGATGTCGGTCGCCTCTTCGGACAACACGGTGTTGCGCACGAGCTGTTGGGTGATGGTGGAAGCGCCTTCCAGGTCGCCGCCGCGCAGGTTGTTGACGAAGGCGCGCGCGATACCGGGGATGTCCACGCCTTCGTGCTCGTAGAAACGCACGTCCTCGGTGTCGACGGTGCCTTCCAGCACGTATGGGCTGATCTCCTCGTACGTTACCGGATCGCGCTTTTCCAGCTGGAACTCCGCCAGCAACGTGGCTTCGTCGCCTGCGTACATCACAGATTCGCGGGATGTGTTGGTGAAGTCGGTGTCCTCGATGCTGGGGAGGTTCTTCGTCCAGCCTTCCATGACGCCGAGGGCGCCCTGAACTCCTGCGTAGCCGACGAAGCAAAGGGCTGCCACCGTGACGAGGAGGCCCCATTTCACCGCATGGGTGCGCATTTCGCGCTGTTTTCTCCGTATTTTCATCGTTCGACTATACTACCATAGCGCTGATACCGAACCGTAACGTTCGGTCGGATAACCCCGGAACTCTCTACACCAGCTCGCATCCTGTTCGAAAGGGTGCAAAACGTACGGCTATATATAGGTAAGGATCTACCATGTCTCATGCCATCGAACTGCTCGCGCCCGCCGGCAACGCCGCGGCGCTTCGTGCCGCCGTGCGCGGCGGGGCCGACGCCGTGTATTTGGGCCTCGACTCGTTCAACGCCCGCCGCGGAGCCGACAACTTCACGCTTGAGACACTGGCCGATGCCTGCGCCTACGCGCATCTGCGTGGGGTTCGCGTGTACGTGACGTTCAACACCGCCGTGCTGCCTTCCGAGGTGGCTCGTGCGCTCGAAACGGTGCGCCAGGCGTATCGCGCCGGGGCGGATGCCTTCATCGTGCAAGACGTCGGCATCGCATCCGAGATCTCCCGCACGCTCCCCGAGGCGCGACTGCATATATCGACGCAGATGAACACGCATAACGCGGCCGGCATCGAGGCGGCGGCGAGGCTGGGCGCCCAGCGCGTCACGCTGGCACGCGAGCTGTCCGTCCTCGAGATCGCCCATCTCGCCGAGGTGGCCGACGGCTACGGCATGGAGGTGGAGTCGTTCGCTCACGGCGCGCTGTGCGTGTGCTACTCCGGCCAGTGCTTCATGTCGTCGCTCATCGGCGGCCGTTCGGCGAACCGCGGGCTGTGCGCCCAGGCGTGCCGTCTGCCCTACACGCTGCACAACGTGGCGCTGCGCAAGAACCTGCCCGCGCCGGGCGAGCATCTGCTGTCCCCGCAGGACCTGTGCGCCATCGACTTGCTGCCCGAACTGGTGGAAGCGGGCGTCACGTCGTTCAAGATCGAGGGTCGCATGAAGTCGCCCGAGTACGTGTTCGCCGTCACGCAGACGTACCGCGCCGTACTCGATCGCACGCTGGCCGAGCGCGCTGCGGGAAGCGGCAAGGACGTGCGGGCCGCCGAAGACGAACATCGCACCCTGGCTGAGGCGTTCTCCCGCGGGTTCACCACGGCCTACCTGGAGAACCAGCGCGGCAACGACATCATGAGCTACGGGCGCCCGAACAACCGCGGCGTGTTCGTGGGTCGCGTGACGTCGGCGAAGAACGGCGTCGCCACCGTCGCGGCCGAGCGGCCGCTCGCACCGGGCGACGTGTTGGAGTTCTGGACGAACAAGGGTCACTTCGCCTACACGCTCGACCAGGTGTCTCTCGACAAGCAAGGCAATGTTCGCATGGCGCCCGACCGTCCGGTGGGGAAGGGCGACCGCGTGTTCCGCGTCCGCAGCGCCGAAGCGGCGTTTGAAGACGACGTATTCGAGCCGCGCGTCGCGGTGACGGGTCGCGTGGTGCTGCGCATCGGCCAGCCGCTGCGCGTAGAGTTCTCGCTGGCGCCGAGCGCTGCAGCGCGTCATCCTGAGCGCAGCGAGGCGCAGCCGAGCGAAGTCGAGGGATCCCGTGCGGCGACAGCCCATACCCCCCCGATCGGCGCAGCCGAAGGCGTTGCGATCGAGCCCGCGCGTACGAAGCCGGTGACGGTCGACGACGTGCGTGCGCATGTCGATCGCCTGGGTCAAACTCCGTTTCTGCTAGAATCGCTCGAGGTCGAACTCGATGAGGGTGTGGGTATCGGCTTCTCGCAGCTGCACCGCGTGCGCGCCGCCGCGCTCGACGACCTTGCGCAGCAGCTGCTCGCGCCCACGCGCAACCGTGCGTTGCCGCGTGTGCGGGAGCGCACGGCGCTTGCGCCCGCGCGCCCGCGCGGCGTGCGCATCGCGGCGTGGGCCACGAATCCTGCCTGCGCACGCGCGGCGAAGCGGGCAGGCGCTGACATCATCTACGTGCCTGCGCTCAACTACAAGCGCGGCGAGGCCGTGGTGGCGGGCCAACGTTCTGCCACTGCAGAGCAAGCGGGCTATCCGAAGCAGGCCGTCGTGGCGCTGCCAACTGTTGAACACGACCAGGTTCCGGGCACGCGCGAGGCGGCCATCGATTTCGATCCTTGGCGCTACGTCAAGCCAGGCAAGCCTGTGCTCGTGGAGAATCTGGCCGGCCTCGTGCGCGCCGCCGAGCTGGGATGCGAGGTCGAAGTAGGGCCGCACATCCCCATCACGAATCCGCTATCGCTCGCAGCGGCCGCCGAGCTGGGAGCGCGCCGGGTGTGGCTGTCGCCCGAGCTCACGCTGGGCCAGATCGCCGACATCGCCGAAGATGCACCGGTTGAGCTAGGCCTTACCATCATCGGCGCCCAAGAGCTCATGGTCACCGAGCACTGCCTGCTCATGAGCCAAGGCCCCTGCGACGAGAACTGCGCCGAGTGTCCGCGCCGCAAGAGCCCGCATTTTCTGCGCGATCGCAAGGACTACGAGTTCCCGGTCGTCACCGACGCGCTCGGCCGCAGTCACTTGTTCAACGGTGTTCAGCTCGATGTGGCCCAGACCCTGCCCGACCTCATCCATGCGGGCATCACGTCGTTCCTGGTGGATACCACGCTCATGAACGTCGAGGAGACCACGAAGGCCGTGCAGCGCGCCGTCCGAGCGCGCAACGTGGCCCACGCCGACGGCAACGCCATCGCCAAAACCCCCGGCACCACCAGCGGTCATCTATTCAGGGGCGTTTCCTAGGCTCTTCCCGCCATCCCGAACGAGCCTTCCCACCCCGCCATCCTGAGCGAGCGCAGCGAGTCGAAGGATCCCGTGCGGCGACAGCTGAATCGTTGACAGCTGATCCCGTGAGAGATTCTTCGACTCCGCTCATCTCGATGGCGGGCGCGCCGTTCGCACGGCTCCTCCTTGCTCCCTATGGTAGAATCATGAGCTACGTGTATAGAGAGGAAGAGAAGACCATGCTTTCCGCGGAAGAACAACTGCACACCATCGCTTCCGGCGCAGCGCAGATCGTGCCGGAGAGCGCGCTGCTCGAGAAGCTCAAGCGGGGCACGCCGCTCAACATCAAGCTGGGCGTCGATCCCACTGCTCCCGATATCCATCTCGGCCATGCCGTGCCGCTGCGCAAGCTGCGCCAGTTCCAGGATCTCGGCCACGGCGTGACGCTCATCATCGGCGACGGCACCGCGCTCATCGGCGATCCGTCGGGTCGCAACACCACGCGTCCGCAGCTCACGTCCGAGCAGATCAAGGCGAACGCCCAAACCTACGTCGACCAGGCGTTCAAAATCCTCGATCCCGAGAAGACCACCCTGCGCTACAACTCCGAATGGCTGCTCTCCCTCAACATGGAGGGCTTGCTGAAGCTGGCCAGCAACTTCACGGTGGCCCGCATCCTCGAGCGCGATGACTTCCACAACCGCTACACGAACAATCAGTCCATCAGTCTGCACGAATTCCTCTACCCGCTCATGCAGGCCTACGACTCGGTGGTCATCGAGGCCGACGTCGAACTCGGCGGCACCGACCAGCTGTTCAATCTGCTCGCCGGCCGCGAGCTCATGGAGAAGATGGGCATGGAGCCGCAGGTGTGCCTCACGCTCCCGCTGCTCGAGGGCACCGACGGCGTGCAGAAGATGTCGAAGAGCTACGGCAACTACATCGGCCTCACCGACGAACCGGCCGACATGTTCGGCAAGGTCATGTCCATCCCCGACGAGCTCATGGTGAAGTACTACCGCCTCGCCTCGGCGCTGCCGGTGGACGAGATCGACGAAATCGAGCGCGGTCTGACCGCCGACGAGCTGCACCCCAACAAGGTGAAGCGCGCCCTCGCGCAGAACATCGTGGCCGCCTACTACGACAAGGCGGCGGCGCAGGCGGCCGAGGAGCAGTTCGACCTCGTGTTCAAGCAGCACGCCGTGCCCGACGACATTCCCGAGTTCGCAGCCGACCTCACGCCGAACGACGAGGGCGCGGTCTACTTGGCCAAGCTGCTCGCCGACGCGGGGCTGGCCGCCAGCGCCGGCGAGGCGCGCCGCCTCATCGACGGCGGCGGCGTCAAGGTGAACGGGGAAGCGCTCCCTGCGAAGTCCTACAACGTCGACCCCGCGCTGCTTGCCGGAGCGGTCGTGCAAGTGGGCAAGCGCAAGTTCGTCAGGTTCGTGTAGTTTGATCGCACATCCTTTTGCCTTCGCCAGCGGGCGGCCCTCGGGTCGCCCGCTGCGCGATTCAAGAGGGCCGCGCGAGGGTGTAGACGTTGGTTGCCGCAGGTACCGACTGCTTCGTTTCGGTTGCTGCGAGCGCTCAGAGGGGCTTCATGGGGAAGGCTCCAGCTTCGCCGCCTTCTTTTGTCGGTTACTCTCTTGCTTCGTATGACTGTCGAAAGTGGTTTTCACCAGCCCTTTCCTCCGATCCCTTTGGTCGTTTTCGCGGTCCCCTTTTCTCTCTGCTAAACCAGAATTGACACGAACTTGTGCTCGTCGAGTCTCGAGCCGAGCTTCCTGAGACCGGGCGCTTCGGAGGCCCCCTCGTCCAGCGGACGGGGCCTCCTGCGCCGCCGACAGGGCCTTGCCCAGCGGGCCGATTCAGCCTCTGCCGACTCTGGTTTGACGCAGACTTCGGCCCGAACCGGCAGAGATCGCGTCGTGTACATAGGTTTCCTTCCGAAAAAGCGCCCCGAGGAGCTGGCGGCGGCTCCGACGAATACTCCGACCCGGGAAAACGCCTCCGTCGGGACGGGAAGGCGTTCGGCGACCTATGCGCAAGATGTGATCCGTGCCGTTTCGGGCCCGCGTGCGTGTCGAACCTCCATCGGCGCGGGTCCGTGTTCGCCGGAACGGGTCGCGCGCAGCGGTCCGACCCGGCCTATGTTGGCGATGGTTCGGGATGGAGAGAGGCCGGTTCGTGGCGGGTTTTGACGGAAAACCGCGGCCACCTCGCGGCCGCTTTGCCGAGCGAGATCCATGCCGTGTCCCTGATCGGGGGAGTCGCGGATGCGCGGGGTGCGCCGATGCCGAAAGGGCGGCGATCCGCCGTCCTCCAGGGCGGTTTTCCGTCAAAACCCGCCAAAGCCCGGGGCCTCTCTGTCAATCCTGGTTTGTCATAGGCTCATGAAGGCTTTAGCACGAAATGACGGTTAAGAACGATTTTCCAACGGGATCGAATTTCGCGACCTGGTGTTTCTCCGAAAATGTTCCTGCAAGGAGCGTAAAAATCGTTCTTAACCGCCATTTCGTGCCAACCCGCCCACCCGTCTCTGTCAAACCAAGATTGCTATAGGCCAGATCGGCCCCGCCGCGCGCGGACCGCCCATACGCCTCGGAAGCCCCCGATCCGTCAGGCGGGGGCCTTGCGGGGCGTCTGACCGGAGGGGTCCGGCTCGGAGCTAGAAGAATATGGGTTCGTATCGATCTTGGTTTAACGTAGACGCCCATGCCAATGGTGGCCCAACGGAGACGTTTCTTTTCGTGGTGCAAAAAGTCGTTTGGCGAACGGTTTCGCCATCTTCGCCATCTTCGGCGGCGTTCCAAGGTTCGATGAAGATGCGGGGGCAGACGCCACCACGTCCCCTCTTCTTTAAGCCCTCCCCGCTGCGTTTTCCGCATCTCCAAACCGTTCACCAAACGGGTTTTTGCAGACGCGGCGGGCCTCCGCGATGTCGGCGCGTGTACGTCTTGCGTTCGAGGCGGGGAAGGGGCCTGGGCCCGTCTTTGCGCAGTGTCGGATGCGTCTACATACATGATTGTTCATGGAGGGCATGGTTTGCTCGTCGATATCGGCTCGATGCGGTTTCGGAAAATAGTTGCGAGTTGGAAAAAATCCTGCAAGGATGAAAGCAGCTCATTCGTGTTGTAGATAAAGAGCAAACCGCGACAAGAGGAGCAACCATGAAGAAGAGGACTTTCGCGATCATTGCAGCCGTGGCTCTGGTGCTGCTTATCGTGCCCACGATCGCTTTCGCGAACGGAGTTCGACAGGTTTGGTGCCCGGAAAGCGATGCCGAGGTTCTTGCGGCGTACGCGTCGGGCACGGCAGGAAGGGGCGATGCGGCGTTGCCCGAGCCTACGGCTTCTTTTGCGCGTGAATCGCGCATCGACGGAGCCGACAATGCGGCGCAGGATAATCGCACGGTCGGGCGCGGAAATTGCCCTGGCTTTATCGATGAGGATGGCAACGGCGTGTGCGACGTATGCGAAAGCGACCGAAATGCTTGCCCTGGTTTCATCGATGCCGACAACGATGGCGTATGCGACAATTACGGCTCGGGTGCCTGCGGTCAGGGTATTGGCGGTGGATGCGGCCATCATGGAAATGGCGTCGGTCGTCACGGTTGCATGAATCGTTAACCGTCGAAACGCTTCAAAACCGATAGCCATGCGGGCGCAGGACGACATCGAGGGCGCAATGGAGCGGCACGGCGACGCCGTTTGGCGCGTGTGCGTGCTGTATTTCCGATCCCATATCGATGCGCAAGACGCTTTTCAGGACGCGTTTCTCAAGTATGCGCTGTCCGACCAGATGCGCTTCAACGACGACGAGCACCGTAAGGCGTGGCTGCTACGCGTTACTGCCAACGTGTGCAAAGATATGCTGAAAGCAGCGAGCCGGCGAGCGGTTTCGCTCGAGTCCTCTTGTGCGGACGACGCGATGTCGAACGATCCTGCGACCCAGCCTGCGTCTTTTGAGAGCGAGGTGATCGATGCGATGCGCGGCCTCGACGACCCGCCTCGCACCCCGCTGTACCTTTCTCTTTGCGAAGGGTATACCGCTCCCGAGATAGCGAACATGGTGGACGCTCCCGTCAACACTGTGTATTCGTGGATTGCGCGTGGCAAAAAGCAGTTGAAGGAGGCGCTGTCATGAGCGAACTCGACGAGCGCGTTCGACGAGCTTTCGATGACGTTGTTGTTCCCGACGACGTGAAGCGCGCAACCCTCTCCTTCATAGCGCGCATTGCCGAGGAGGGTGGGCAAGACGCACCGACCGTTTCCGCTCACGCATCTTCGTCTGAGCGTTTTGTCTCGCGTCGCGAGGGGCGCGAGACGCGAAGCCGCGCCTTTTCGCTCTCCCGCAGGATGTTTGCCCTTGCGGCGTGCCTTGTTCTTGCGGTTGTCGGATTCGGCGGGTTTTCGGTGTATACGCAACCCACCGCGTACGTGGGCATCGATGTTAATCCGTCGATCGAGCTTGGCGTGAATCGTTTCGGCATCGTGGTGGAGACTACTGCTCTGAACGATGATGGCCGCGCGCTGCTCGATGCCGTGCCCCTCGTGGGTCGGAACTATGTTGACGCGTTGACGTCGCTCACGCAAAGCGATGCGTTCGAGCCGTACGCGCAAGAGGGCTCCTTCGTCGAGATCAGCGTTGCGTCAGATAGCGAACGTCAGGGCGCGGATATCCGTCGGCAAAGCGATGCTTGTTTGGGCAAGTTGCCGTGTCGAAGCGCGTGCCATGCGGTGGACAGCGCAACGAGGGAGGCGGCTGCGTCTGCAGGTATGGGGGTCGGTCGTTATCGGGCGGCTCTCGAATTGATGGAGCTCGATCCTGAGGTAACGCTTGAAGAGTGCAAAAATCTCAGCATGCGGCAGATGCGCGACCGAATAGCGGCTTTGTCTGGAGACGGCGTTGAGCGCGAAACGCCGGATTCGGTCGGATCGCGGGACGCATGTGGTCGAGGTGAATGCCAAGGGTCGAGCGAGAAAGCCGATGAGCATCGGTATGGAAGAGAGGGGAAGAGGGGCGGCATCAACTCCGGTGATGATGGTGAGAACGCAGGTGCCTGATCGAGCAAGTTCCTGCATTTTTGTGAAAGTGCGTTCGCAAAAACCGATCGTAAGGTTTGTGACCAGGCGTTTTCGTTGATGGTCGAAAAAAAGTTCAATATTTTGAAAATTGCCTATTGCGCTACCGAAACCTTACGGGTAATATACGTGTTCCGCGCTTGAGGAGAGCGCGGGCCGCACCTCGCGAAAGGGAAGTAATTCCCTGGGAAGTTGAAGCGGAAGACGAAAGCCTTCCGAAAAAACTTCCGAGGACTTGGAAAAAGTTCTTGACAGCGGGGAGGCGGGCGGGTAACATATCTCCTCGCGCTTCGG
>ERZ826396.3045-NODE-3045-length-12043-cov-9.431932_pt1 | contig 12043 bp, 9 predicted proteins | sample MGYA00519926_ERZ826396 | MGnify/ENA primary metagenome ERZ826396 (study PRJEB31778, sample SAMEA3449230) | human gut metagenome | biome: human gut; feature: human-associated habitat; material: faeces | place: United Kingdom | collected 2010/2012 ...
TCGATGATTTCATAACCGCCGTTTATGCGTTTTTCTTCATCCATAAATCCTCCTCTCATTCCTTGGCATACTTCCGATATGCCTTTTCGCCTGTCGCCCGTAGCTTCTGCACGGGGCGGCTTCCCGCCAGTTCTGGATATTTCACCTGCAACTTGCGGCGTGTCCTGCTGACACTCTCAAAGCTCGGCAGACCGAGGTATTTATGCTGCGTCATTATCTCCGCAAGGGGCATCGCCCCCGCATCCTTCAGACAGACATTGCAGAGGGCAAGGTACAGCACCATATCGTCATTTCGGGCGTCCTCGTTCTTTTCCAGAATAGCTCGGACTTTCTTTTCAATGGTTTTCAGATTCCTCATTGCTTCCTCCATAAATGGAAAAGGGGCGGCTCGTTCGCCGCCCCCATTCCTAAAATTTCATGGGTTACTTATTCTTTCTGTTCCTGACATTGAGCCAGATTGCCGCACCCACAATGAACACGACAAGCACAATGGCGATGATAGTCTTAGCGTCCATCTCTTAGTCCTCCTTTTTCTTTCTGCCCTTAAAGGCGATTACGCCGAGAACGCCCGCACCGAGGACACAAGCCGCCGCAAGCCCTCCCCAGAGGGCAGGGTTGAAGTCGTCGCCTGTTTTCGGGGTGTCACGCAGCTCGTTGTGCATGGTTACGGTCACGGTTTCGCCCGTCTTGACGGTCACTTTCTGGTCGGCAGGCAGGATATAGCCAGAGGATGCCTTGTCGTTCACCTCGGAAACGGTGTACTCGCCAATACGCAAGCCCTCAACCTTGATTTCGCCGTTCTTATCGGTGGTAAAGGTCTGGTCGTACCCGTTATTCCCGATAACTCGGAAAGAGAAGCCCTCCACCTTGCCGTCAGAGGAAGTCTTGACGATTTTCAGAGAGCCTTTCTGTGCTTCATTTAAGAAGCCTTTGCCTGCTTCATTTTCCACTATATAGGTCTTGCCGTTTTCCTCAATGGATACGGGATAGACATTTCCATCAAGGACAAATCCCTCTGGGGCTTTCGTTTCCTTTACGAAGTATTTTCCGTAAAGCAGCTCCTTCATCTGGTAAACACCAACCTCAACCTCGGTCATCCTGCCAAGCAGCTCATCATCCTTATCCAGCTCGCCGTTGCCGTTGGTATCGGCATAAACCTCAAATTCTGCACCAGAGAGCTTGTTGTCGGGATAGTCCTTATCCACCTTTGTCAGCCCAATGTTTCCACGGATGCGGTAGTTGACGAGTTCAATCTCCACAACCTCGTCCACCTTGCCGACAGTCACGGCGATTTCTTCCTCGGAGAGTACAAAACCTTTCGGGCTTTCGATTTCACGGACAATCCATGTGCCATACGGTACTTTCTCAAAAGAAAAACTACCGTCCTCTGCGGATACGGTAGTCGCAATCGCTGTTTCCTTGGTAAATTCAGCCGTGCCAGTCTTAAAGATGCCGAGTGTCGCACCGCCCAGAGCGTTTCCGTCCTCATCGGATTTCTTACCGCTGACTGAGCCGTAGATAATTTCATTTTCAATGGCATTGCCGTCGTTAGCGGAGATGTGGACGGTTGCGGTGTCCTGTCCTGCGTATTCAAAGACAACAGGGTATTTGGTGTCGTCTAAGAGATAGGCGGAGTTTGTGCTGATTTCCTGCACATAGTAGCTGCCAATCGGCAGGTCGCTGATGGCTTTCCCATGACCGCTTTCATCAAGGAAAATGACCTCAAGCAGACCGTCAGCAGGAATCACCGTTCCGTCTGCGGCTTTCAGTTCCTCGGCGGCATACAAGCCAAAGGTTACATCAAAGATTTCGCCGTTTGTGCCAATGCCGTAAGCCTTATCTTTTGCAAGGCTCTTTACAAGGTCGATTTCCACACGCTGACGCTCATTGACAAATCCCGTTGCTGTTTCGGTCACGGCGATTTCCTGTCCTGCGTACACAAGCTCTACGGCGTGGACTTCCTCATTCAGCACCATTCCATACGGGGCAGTAACTTCCTTGACCTCGTATTTACCAAGATACAGTTCTTTGGATTTTGCCGTGCCGTCTGCACCTATGGTTACGGTGTCAACCACTTCGCCCTTGGAAGCCCTGAGCGTACCGTCCAGAGTATAAATGTCCTCGGCGGCGGTAATCTCATAGACATCCCCCTCCAGACCGCTGACAGAGAAAATCGGCTGATACAAGCCCTTGTCGCCTGCCACGGTGGAGAACACCTCGCCAGATTTCTCCACGGTAACCGTGCCTTTCTGTGCCATGTTGGAGCGTACCACCTCAATGAGCGTAATGCCGCTTTCCTCCTCGGAGTTCTCCTGCACCACATCAAAATAAACAGGCTCAGAGTCTAAGACATATCCATACGGGGCTTGCACTTCCACAAGGGAATAGCCCGTGCCGTATTCCAAGGTCTGGGGCGTGATAAGCTCGCCGTCCGCCGTGGTGTAAAAGGTGTCGATGGTGGTTACTTCGGGATAGGTGAAAGTCATTGACACAAGGTTTCCGTCGGGGTCGTAAATCTGGAAGCCTGCACCTGCATACGGAATGGTGTTGCCTGTTTCTGCATCTTTCTTCACGATTTTGATATAGCTCTCAAAGTTTGCGTTGTTGATTAAATAGCGGTAGGTCTGACCGTCCTTATTGATGAACACATCAAAGGGCTTCATCAGCTCCCGTCCCTCCCATCCAGAGGTCTGCTTTACGGTATAGATGCCGTAAGGCATATCCTTTGTCTGGGCGAAGCCGTTCTCATCGCAGGTGAGAATGTCACGCTCGGTTTCCTTTGCATTTCCATAACTGCCTGCGGATTTGAGATACACTTCAAAAACTGCACCTTCTTCGGGTGTTTCAATCTGGGTTTCGCCATTGTCGGTATGCTTAATGATGGCGATATTGCCCTTGATGACCTGCTCATTCACATCATTTTCAGCGGAGTTGTACTCGATAGTATAAAGCTCTGGCTCTGCCCCCACATGGTGGATAGTGCTGTCAAGCAAATATCCCTCTGACGGGCTGATTTCACGGACGCTCCAATCGTCACCGCAGATATAATATTTTGTTGTAAACTGCCCTTTTTCGTCCGTGGTATAGGTGTCAATCAGTTCCTCGCCCTTATAGATGCCGTAAACCGCACCTGCCAAAGTGGCGTCGCCCTGCGGATTTCCTGTTTCTACATCAGTTTTTGTAACCGTCACATTGAATTTCTTTAAGATATTGGTAAAGCTGCGGTTTGTAACCTTTTTCCACTCAATCGGGGCGGTCTGGCTTTCGGGAACGACATAGCGGATAGCGGTATCCACTTCCTCAAGCACATACGGGGTGTTGCCGCTGATAAGGACATTCTCAAATTTAGCCAGCCCGTTCTTGTCGGTCACAGCATATTCGTCCACAGGCAGACCGCTGAGCGAAGTGCCGTAAAGGTGAAACTTCACGCCCTCCACAAGATTGTCCTCGGAAGTCTTTACCACCTCCAGACTGCCACGCTTCAAGGTGTTATTGAAATTGACCGTGGTTGTCTTGCCGCCGATGAGCGTAACTGTCTGGGTCTGCTGCGGCTCATAACGGTCAATGGGCTGCTCCGTGATGGTATAGGTTGCAGGGAACAAGCCCTCCACGGTGAGGTTGCCGTTGGCATCGGTCTTTACGGTCTTATCAAAGCCGTCGCCTTTGATATGGAAAGAGATGCCTGCCACAACGCCATCCTCGGAAGTCTTTTTGAGGGCAATCGTACCTGTGGGCGTTTCCACATTGATATACGCCTTTACGCTGTCGGTATTTTCCACGCCTGTCACCAAGTCCTGCAAATTCGGGTCGCCATAAGCGATGAGCCTTGCGCTGTCGCTGACAGTCGGCACGCCGTTTCTGGTTGCTGTGATACGGACAGAGCCGCTTATCGCCTTTTTGGAACTGATAGTCAGCTTGTTTCCGTCCTTTGATACGGATACATTGGCATCGGAGCTTGTAAAGGAATAATCCGACAATACGCCGTTCTTATCGGTCAGCGTAATGCTGTATTTCCCGTCCTTATAGGCAAGCTCCTTCGTAATGTCATTTTTACCGCCCGACAGAAAGCTCGGTATGGTGTTATGGTTTGCCATAAGCGAAACAATCTGGTCATAAGCCGCCCTCGCCCCGCTGTTGGCATAGTTAGAGCCAAAATGCAGGCTGTAAATTGTCGTGCTTGTCTGGCGGTAGGAGCCTGTGGCTTCACGGCATCCCGTGACGAACTCCCATACAAGGGTCTGGGTGGCAACCCATTTCTCATCATCGCTTCCCTTGAGATTGCTGCGGTTGCCCTGATAACCGTAAAGCAGGGCAAGCCCGACAGCCTTTTTCTGGTTAGCGGATAAGGCGTTCCACGTGTCGGAAGATGCCTTTTTCAAGGTGTTTCCCGTTTTCAGCGGTACGCCAGGCTGGATACAGAACGCCGTTTCCCCATCCACGGACATACGGTACTTATAATTGCCTGTGCCGCCTGCGGTATAGCCGTTAATTGTGGCACTTGAATTGTACCTCATGGCGTTTCCGCTGCTGTCATAGGTGTGGGAGAAACTAATCGTGCCGATGTCGCCTGCGGCAAATGCCGTGGTCGCAGGGATGAGCGACAACGCTGTGACCGCAGCCATGCAAAGAGCCGCAGCCTTTTTGAATAATTTTGAAAACTTCATAGATACCTCCTGTTAGGTTGTTAAAAATTTTGCCTTACTGACCGAAAAAAAGCTGCCCTCATGGACAGCTTAAATACTTTCTTTTTTCGGTTAGTTACTGGCAGTATCAAGGGGGTGAGGTGTGGAGAGGGGGAAACCGAAAAAAATATGGCTATCCTCCAACGGACAGACCTCGCCCTCGGTGTGTGGCTTACCTTTCGTGAGCCTTGTTCCGTTGCAAATGGCGGTTGTAGAACTCCAACGCCTTTACCACAAAGTCGGCTTCCTGCCCTCTGGGTACAGACTTCGGTATGAGCTTGGTTATCCGTTCATCACGGAAAGCGGGCTTTTCTTTCTGGTTAGGCTTTTCTTCCTCCATGATGCTCTGGATAACCTCGTTTGTGAGCTTGCCGTCCTGCATAAACTTTTTCATCTTGATAGCCTGTGCAAGCGACGGGGTAGCGTCGTTGTAGCTCATGGCTTCAAGCAGGGTATATTGCTGTTCCTCGGTCAGATAAGAGATTTCAACCGCAGGGCGGAAAGCAATCTGCCTGTCATCAACCATTTGCAGGATTTCGGGTACAAGCTCGGTCAGACGGATATAGCGATAAATTTGCGGTTGGCTGTCACCGCTTTTCTGGCTTATTTGTTGAGCAGATGTTGTTCCTTTCAACTTATTATCCAGTGGAGAAGAAGTTAAATCGCTTCTTTCTCCTTGCCTGTTCATCGCTTCAAGCCGCATCTTATACGCAAAGGCTTTCTCGCTCGGTAAAATAGTAGTTCTCTGGAGATTGCTTTCCACCATGACAATAATTGCTTCGTCACGGGTCAGCTCCTTGACCTCACATTTGAGCGTTTCAAGCCCCGCAAGCTCACAAGCCTTTTTACGCCTGTGACCGCTGATAAGCTCATACCGCCCATCCTCTTTCAGACGGACAGTAGCAGGTGTCATTACACCGCTTCGCTTGATACTGTCAACAAGCTGCTCCATATCCTCGTCCATTAAGACTTTGAACGGGTGGTCGGGAAACTCGTCAATTTCCGATATGGGAATATCCCGTATCTTGCTTAATTTTGCTTCCTCACGGCTCTGGTCTGTTTCAAACAGGTCATCGTATGCGGTCAGCTCGATTTTTGTTTCTCTGTTTCTCCCCAAGCTCTGCCACCTCCTTTCCGAACTGCTCATAAGCTGCGGCTACCTTGCCGCCTTTGTCATAGGCAAAAATGCTCTTTCCCTCTGCGGTGGCTTCTACCGCACGGATGGAGTGGGGTATCTGGGTATCAAACACCTTGATTTTCTGTCCGTAGGCACTTCTCACCGTTGCGGTGATTTCCTTGGAGATGTTCGTGCGGGGCATTACCATCGTCATAAGGATGCCGTCAATCCGCAGAGGGGGATTGATTTGCCGTTTGACTTTCGACACGGAGCGAAGCAACAGCTCTAAGCCTTTGGCAGAGAGATAGTGGGGCTGCGTAGGGATAACCACGCTGTCAGCCGCCGCAAGTGCGTTGATTGTGAGCATACCCAAACTTGGCATACAGTCTATTAGACAATAGTCGTAATTCTTCTTGACATTGTTCACGCAGGTTTTCAGCACGCTTTCACGGCTTATGGCGTTAATCAGCCTTACTTCCAAGCCCGACAATTCAATGTTGGACGGTAACAGGTCAACGCCCTCGCCGTGGTGCAGGATGCTTTTGGAAACATCGACGGATTTATCATCAATGATGTCCTGCATGATGGTGGAGAGCGTGACGGGCAAATCGTCTGGTCTATTGTAGCCGAGTGACATGGTTAGATTTGCCTGTGCATCGGCATCAATGAGCAAAACTTTCTTGCCCTGCTGTGCCAGACTTACGCCCAGATTGACCGCCGTGGTGGTCTTGCCGACACCGCCTTTCTGGTTGGTTAAAGCAATTACTTTGCAATTTGACATAGAATGCGTCCTCCTTTCGCATAGATTTAGCCGCTTTGTCAAGGCGGCTATGTAACTGTACCAGAGAACGCAAAAAAGCCGCTTACTCTTAAAAATCAATAAGAATAAGCGGCTTCGTGGTGATGTGCCTTAGACATATTCAATTTTCATTCTCTTAACAGGAGCGTTGACAACCTTGAAGATGAGTTCGTCAACGGGGTCGGTATATCTGCCCTGTTGAATAAGCTGATTTTTCAATTCCACAAGGCTATGTAGCAATATCTTTCTTTCCTCGCTGTCAAAATACAAATGAGTTTTCTTTTCCCTCATAATCGCCACCGTCCTTTTTTCTTTCATTATATAGAGAAATGATAGACGGCTCAAATATGCAAAATCAAATCATCCGAAAATGTTCCAATGCTTCCCTTATAGCGGCTTCTTTCTCTGGCGGGCATTTCGGTTGTCTGGAGTTTTCCGATTTCGGCAGGTTATAGTTTTCCCTCTCAATAATTCCGCATTTCTGCTTTACCTGTGCAATATACAAGTTGCTGACTTTCAATCCGCTTTGCTTCAAAACATATTCCTTGATTTCCTCATAGGTGGCTTTGCTCTCCGCAGCCGTCAAATCAAACTCATCCATCTGAAGCTCCACCTCGATATGTTGGTTTGCATGAAGTTTGGACAATAAACATACCGTCTCCACATGCTCCGTATGGGGAAAGAGATCCACCGGCTGGAGCAGCCGGGCCCTCCACCCCCATCCGGCCAGCAGGCGGAGATCCCGCCGCTGCGTCTCCGGGTTGCAGGAGATGTAGACGATCCGCTCCGGCCCCATCCGGTCCACCGCACCCAGGAACTCCGGTGTGCTCCCGGCCCGGGGCGGGTCCAGGAACACCACGTCCGCCCGCTCGCCCCGGGCGGCCATGCCCTGGAGGCAGGCCGTGGCGTCGGCGCAGAGGAAGCGGGCGTTGCCCGCGCCGTTGGCCCGGGCGTTCTGGGCGGCGCACCGGGCCGCGCTGGGGTTGAACTCCACCCCCAGCACCCGCCTGGCCCGCCCCGCCGCCGCCAGGCCGATGGTGCCCACGCCGCAGTAGGCGTCCACCACGGTCTGGGTGCCGTCCAGCCCCGCCCCGTCCAGGGCGGTGCGGTAGAGCACCTCGGTCTGCTCCGGATTGATCTGATAGAAGCTGGAGGCCCCCAGCCGGAACCGCACCCCGCACAGGGTGTCCTCGATGTACCCCCTGCCCCAGAGCACCTTTTCCCGCGGCCCCAGCACCGCGCTGGAGCGGCGGGGATTGATGTTCTGCACAATGGTCTCCACCCGCGGGCAGAGCTCCCGCACCTTGGAGACAAAGGCCCTGGCCCCGGGCAGGACAGGGGCGGCGGTCACCAGGGCCACCAGCACCCGTCCGGTGGCGCGGCTGTGGCGCACCAGCACATGGCGGACAAGCCCCGTGCCCCGGTCCTCCTGGTAGGGCTCGTACCGGCAGAGCCGGGCGGCCTGCCGCACCGCCTCCACCGCCTCGTCCAGGGCGGGGTGGTGGAGCAGGCAGGAGGCCACCGGCACCACCCGGTGGGTGCCCGCGGCGTAAATGCCGCTGTCCAGCCGCCGGCCCGGCCCGGTGCAGAAGGTGGAGATGGCCTTGTTGCGGTAGTGCCAGGGGTGCTCCATCCCCAGGATGGGGGACACCGGCCCGAACTCCCCCAGCAGCGCCTCCACCCGGGCCTGCTTTTGGCGCAGCTGCTCCGGATAGGGGGTCTCCAGCAGGGGGCAGCCGCCGCAGCCCTGCCGCAGCAGGGCGCAGATGTGTCTCTCCTCCGCCATGGCCTCAGCTCCGTTCCAGCCGCGCCACGGTTTCCACATGCGCGGTGCGGGGGAACATGTCCACCGCCACGGCCTTTTTGAGGGTGTAGCCCCGCCCGGCGAACCGCTTCACGTCCCGGCCCAGGGTGCCGGGATCGCAGGAGACGTAGACCACCCGCTCCGGGCCCATGTCCGCGATGGTGTCCACCACGTCCTCGGCCAGCCCCTTGCGGGGCGGATCCACGCACACCACGTCGGGGCGCACCCCCTCCCCCTCCAGGTAGCGGGCCGCCTCCCCCGCGTCGGCGCAGAGGAAGCGGGCGTTTTCAATGTGGTTGCGCCGGGCGTTGGCGATGGCGTCGTCCACCGCCTGGGGCACCACCTCGGCCCCCCACACCATGCCCGCCTTCCGGGCCATGACCAGGCTGATGGTGCCGATGCCGCAGTAGAGATCCAGCACCGTCTCCGCCCCGGTGAGGCCGGCGAACTCCAGGGCCTTGCCGTAGAGCACCTCGGTCTGGGCCGGGTTGACCTGATAAAAGGAGGGGACGGACAGCCGGAAGGTGAGGCCGCACAGGGTGTCGGACAGGAAGTCCTCCCCCCACAGGGTGCGGTAGGAGTCCCCCAGAATCACGTTGTTGTGCTTCTCGTTCACCCCCAGCACGATTCCGGCCAGGTTGGGCTCGGCCCGGCGCAGGGCGCGCACCAGCTCGACCTCCCGGGGGACGCCCCGGCCATTGACCAGCAGGCAGCACAGGCTGCGGCCGGCCCGGTTGGTGCGCACATACACGTGGCGCACCAGGCCGGTGAAGGTGCGCTCATTGTAGGCGGGGATGGAGTACTCCGCCATCCACTCCTTCACGGCCCCCCGCAGGCGGGCGGCCGCCTCCCCCTGGAGCAGGCAGTCGTCCACGTCGATTACGTCATGGCTCCGGGGGCGGTAGAAGCCGATGCGGGGGCCCTTGGCCACCGGGAACTGGGCCTTGTTGCGGTAGCGGTCTACCTGCTCCGCCCCCAGGATGGCGGAGACGTGGATCTCCGCCCCGCCCAGGCGGCGCAGGGCGTCCTCCACCCGGATGCGCTTGGCCTCCAGCTCCTCGGCGTAGTTCATGTGCCGGAACTGGCAGCCTCCGCACTTGGTGTAGTGCAGGCACCGGGGGAAGATACGGGCGGGGGAGGGGTTGACCACCTCCTCCACCCGGCCCCAGAGGGCGCTGCGGCCCACATGGGTAAGGCGCACGTCGCAGGCCTCTCCCCGGATGCCGCCCTGGACAAAGACCACCATCCCGTCCAGCCGGGCCACCCCGGCGCCGTCGCTGGCGTAGCCGTCGATCACCAGGCGGCAGAGCTGCCCCTCCCGGGGCTTGCCGTTATCCATCCGCACTCACGTCCTTCATGGCGTCATAGGTCAGCACCGCAGAGAGCGGGCTGTTCATGGCGGGCAGGGCGCCGCCCTGGAGCCAGAACACATACCCCTCCGCCGTGCAGTAAAAGTTGTCCACCTGCACCGCGGCGGTGATGGCGTCCCGGGTGAGCGTCCCCTGCTCCACCGCCGCGGCCAGCTCGCTCCGCTGGTCCAACAGGGCGTCCACCACCCGCGCCCGTACGGCGTCGGCGTCGGTGAAGAAGTCGGTGAAGTCCAGCTTTTCCCCCATCACGGCGTCAAACTGCTCACTGAGCAGAAAGACGGCGGGGTGGGCCTCCCCCTCGCTGGACACATACAGGTCCCGGCAGACGCTGATCACCTTCTCGTCGGCGTAGGCGATCTGGTAGGTCATCTCCTGGGTGGTAGGGTAGAAGGGGAACCCCGCCGCCTTGGACACGTCGTAGTCGGCCACCGCCATCTCATAGGCCTCCTCTGCCTCCAGCATCCGGCTGGCCCCCTCGGCCTTGTACCACTCGTTGATGGCCGCCCCGGCGGGGCAGGCGTCGGTGTTCTGTATCAGCGGGAGGGTGAAGGAGGCGGTGAGCACCGTGGCGCCGTCGCCGGAGGTAAAGGTCTTGGCAAAGACCTGATCCCCCCACTTGGGAGCGGCAGGCGCCGGCGTGGGAGTGGGGGTGGGCACCGGCGTGGATGTCTGGATGGGGGTGGGCACCGGGGTCTCCTCCGGCATCTTGTCCCCGCCGCAGGCCGTCAGGGACAGGGTCAGCGCCGCGGCCAACAGGCCGGACAGCACAATCCGTTTTTTCATATTACGCTCCTTTACACTGGGTGATGGGAACAACATTATTGTACCATCTGCCTGCCGGGCCGTAAATGGAAAAAAGCAATTTGTAACCTTCCGTATTTTTTTGGTATAATGGACGAATCACAGCGGGAGGCGCGGCGGCCTGGACAACAACTATGGGCCCGGTGCCCTCATCTACGCCCCCTGCGTGCTGGCGCCGCAGGCGCGAAGGAAAACCGCAAAACGCTGGGTTTGTTCATAATTTCCCCTTTTTTATTGACATGGGATATGATATACTAGGAAACTGAATTAGCATCCAAGTCCTGGGAGCCGAGGCGCCGGGGACAGGAACAAGAAAGGTGAACAAGACGCATGGGACTGTTGAAAAAGCTCTTTGGCACCAGCTCCGAGAAGGAGCTCCGCGCCATCAAACCCATCGTGGACAAGATTGAAGCCCTGGACGGGGAGTACTCCAAGCTCACCGACGAGCAGCTCAAGGCCAAGACCCCCGAATTCAAGCAGCGCATCGCCAATGGCGAGAGTCTGGACGACATCCTGCCCGAGGCCTTCGCCGCCTGCCGGGAGGCGGCCTGGCGCGTGCTGGGCATGAAGCCCTACCGGGTGCAGCTCATCGGCGGCATCATCCTCCACCAGGGCCGCATCGCCGAGATGAAGACCGGCGAGGGCAAGACCCTGGTGGCCACCCTGCCCGCCTACCTCAACGCCCTGGCGGGAGAGGGCGTGCACATCGTCACCGTCAACGACTACCTGGCCAAGCGCGACAGCGAGTGGATGGGCAAGGTCTACCGCTTCCTGGGCCTCACCGTGGGCCTGGTGATCCACGACATCCAGCCCAAGGACCGCAAGGCCTCCTACTCCGCCGACATCACCTACGGCACCAACAACGAGTTCGGTTTCGACTACCTGCGAGACAACATGGCCATCTACGCCACCGAGATGGTGCAGCGGGGCCACGCCTTCGCCATCGTGGACGAGGTGGACTCCATCCTCATCGACGAGGCCCGCACCCCCCTCATTATCTCCGGCCAGGGGGACAAGTCCACCCAGCTCTACACCGTGGTGGACGCCTTTGTGGCCAAGCTCAAGGGCCAGCGGGTGGCCAGCGTGGACACCAAGGAGGAGGAGGACCCCGATCTGGACGCCGACTACGTGGTGGACGAGAAGGCCCGCACCGTCACCCTCACCGCCCGGGGCATCGCCAAGGCCGAGCAGCAGTTCCAGGTGGCCAACCTGGCCGATCCGGAAAACACCACCCTGTCCCACCACATCAACCAGGCCATCCGGGCCCGGGGCCTGATGCGCCGGGACATCGACTACGTGGTGAAGGACGGCGAGGTCATCATCGTGGACGAGTTCACCGGCCGCCTCATGTACGGCCGCCGGTACTCCGATGGCCTGCACCAGGCCATCGAGGCCAAGGAGGGCGTCACCGTGGCCCGGGAGTCCAAGACCCTGGCCACCATCACCTTCCAGAACTACTTCCGCCTGTAC
>ERZ826396.3055-NODE-3055-length-12024-cov-13.222575_pt1 | contig 12024 bp, 12 predicted proteins | sample MGYA00519926_ERZ826396 | MGnify/ENA primary metagenome ERZ826396 (study PRJEB31778, sample SAMEA3449230) | human gut metagenome | biome: human gut; feature: human-associated habitat; material: faeces | place: United Kingdom | collected 2010/2012 ...
ACTGTCCTGAAGGAATTTATTAAGGAGGGTGTAACATATGTTTGACAAACCCACACATTTTTGTATGTTATTTAGGGGTTTTTCTTGTTTTTTCCTGAAAAAAATGATAAAATATTTTGGTGAAATTTATTCAAGGAGGGTTATGAATGTCTGGACATTCTAAGTTTGCGAATATTAAACATAAAAAGGAAAAAAATGACGCTGCAAAAGGTAAAGTATTTACCATGTTGGGTAGAGAAATTCAGGTTGCAGTAAAAGCTGGCGGTCCTGATCCTGCAGTCAATGGCAAACTGCGTGATGTAATCGCAAAATGTAAATCTAACAATATGCCCAATGATACCATCGAAAGAAGTATCAAAAAAGCAGCTGGTAACGAAGAAGGCGTAGAATACGAATTGGTAACATACGAAGGTTATGGTCCCAGCGGCGTAGCAGTTATCGTAGAAGCGCTGACAGATAACAGAAACCGTGCAGCTGCTAATGTTAGAAATGCCTTTACAAAAGGTGGCGGCAACATGGGTACCAATGGTTGCGTATCTTTCATGTTCGACCAGAAAGGTCTGATCGTCATTGATAAAGAAGAAGTAGAAATGGATGAAGAAGAATTAATGATGGCGGCTTTGGATGCAGGCGCAGAAGACTTTGCTGCAGAAGAAGACAGCTATGAAATCACAACTTCTCCCGATGACTTCTCTGCAGTTCGTGAAGCTCTGGAAGCAGCAGGCATTCCTATGGCAAGTGCAGAAGTAACAATGATTCCTCAGACATATACAGAATTGAAATCTGATGAAGATATTAAGAAAATGAATAAATTGCTGGATATGCTGGATGATGACGATGATGTACAGAATGTATATCATAACTGGGATGAGTGATCAAAATAGATGACATAGCTGCAAAGCCAGTAAAATCAAGGCTTCCAGCGGTTTTTGAGGGCGATTTTCAAAGCCCTAAAAATTCCAATTTTATAGATGACATAGCGTTTTTTGAGCTGAAAAACGATTTTAGGCAGTGAGATGATAGAAAAATCTCACTGCTTTTTTTCGTTTCTGAACTCAAGTATAACCGCAAAGGGGGTGATGCCTATTGGTATATGGAACGAAGTGAGGAGGTTGAAAAGAAAAATAAATCAAATGTAAAAGAGAATTTGCAATAAGGAATCTCAGAAGAACAAAGGCAATTAAACCAGAAGCAGTGTAGGGGCAAGATATACAGTGACGGTTATATATGGAAAAATATTTCTACTGCCCCTGATAGTGACGGTTATTCGTAAAAATATAAGTCTACTGCCCCTGTTATGATAAAAAACCAATATGCAGAAAAGCCTTTGAAATCAAGAAAAACTCGTAGTTTTATTTCCAGTTATGACGCAAACAGTGACGGTAGTGACGGTTTTTCTGGTACTGCTAAAATAACTGACCCTACTGCCCCTGTTGCAAGTTTTATCTCATTTTTATGATAAAATTATGAAATAAAGTGATGCTTATGAGTATGTGAAGTAAGAGAAATCAGAAAAAGCAGCCGTTTATTGGCTGCTATCTTCTGAAAAAAAGCGTTTGAGATACAATCGAAAGATTTCCTGATCCGTTTCCAAATCTCGTGATAGGAAACGTTTTGTGATCTCTATGATGATACCCTGACGAAATAACTGCATCAAGGAACAAGGCAGAAAGCAGTGAATTAGTTTCTGCTGGAACTGTTCCCAGCTATCATTGCCGAGAAGATCAATGAGTTTTTGTTCTGTCTGCTTCAAATCCACAAGGTCGATAGCTGTATGATAAATCAAAGTATTTTGCTTGAGAAAGTCAATGAGTGCCTGTTCCAGCAGCGTATCTGCCAATGCAGTCCAGCAAAGTTCCTGCTGGGTGGCAGGCTCCTGACAATTAAACATAGGAATGGAGTCGGCATTGTTTTCTAAATCATCCAGCATTTTCTTCTGCAATTCCGAAATGGTTTGATAAATTTTATCTTCCAAAATGCAGAAATCCATTTCCGTAATCAGGCGAAAAAGCATAGATAAATAGTGATCCAGCAGGTAACTTTTTCGTCCAAGAAGCTGATGAAATTCTTTTGCAGTACGAAAAACATCTGAGAACGCTGACACGTTTTCATCATGATGCGAAAGAAAATATTGAAAAATATCCATAAGTAAAACCACCTTTTCAAAAAGTCGACAAAGCTGCTTGTGGTATATAAACTCTGTTGAAGGAAGGTGTCAAGTAAAAAAATGAAAACAATTACGTTTCTGGATTAGCTTTTTGATTTGAAATAGTGCTGGAAAATATGAAAATCGTGAAAGCTTTTGATAATCAGATGCTAGATTTTGTTTTGGAAAGTGAGGTGAAAGAAAAATGAAAAAGAGAATGAACCGAAGTATTTTTACCAAAGACGGAAGGTTTTTGCACTGTAGAAATCCATGTATGAAGCAATTTTTTTTCGGATTGAGGAAAGATTTTTTATCCCATAACCACAACCTGTAGAGCAGAAAGAAGAAAAATGATTTCCAAAACTATGAATTTTATCTGAATTGTGCAGAGCAGATTGGAATAAAAGTCATAAGGAAACAGACAGAAAAAATGATTGTTTTGGATTTTCTGAATGGAAAATGAAGACAAGATTTCAATGACTTTGATTTGATATGCAACGTTATCATGCAGGTACAAAGGACAAAATTTCTTGAAAAAATCCTATCGGATTGGAAGTAGTTTTCATCAAAAGAGTATAGGAGTGCACAGAACAGAAAACAACATGGCAAGACGAGCCGTTAAAAGGTTCGCCTTTTTTTGCGTCCTGTTTGCCTTTGTGTGGCGCTTTGCAGAGCGGGTGGAGTAGTTGCAAGATAAGGCAGTTTGGAGCGAATTTGCCCCAATTTTGGGCAAAGGAAAAAAGGAGGTGCTTGGAGCAAATATCTGCCAGAGGTGACTTTACCAGATACGAAACATAGAATAAAAATACGCAAGAATAGGCGAGCCAATACATTGGCAGATACACTGCTGGAAAGGTTTGCCTTTTTTGCGCCCTGTTTGCCCTTATGTGCCGCTTTGCGGAACAGGTGGAGTAGTTGCAGGGCAAGGCAGTTTGAAGCAAATTTGCCCCGATTTTGGGCGAAGGGAAAAAGAGGGTATTGGGAATTAATATCTGCAATAGGGGACTTTGACAGATGCGAAAAATGTTTGCAGGTGAAAGCCAGCCATCAAATGGGCTGGCGTTTCCTCAAATCACCCGCAGTGCGGGGATTTTTTGGCTCTCAGAGCTGACATCAAAATCAGAAGGCTGACCTCAATAAAAACGTTTTTCTCAGAAGAGATAAACCAGACGCCTTAGACAAAATGGGATTTTCACCTTGCTTTGGCTGACATCAAGACTGACATTAAACCGATTTTTACAGAAAAGGAGAGAGTTATCAATGGATGATAAAAAGAATAAAATAACCATTCGAATATCCGATGAAACATTGAGAAAATGCGAGGAAGGTATGCGTATATCAGACTGCAAAGTACGAAATGATTTTATCGAAAGAGCCATCGAGTTTTATTCCGGATATGTTTCATCGCAGACACATACGGATTTTTTATCTGATGTGATATTGGAGTCTATGGCAGGTATCGTCAAAACATCAGAAAACCATTTGGCACGTATGCTTTTCAAAATCGCAGTGGAGATGGCAAAGCTGGAAAGTATGCTTGCTGCTATCAACGACATGGATGAGGAAACTATGCGAAGGCTTCATATCCGATGCGTCAATGAAGTGAAAAAGATCAACGGCATCCTCACCATGGAAGAAGCCGTAAGATATCAAAGGAGTGACGAGGAATGAAATATAGATTTTATAGTCCTGTGCAGGGCATCATAGATTATGGCTTCAACAAAGATATGGATTACGATTCGTATTTTGATGAAGAAGCTATGGAGGAACTGGGAGAAGTAGATTTCGATTTTCTGACAGCAGAAGACCTGACAGCCTATCAGGAAGAAATCAATCAAGCCATCCGTAAGGAATGGGATTATGAAACAGATGAAGATATGGGGCTGATGCATTACTTTGCTTATGGAAGCAGAGAAATCTATAAAGATCTGCTGAAAAAAGTAACGGCGGCATATCCCAGGATCGAAAACGTAGGGGACAAAGCATATGGTGTTATGGTATGTGATATCGAAAAACCTTTGACAGATCAGGAGATCCAAATCCTGAAAGATTATTTTAACGGACAGTACAGTGATGGCTGGGGTGAAGGCTTTTCCCAAAGAGGAATTGAAACTTCTTATGGTGTATTATATTTAGATTTTTGGTCAGATGACTTTTATATTGAAACAGAGGATGAGTTGAAAAATCGTTTGGAATCGAAACAAGACAATGAAATGAAATTTGAAATGTAGGTGATGATATGCCAAGACTTGTTTTTACACCAAGATATTTAAAAATGCAAAAGCCGTCACAAGTGAAAAACTATGTAAAGTATGTTGCCACAAGACCAAACGCGGAAAAGTTTGAAGTGGAACAGTCTCAAACAGAAGCTACCGAGCATCAGAAGAAATGGATCGAAAAAGAACTGAAAGCACACGGAGAACTGAAAGAAAGTTGTGAACAGGAGTATGAAGACTATTTGCAAAACCCAACAAAAGAAAACGCTACGGACCTGATCAATAAAATTGCCGAAGAAGGTTTGGCAAGGGAAGACAGCATGAAAAACTATGTTGGCTACCTTGCCAAAAGACCAAGAGCAGAACGAGGAAAACAGGGACACGCACTTTGGAATAGATCTGATAAAGAAATCGATTTGAATCAAGTGGCAAGAGAGGTCGCAGAACATAACGGCAACATCTGGACGTTTGTTTTGTCATTGAAACGAGAGGATGCAGTTCGTCTTGGATATGATAATGCCAATATGTGGCGAGAACTGGTACGAGGTAAAGCGCCAGAGATTGCAAAGGCAATGGGAATTCCTTTAGAGCATTTTGTGTGGTATGGAGCTTTCCATAATGAAGGACATCATCCTCATATCCATCTGATGTGCTATTCCAAAAATCCAAGAGAAGGATATTTGGGCAGACAGAACTTGATGAAGCTGAGAAGTTCTTTTGCTAATGAGATATTCCATGATGAGCTGTATCACATCTATGAGCAGAAAGATGAAGTCAGGGACGAGCTGAAAGATTACTTTGACAGGAAACTGAAACAGGCGATGGCAATGGAATATACAGATCATCCAAAAGCGGAAGCTTTGCTTTGGGAGTTATCTCAAAAACTGAAAACAGCAAAGCACAAAAAGGTTTATGGAAGGCTGGAGAAAGAAAATAAAATACTGGTAGACGAGATCGTCAAAGAAATCAGCAAGGACAAAAAGATTTCACAAGCCTATGAAAGTTGGCTGGGATTGAAAGATGATATCCTTTCTACATACCAGAATCAGGAACGTGCCAGAAGAACCCTTGCGGACGAACCAGAGTTCCGTAATATCAAAAATATGGTTTTGAAATCTGCATTGATACTGTTGGAAATGAATGAAGTCATAGTAGCAGAACCAGAAGAACGAAATCATGAAATAGTAAATCCTCAAGAAAGCTGGGAAGAACGAACAAAAAAGTTTCATCAAATACAGGCACAAAAACAGTTCCTGCTTCTGATGAAACACATCAGCCATATGATTCAAGAGGATTATGACAGAAAGAAACAACAGATTCATGTAGATAAGAAGCTGATGCGTAAAATCATGGAAAAGAAAGAAGCCCATGGACAAAAAATGTAAGGAGGGAAGCGCATGAGATGGAAAAAATATTGCATCGAGATGGACATGACAGGGATCACAAGGAAAGCAGCGGCAGAGATTTTGGCGGAACAGTTTGATACAAAAGTCGTTTTCTGTCTGTCGGACAATGGATATAACGTTCCGGATCGAAATCAAAGGCTGTGGCGTATCCTTCCCTCTGACAACATCAAAGCAGAAAAATATAACGGAGAAAAAGTGGTGGGAGCAAACTATATGTATCAAGTGAAACTGCTCTCACCATTTTTATATGAAAATGAGTTTCCAATGTTGGAAAAAACCTTGGAACAAATGGAACTGCAAGGCGCTATCGTCAATGACTCTACAAAAATAAATTTGCTTCTTGATGTCAGCGGTGTTGAGAACTGGGAGAAGTACCAAACCAATCTGCAGAATCTTTATGAGAGCAAGGGAGAATTGTTCCAAAAAGCGTTAGACATTCCATTTTCACAAGTGGCAGACACTGATCAAGAGAACGGTATCATTTCATTTCCTTATTTCAAAAGCACACTCAATAAAAAAGAACTGCTCAGTGATATTCAGTTCGCACAAATAGTCAGCAACTTTGCAGAAAACAACCGCACTGTCAGCCAAAAGAAAAGCGAGAATCAAAATGATAAATTCATGATGCGTACTTGGTTAGTGCGAGCTGGCATGGTTGGTGAGGAATATAAATTTGCAAGAAAAATGCTGACAAAAAATCTGGAAGGAAACTCCGCATGGCAGAAGATGATGGAACCAACGGAAATCGAATCAAAAAAAGTCTGCAATCAGACTCAATCAGAAGAAGAAATGATGGATAACCCTGTAGAGGAACAAGTAGTTAGTGATTTGGAATTAGAAGTATGAGGGGGATGAAATATGGTTTATTTATTGACTTACGATGGATATATGAAGGAAGAAAAGCTACAGGAGATTTGCCCATCAGCAAAACTGTTTATGCAATGCGGTCTGAAAGACTGCGCATTGGAGTTTCGCAGGTTTTATGAAACTGCCATGCCCACACTGGAGGTGGGAGAAGAAATCGTGCCAGCAGTCATTTGGAAGTTGGAAGAATCTGATTTACAGAACATGGAAGCAATTTATCCCAATGAAATCTATCAAAAGACAAACTGGAACCTGAAAACAGAAAAAGGTGTTTTGGATGTAATGGTTTTTCTGATGAGAGAAACACCATTTGCATTCCCAAAAGAAAAAGAAGTAGAAGCAATGGAAGAAGCGTATGAGGAATACAGCTTTGATTACAGCTGTGTAGAAAACGCTCTTGATAGGGCAAAGGACAAGGAGGAAGTATATGGCACTTTATACCCAGGAACAGATCGATAAGGCGAACCAGACCAATCTGGAGGAATATCTTCAGCAAAAAGGAGAACGCCTGAGAAAAACAGGAAGCGAGTCAGTGTTGATCTACAAAGACTCCACAGGAGAGCATGACAGCATTTCCGTCAGAAGAAACCGCTGGTATGACCATAAAAATATGCGAGGCGGCTATCCGTTGAAATTTATGCAGGAGTTTTATGGTATGAACTTTCGTACTGCTATGAAAGAACTTCTGCATGGAGAAGAACCGGAGCTTGGCAGGAAGAAAAACAATGAAAATGAAAAAAACGTAAGGCAGCCTGAAAAGGCAGTTGTACAGGAAAATCGAGAACAAATCGCTTGCCATTCTGAAAAATCTGAATTCATACTTCCTGAAAAAGACAGCAATATGAAACGAGTATTTGCCTATCTTTTAAAAACAAGATTTCTCGATAAAGATGTGGTAAAAAGTTTTGTAGAGCAGAAAACACTTTATCAGGAAAAGGAACATGGCAACGTAGTTTTTGTGGGAACAGATAAAGACGGAGTACCAAAGTCAGCCTGCAAAAAATCTACAGCAGAGCAGGCAAAAGGATTTCGAATGACTGTTGCTGGCTCTGACTGCAGGTATGGTTTCTGCTGGCGAGGAACAAACGACAAACTTTATGTGTTTGAAGCTGCTATTGATTTGATGTCATTTATTACATTGAAGAATGATGACTGGAAGACAGATAGCTTTCTGGCATTGGATGGGTTGTCTTCAAAGCCGCTTCTACAATTTTTGGAAGAACAAAAAAATATCCATGAGATTTTTCTCTGTCTGGATTACGATGCGGCAGGCATTGAAGCAACTGACAAATTGCATGATATACTTGCAGAAAGAGGTTATGCATCAGAAAAAATCAAAAGGGAATACCCTCTCTATAAAGACTGGAACGAGCAGCTGAAAGCAGAACATGGCGTGGAAGCTGTCCTTCCGCAGTCCCATCCCAAGAAAACGGCATACCATGTTGCAGTCAGAAAGCTGGGTATCCTAAATGCCAACACAGAAAGCCCATATATGAAATGGCGCAGACAGGAATACGAAAAATCAAGTCTCTCTTTTTATCTGGAACAAATCAAAGGAGATTTCAAACAGGCAGAAAAATCGGTGAAAAAAGGAGAAACTGACACGAAACCATTGCTTGCCAGCATCTTGCGTATGGCAGATTTGTCCGTCTGCTTGATGTGTGAGGTTAAACGAAATGACAACCTACCAGAACTGACAAGGTACCAAACCACCATACAGGAATTGGAAAAAGCATATAAACCATATCTGGATAAAGCGAGAATGGATCGACGCATCCAGGAAATGAAAGAAGAGATGGAACGCTTGAAACCCCTTGCGGTTCAAGATAAACCATCTCTTTTTGTATGGGCAAAAAACATGGCGGATCTGGCAATGAGAACCATCATCTATGTGGAAACGGAGTATCCACAGGAGCTGGAAAGAAAAAATAGTTTTGCGGAACAGAAAATGGAAGAACAAAAAACAGAGCTTGATTCCGCTGAGCAGATGGAGTTGCAGATGGGAGGTTGAAGAAATGGAGAACTTATGGAAGTTGATGCCGCTGCTATTGATTTTCGGTGCCTTTATGGTCTGTATGCTTTTGATCGACAGGAAATCTTTGAACATCAAAAGTAAAACCGTAGGCGATGGACAGCATGGTTCTGCCAGCTTTGCCACACCAAAGGAAATCGATGCAGCTTTTCAAAGAGTGAGATATGAACCACAGGTATGGAGGCGAAAGCCTCCTATTGACCTGCCCCAAGGCATTATCATTGGATGCAATATGATGAAATTCGGAAAAAAGAAAACAGTCACTGCAATCGTGGAGGAAGGAGATGTTCATGCACTGATGATCGGTGCTGCCGGTGTGGGCAAAACAGCCAAGTTTTTATATCCAAATCTGGAATACTGCTGTGCGTCAGGCATGAGTTTCGTCACGACCGATACGAAGGGTGACCTCCTGAGAAGCTACGCTCCCATCGCAAAAAAATATTATGGCTATGATATTTCGGTGTTGGATTTGAGAAATCCAACCCAAAGCGATGGCTTCAATATGCTCCATATGGTGAACCACTACATGGATGAATATTTGCAGACAGACTCCCTTGTGGCAAAGGCAAAAGCAGAAAAGTACGCTAAGATAATATCTAAAACGGTTATGAATTCTGGTGGATTTGATTCCGCCAACGCAGGGCAAAATGCTTTTTTCTATGATTCTGCGGAAGGTTTGATTACTGCTGTGATATTGGTGATTGCGGAATTCTGTTCGCCCTACGCTCTTACATTAGAACAGGAAAAGAGAAAACAGAAAGCACTGGAAGAACGAAAAAAAGAAATAGCCCAGATGAGAAAAGCCTGCATTGATAAAAACATAGATTTTTTACCGAAAACACATGAAGTAAGTATTCGAGAAGTGGAGGCAGTGATTTTATTTCAACCAGAGAAAAATGAAACAGAAGAAAAAGGCGAAGAAAGGCATATCATCAGTGTGTTCAAATTGATTCAAGATTTATTGGGACCATCGGAAGTGAAAGGCAAAAGTCAGTTCAAGTTATTGATGGAACGCCTTCCAGAAGAACATAAAGCAAGATGGCTTTCTGGTGCCGCCCTGAATACTTCAGATCAGGCAATGGCATCGGTACTGTCAACGGCATTGTCCAGGCTGAATGCTTTTCTTGATTCTGAAATTGAACAGCTATTATGCTTTGAAACGAAAATCAATACGGAAAAGTTTTGTAGAAATAAGTCGGCAGTGTTTTTGATCATGCCGGAGGAAGATGACAGCAAATATTTCCTCATTTCTTTGATTGTACAGCAGCTATATCGAGAAATGCTTTCCATTGCCGATGAAATGGGAGGAAAGCTGCCAAACAGAGTCATGTTCTTCCTGGATGAGTTCGGTACACTGCCAGCCATACAGTCTGCGGAAATGATGTTTTCTGCCAGCCGTTCCAGACGAATCAGCTTTGTGCCCATCATACAGTCATTGGCACAGCTGGAAAAGAACTATGGTAAAGAAGGTGCAGATATCATCATTGATAACTGCCAGGTTTGCATATATGGCGGCTTTGCACCAAACTCCGAAGCAGCAAATGTATTATCCAAAACATTGGGGGATAGAACAGTAATGACCGGCAGTATCTCACAAGGCAGAGATAAATCCAAGTCATTGCAGATGACAGGAAGACCATTGATGACACCAGATGAGCTTAAAATCATGCCAAAAGATACGTTCATCGTCACAAGAACAGGTGTAAAGCCAATGAAAACAAAGCTGAAGCTGTTTTTTGAGTGGGGAATCGAATTGAATGAAACATATCCAATGCGTCAAGCAGTGGTGAGAAAGGTGCATTACGCAAATAAAAAGACCATTGAGGAAGCCATTGCAAAAAAATACGGTTTACCGAAAAATTCTATTCAGCAGCCTGTCAAACGCCCAATGCAGGAACAAGATAAGCAGTTGCGCAACATATCGAAAACCATGAAAGGAGTGGAAAAAAGTGATGATTGACAAAATGAAGGTCTATCAGGATACAGAGCTTTCCAGTAAAGCCGTATCTGTTTATTTATATCTTTGTGAACGTGCCAGTAAAGAAACAAAAAGCTGCTATCCCTCCATGAAAACCATAGCGAAAGATCTGCATCTTTCTTTGGCATCAGTGAAGCGTTCCATTCAAGAATTGGAAAGAAGTGCATACATCAAAAAAGAAAATCGGTTTCGTGACAATGGCGGAAAAAGCAGCAATCTCTATTTCATAAGATGAATTTTGAAAAAAGGGCAAAAAAATCCCCATCAAAAAACGATGAAAAAACGCCAAGGGGGAGGTCTGTCTTCTGCGTGAGCCATGGTATGGCTCAATGTGAGCCGAGAATGTGAACTGTTCACTTTAACAGTTACATAGTATACAGAGAAAAAAAGAAATAGGCTCGATTATATGAATTTATGGTTCCAGAGAGTCTTCAAGGAAGAACGGTGAGTTGAAAAAATCAGGAATGCTGATGCCAAGCCCTTGGCAGAGTTCATGAATGACACGAAGCTTCACGGAGTCATAAGAGCAATGCATGATATTTCCGATGGTGGATTTCGGCACACCGCTTTTCACATATAGCTGATATTGCGTCATATTCTTTTCGTCCAGCAATTCCTGAAGACGTTTGCTTACTGCTTCGTTCAATTTCAAATCACTCACCTCCTGTTTTTTATATGATTATATGGTCAGAGAAAATAAAAATAGTCCCTGTGGCTGCACTATTCTAACCATTTGCGATATGATAGATACAGGAGGGATCTTCCATGATTATTACATTTTGTGGGCATAGAGAACTTTATGACGAGAAAGAAGCAAGGGCTTGGTTGGAAAGAGTAACAGAGGATTTGATTGTAAAGGGAGCTGAAATGTTTTATCTTGGCGGATACGGCGCCTTTGACAGACTGGCAGCTTCTGTATTAGCAGAACAAAAAAAGCGATATCCGCATATCGAATTAGTTTTGATTTTGCCATATCTGAATAGGCGAAAAGACATATCACCTTGTGACAGTTCCATCTATCCACCGCTGGAATCGGTTCCAAAGAAACTGGCGATTGTCCGAAGAAATCGGTGGATGGTAGAGCAGTCGGATGTTGTGGTCAGTTATGTGCTGCGTAGCTGGGGCGGAGCTGCTACAACTTTGGAATATGCGAAACAAAAAAAGAAACGGATCATATCTTTTCAGGGATAAGAAACGTTTGTCAGTGAAAAAGTGCATAAAAATACGTGGCAAAATTACAAGGATATGTTATAATTAAATATAACAAAACTTGAAGGAGAACCCAAAAAGGGGGCTTGACTGTTATGGTGCTGACACATAAAATCTTGACAGACAGACAGACAGACAGACAGACAGACAGACAGACAGACAGACAGACAGAC
>ERZ826396.3060-NODE-3060-length-12003-cov-3.114329_pt1 | contig 12003 bp, 9 predicted proteins | sample MGYA00519926_ERZ826396 | MGnify/ENA primary metagenome ERZ826396 (study PRJEB31778, sample SAMEA3449230) | human gut metagenome | biome: human gut; feature: human-associated habitat; material: faeces | place: United Kingdom | collected 2010/2012 ...
ATTTCCAATAATAAAGCCAGGGACGTACATTATAACTAAGCCACGCCCCCGATTCCTTTCCCACAACCGCAGCCAGTTCATTCGGATAAGATAAGTGAATATATACAAACCACCATCCACCCACCACCAATGCAATCACACTCATTACGCCAATCGCAACCCGACACCCCTTAATACAGGGTCGCATCACAAAAGCAAACGCTATAACAAACGGCAGCAAGAGAGCATAAACAGACACCGGTCCCTTACTCATGATGGAAAGACCCGCCAGCACACCCGCCACGATACAATGACGCCACTTTCCGCCCATCCCTTTTATTGCCACCGCCAAATGATATACCGCCCCCATCATAAATGCATGGCAGTATATATCCCACGATGCCGTACGTCCCATCAGTATCACATTATGGCATGTACACAAAATCAGCGCAGACACAAAAGGAGCAACTCCTAAAATGTTTTTTACAAAACAATAAAAGTAGAACACCAAAAGGAGGGCTGCCAAGCCTGCCACACCGCGTTGCCACCCCAGATTGTCAGGAGCTATCATCTCAACAACGGCAGTCAGCCATGTCGGCAACGGTGGTTTCTCCAAGCGCAATTCACCATTCATCGTCGGAGCAATCCAGTTGCCGTCATAAACCATTTCTCGGGCAGTAACTATATTTCCTGACTCCATTATGTCCGGCACCAATACTGAATTGTCCACAAAGAATGTCGTCAGACAGACCAAACACAAAAGCACCCATCTATCAATACTCATAAACAAACGCATCATTAATTTCAGTGGTCAATATACTGAAAAAAGCAAACAACCTAATCATTCCACACAAAAAAAAGCCGCCCTGTTCAAGAGCGGCTCCATATAGAATCAATCGTTCTGCACCATATTCGGATTTGAAGTCATTTCCTGTGTCGGAATCAGGAACTGCCACCGGATATCGCCGGCATCCACCTTCGCAGGCTTAAGGAATGTCTCTTCATGTCCCTTATCTGTACGGTCAAGCGACAGATTCAAACGCTTCATATCCATAAAGCGGAATCCCTCTCCCAAAAGTTCCAGACGACGCTGCAACATCACCTCTTCCACCAAGGCATTCCCTGTCACATCCGGAAGCTTATATTTCGGATCGCGGGCACTTACCAGCTCATACAGGACTTTCGCTGCTTCTTTGCTCTGGTCGGAGCGAGCCAACCCTTCTGCCTCAATCAGATACATTTCGGCTGCACGCATATAACAATAATCCCCGGACCAGTTGGCATAAGACGGCAGACGGAATTTATTCACCGTATAAGGAGGAACTTCAAATTCACCATTGTCACATTCCAATGTCGCACCGTCGGCACCGACACATACCGATTTCCTCACATCGCTGTCATTCATCGCATCATACAACTGCGAATTTATCCGCTTTTCATTACCGAGCTCATTATATCCTATTGAACAGGGATCCGTATTTGAAAAATAGGAAGCGTAAATAGTCGATTGGTCAACCTTTATCTGCATACCCCACATCCACTCCGGATTGTTCACACTGTTAAAACCGGCTGCGAACAATTCTTGCGGCATCAGACCAAAGCCCTGTCTCGCCTCGTGTGCCATCTTGGCAGCCTCTTTATATTTTCCCATCGTCAGCAACACTTCCGCTTTGATTCCCTGAGCCACATTCAAATTAAAATGGCTGATATGTATCCTATCTTCCGTCAACAGCATCATCGCCGAATCAAGGTCGGTATTAATGCGAGTATACACCTCTTCCACCGTACTGCGGGCTTTTCCCTCACTGGTCGGATGCGTATATACGGGGATTCCCAATTGGGTGTTACGGCCTTCCGGTTTATAACGCTCCGCATACAACTGCACCAACTTGAAATAGCTGTGTGCACGAAATGCGTACGCCTGTCCTTTCAGATTATCGCGCTCCTTCTGCTCTCCCTTCATGGCATCCACATGCGCAAGCAAAAGATTCATATTGTCGATCGTACCGTAATAGTACATCCATACAAATTTATTATCTTCATCATTCGCACTTCTGTGTGCCAACCAGGAATACCACGATTCATAATTGTTCCAGTAACCATCTCCCGTGTAATAATCCTCTCCCAGCATATCGGTCATGATATCCACCGCCTTCTGCCCGTATTGTGCATGAGACTCATAACTGATATAAGTGCGGCGCAACGTACCGTTCAGCAGCATCATACCTCCCTCCGTCGAAGTAAGCAATATATCATCCGTATATTTATTCGACGGTTCTCGATCCAAAAAATCACTGTTGCAGGATGTAAACACCAACATCCAAACCAACGGCAATATATATAGTATCTTCATAATTGTCTATTTTAGAAATTAATATTCAAACCAACAGAAACCACTCGGTTCGGCACGTAGGTATTATCGCTCACTCCGGAGAACGCCTGGGTCGGGTCCATTCCTTTCAATTTTGTAAAAGTCACCAGATTGTCCCCGCTCACAAACACCTTGACGGACGACATACCCACACGGCTACTCCACTCCGCAGGAAGCGTATAGGAAAGATTGATGTTACGCAACGACAGGTAAGAAGCATCCTTCAAGAAGCGATTGCTGGATCTTGAAATATACCGATTACCCTTTTCAATTCTTGGCACATCGGTCACATCACCCGGTTTTCTCCAACGTTTCAATATATCCTTATGCCATGCATGTCCCAAACTGCCGGCATGCATCAAACGCTGGTAATTGCTGTCATACATCTTGCCTCCGACAGAATAGGAGAAAAATACCGACAGGTTCAACCCCTTCCACGAAAAATTATTGGTAAAACCGCCATATACTTTAGGGATAGCAGAACCTACATACTGTTTACTCTTCGGATCTTTGGACGCCAACGAATAATCATTTGTCTTTTCCCAGGCATCTCCGTTTTTATACCACCACAATTCATCTCCGTTTTCAGCATCCACCCCTGCCCATTTCATCAGCCAGAAATCATAGATAGAACCGCCTTCCACCCATTTTTTCGTACTGACCCAAACCTCATCTTGCGTCAGCTTAGTCAATTTATTTTTATAGTGGGTCAAATTAAAATCCAACGTCCACTTGAATGCCCTTTCCTTTAGAATATCAAAAGACAATTGCAGCTCTATTCCCTTGTTGTCCATCGATGCGGCATTCTGCATGATGGAAGGCAACCCAGTGGAATAAGGGACAGGAACAGCATACAGCATATCTTCCCCCTTACGGATAAAATAGTCCACCTCACCACGGATACGGTTCAGGAAACTGAATTCAAGGCCGACATTGAAATTGGTATTTTTCTCCCAATGCAAATCCCTATTGCCTGTCGTGCTATGAATGACGCCTCCAAAATCATGATTGGGATATGGCTCGAAGAAATTCTGCCATGCATAGTAATAGGGATATCCATTTTCATCAAGGATATTATCATTCCCTTGCACTCCGTACGACACTTTCAACTTCAAGTTGTCCATCCATTTGGCATTTTTCATAAAGGCTTCCTGCGAAATTCTCCAGGATGCACCCACCGACCAGAAGTCACCCCAACGGCTGTCTTTATAGAAACGCGAACTACCGTCCCGGCGATAAGAACCTGATATATAGTAGCGATTGGCATAATCATACCCCACCTGCCCGAACCAACCTTCTATCGCATGCTCATCGGTCTGGCTACTGCCATCCTCCAACTGCGCACCAAATACCAAATCATTCGACATCTCCAATGGGAAACCGGTACGCTGTGCAAAAACACTCTTCTCTACATACCGATAACTTTCATGTCCCACCATTGCAGATACATTATGCAGTCCGAGCTCTTTATTAAAATTCAATATCTGGTTGAATGTAAGCGATTCTATCCTCAAAGCCTCCACGCTGCCTCGTCCTCCGACATTGGCTGCATCACCGAACTTATTGTTATACATTTTGGTATAACGACGATTCAATATATCCGCACTACCGCTCACTTTGAAAGTAAAGTGGCGCAAGAACTTCGTACCGGCAGTGACGTTGATATTGAAATTATCGGTCTGATTCCAGACTGCATCATGAATCAATGTCGCCAGATTGTTGGTCCGTCCGTTGAAAGGGCGTTTCTCTCCATAATCAAAAACCTTGTTTCCCTCACTGTCCAATATATAATTACCTTGCTCGTCGCGCTTGTAAATCGGGAATATCGGAGCAATCATACGGGAATAAAAGAACGGGTTGATGGCATATGTTCCCGCTGCCTGCATCATCTGATTGCTCTTGTCATTGGTATACCCCATATTTCCCTCCAGATTGAACCAGTCGGTAAACTGACTGTTAATATTCGCTCTTGCCGTGAAACGCTGATAGTCCGTACGGGTCATAATCCCCTCCTCGTCCAGCCAGCCAAGCGAAAGATAATAGGTGGTCTTGTCCGAGCCTCCGCTCATGGAAAGCATATAATCCTGCTTCAACCCGGTACGGAACAGTGCATCGCCCCAATTGTCATGATAGAGCAACCGGGCGGAAGCATCCACCTTACCATCCGCTCCTATCAGTTTGTCGGCGGGAATATTATAATTGTTATAGCCGCCGAGCTGCTTGTTGATAAGATTGGCTGCAGCATATTCGGAAGCCTTTTCCATGGATTGTCCTGTCCCCACCAACGCATTTCTGTATGCTTCCCAGGAAGTCTCGTAATAATCCTTTATTCCGATTCTGGAATATTCGGGAATTGCACGGGATGAAAATCCCCAGACAGCCTTGACGCTCAGCGTCGACTTCTCGGCATTTCCCTTTTTGGTCTGTATCATAATGACACCATTGGCTCCACGCGCACCGTACAAGGCTGCCGAAGCCGCATCCTTCAACACTGAAATCGATTCTATATCATCCGGATTGATGGAACTGATATCCCCGTCAAAAACAACTCCGTTCAACACATACAAAGGAGCAGAAGAGGATGACAGCGAACCGATACCACGGATACGGACTGTAGCTCCCGAGCCCGGCTGACCGGTGCCGCCCATCACCTGCAAACCCGGCGATGTGCCTTCCAATGCTTTGGTGACAGACACGACATTCATTTTTTCCAACTGTTCGTTCTTTATCACCTCTGCAGCACCTGTAAAGCTCGATTTTTTGGCAGTTCCATAAGCCACGACCATCACTTCATCCAATTTCTCGTTGGCAGACTTCAACCGAATCGTCAGATTCGCTTTGATTCCCACTTCCTGTGTTTCCATTCCCATAAACGAAACTATTAATTCGGTAGCAGATTCCGGCACTTTCAGCGTAAAATGCCCATGTGCATCAGAAGCCACCCCGATAGATGTACCCTTGACCAATACCGTAGCACCGGCTATCGGCTCATCATTTTCTGCAGACAGGATACGTCCTGAAACATTTTTCGTCTGCGCACTCAGCATGCATACCCCCATCCAAAGGAATGCAAGTAACAGATACAATCGTTTTCTCATAAAAATAGGTTTAGGTCTAAAAATAGTTAATAACAAATACAAATGCCTGTCCATATTCAGAATGCATTTGCGCCGAGCCGTCAAACCCGGGGAAGCACGCTCAGTTTTATCGTACGCTTTACATGAGCATATTCTCCATCTAGGAACCTGCAGTAAACATATCAAACTTTTTTGACATTCCAAAAAAAATGCAAAAAAAAACTTAACAGACCATTAATATTTTCTTAACATACAGTAAAACACCTATATTTTTCGCCCTAAAATTAAAAATCGGCTTTTTGCATACCAGGGCAACCGCACCAAAATTTCTATTAAAATATGTTTTGTGGCATAAATCATTAAAATATTTCAAAAAAAGTTGTGTAATTGGGGAATAAAGGTAATCTTGCAGATAGAAAAGTCTTAACATATGAAAATAGAACCTTAACGACTGGATTTTTTACGTGAAGATTTTGCAAACCAAAGTCTCTTGACTATGATTCGTGAGATCTTATAAGAGGTCTCTTTCCATAAAGAGGCCTCTTTTTATGATTTAGAAAATCAGATTAGTATCCCAATAATTTTCTTAAATAGTTAATATCCAAGGCTGCTTTGTAAAGTCTTCTTTTTAGACTCAGTTTGTCTTTTTGTTCTGATACGATATGTAAAGCTACTTTTCTAAGCACTGACAAGTTTTGCGAGGAGTATCCTTTCCTTGCCCTGCAATTATCCTCTTTAAAAGTAACATCCAGGTGCCAATGAAGTTGGTTTTCAATGCTCCGGTGTCCCCTTATCAGCTTTTGAAAGTAAGACGCGCTTAATCCGATCTCATCACTGATATAATATCTGGTTTCATAGGTTGTCTTCCCGTTTATTTCCCGACTTGACTCTATTTTTATAATCGTGCCCGGTCCCCTCCAGGATCGAATAGTTTCCGCAAGCAGATATTCCCTTGCAGGAAGAATGCAGCACTTCCTGACCTCTATCCTTCCATGATCTTTATCTACGCTCGTATCTTTATCAAGGCCGCCGTTTACTTTAAATGCACATTCAATATCTTCATACAGAGATTTCTGATTGCCCTTTACCGACAACAAATAATGGCCTTTCTTATCAAGTATTAAGTCAACGATCTCTCGCTGTGTCCCCATGGCATCTATGGAGACAATCGCCTCTTCAATGTCAATCTCCGACAAGACAGCAGGGATGGCTGTTATCTCATTAGACTGGTCTTCTACCTTTCCTTGAGAGATACAGAACCTATTCTCGATTACCCAAGCATTCAGGATATACAGACCTTTATTTCCTGTGGAAGTCGGAGATGTCCCACCTTGTTTCTTTCCATCTATAACAATCTGCTTTTCTGATAAATCAGACAGGAGTGATTTACCATAACTGCGAAGACAATGTTCCAATTCTGATGGTTCAATACGCTGGAATACACGCTCAAACGTATCTTCCGATGGTACACCGTTTGGTAGAGAAAGCAAATCATTCAACATTTCTCCACGCTCTAAAGCAAACAGACGCATATCTTCATAATCTGTTCCGCCTGTCAGATAAGTACACAAACCTATCATTAATATATCTGACAACAAAGGTAGACAGCGACCTGTTACACGAGGATCTGTCACTTCTGAAAAATAATTAGAGGTATTCATTTTGCAATGATAAACTTTTTAGAGGAATTTTGGTGCGGTCGCCCTGATTGTAGACTAAAGTGTGTCAAGTAAATAAAATAATTAACTTTACAGACACACTTTAGTCTACAATCTCGTCTGTAACCGGCCGATCGAAGTATTTTCAATGCCGGTTAGGAATATCATTCCGAGCTAAATCTTTTATCTGCACCAGGGGGAGAAATCCTTCCAATACGCTAAACAGGAAGGGCAGATCGGATCAGGACCGAAAGGACCCGGCCTCTTTGAGTATCAATATATAAGCGAAAAAACGCCCCGAAGGGCGTTTTCATTATCCTAAGTATGTTTTCAACAATTTACTTCTTGAAGAGTGTCTTAAACGACGAATGGCCTTCTCTTTAATCTGCCGAACCCTTTCACGGGTCAGACCGAACTTCTCGCCGATCTCTTCCAAAGTCATTTCCTGGGTATTGATCCCGAAGAATAATTTGATAATATCCCTTTCCCTTTCGGTCAAAGTAGACAAAGCTCTTTCTACTTCGGTAGAAAGCGATTCGTTGATCAACGTACGGTCAGCGATAGGCGAATCGTCATTTACCAATACATCCAGCAAACTATTATCTTCTCCCTCGACGAAAGGAGCATCCACTGAAATATGACGTCCGGATACCCTTAACGTATCGGCCACTTTTTCTGCGGGCAAATCCAATGAATCAGCCAATTCTTCAGGCGAAGGACGACGTTCGTTCTCTTGTTCGAAACGCGAAAAAGCCTTGTTGATTTTATTCAATGAACCAACCTGATTCAAAGGCAAACGAACAATACGCGACTGTTCTGCCAAAGCCTGCAGGATAGACTGACGAATCCACCACACTGCATAAGATATAAACTTAAACCCACGGGTTTCGTCGAATTTTTCTGCAGCTTTGATCAAACCGAGGTTCCCCTCGTTTATCAAGTCCGGCAAGCTCAAGCCTTGATTCTGATACTGCTTGGCCACAGACACTACAAACCGCAGATTCGCCCTCGTCAATTTCTCCAGTGCTTTCTGGTCTCCCTTCCGGATCCGCTGAGCCAGCTCAACTTCTTCTTCAACGGTTATCAGATCCTCTTTACCAATTTCCTGCAAATACTTATCCAGAGATGCACTTTCCCTGTTGGTTATTGATTTTGTGATTTTTAGTTGTCTCATACTATCTTTTATATACCACTGCAAACGTCCTGCAAAGGTATGGTTTTTTATTCATTAAGCAATTTGTAAAATTGTCCAATCTTAGTAGATTAACATTTTTTAATCCAGCAGCGAAAAAGCGAAATATTCAACTCTTCCCCTCGGACTCACTGCAGTAACGAAAACTCCCTCATCTCCGGCTGCTTTCAGAGCCCTCTCCAAATCCTCGCTATCGTAGATGACCATGTCGTTAATTTTAACAATAATATAACCTTCGGTCAACCCAGCTGATTTTAATTTACCATTTTTCAAATCGGTAATCTTAACCCCTTTATTCAGCCGATAGCGATAACGTTCTGCCTGCGTCAAGGGTTGCACCTCAGCTCCCAAAATTCCGGAACCGGTCTTCAGGCTGACATCTCCATAACTATTTTGCAAAACAACATCTGCAACCTTCTCTTTTCCATCCCGGGCAATATCCAGCACCATAGTGCTCAAAGTCATCTGAATCGTATTCCCGGGGGTATATTGGGCCAACTGTTCCTGCAACTGTGCAAAAGTCTTCGCTTCATAGCCATTCAACTGCAAAATAACATCCCCGACTTTCACTCCGGCCTTTTCAGCAGCTCCACCCGGAATCACTTCCGCCACATAAATACCCGATTGCTCTTTCAACTTGTATTCTTTCGCTAAGGCCGGAGTCAATTCCTGCATCTTGATACCGATCATTGCCCGCTGTACCTTACCGTATTCTTTCAGGTCACTGACCACTTTACGTGCTACATTCACCGGCACTGCAAACGAATATCCCGAATAGCTCCCGGTAGGTGACTGAATAGCCGTATTGATACCGATCAACTCTCCTTTCGCATTCACCAAGGCACCACCGCTATTTCCGGGATTCACCGCAGCATCCGTTTGTAAGAAAGATTCCAGGTTCATTTTTCCCCCCAGCTGACGAGCCTTGGCACTGATGATTCCTGCCGTAACCGTAGAAGTCAGATTGTAAGGATTACCGACAGCCAGTACCCATTCTCCTAAAACCACATCATCCGAATTACCGTATTCGATAGGCTGTAAACCGTTCGCATCGATTTTCAACAGGGCTATATCCGTATCGGGATCGGTTCCGATTACCTTTGCTTCGAATTCACGCTTATCGTTCAAAGTAACCATCACCTTATCACTCCGGTCGATCACGTGATTATTGGTAATGATATAACCATCTTCCGTAATGATCACTCCCGATCCGATTCCCATATTCCGGGGCACTTCACGCATCTGGGGTTGTACTCCTCCAAACCAAAATTCCAAAGGATTTCCATAATACTCCTTTCTCATCTGTACGGTCATCACATTGACCACAGCAGGTACTGCCTTTTTGGCAGCCATTCGCAGGTCTACCGGCCCAGCACTGTCATTAAGTACGTCATTTTCAGATTTATGAACGACAGGACGCACAGCGCCCGGACCTACAATTTGGTGTTGCAGGGTAGGTTGTATGGTTTTCGAACCGAAATTATCAGCTATAAAATAAGCAATCAGGCCGCCTGCAAGCCCTAACACCAACGGAATAATAAACTTTGTTATTTTCATATTCTCTTCCTGATTAAATTGTTACAATTTCCAATTATCTTTGTCGTTTACAATAGTAACAATATCTTTGCCAAGTGTTTATTAATAATTTCTTAATTAGCAAAGCTTAACATCACACTATGATTATTAAGTTTCAAAAATTTCAAGGTACTGGCAATGACTTCATTATCATTGATAATCGCAATCAGGTATACGAATTTACAAGAGAAATTGTTGAGTATTTCTGTGATCGCAAATTCGGTATCGGAGCCGATGGCCTGATGTTATTAGAAACTTGTCCGGGTTACGATTTCAAGATGCGGTATTTCAACTCCGATGGCAGGGAAGCCAGTCTGTGCGGTAACGGCAGCAGATGCATCGTTGCCTATGCCCATCGCTTGGGCCTGTTTCTGCAAACCACCCGTTTCCTGGCAGCAGACGGTGAACATCAGGGCGAAATTACCCTCCAGGGCGTACGGGTTAAAATGAACGATGTATCCCGAATTACGGTGACCCCCGATTATTTCTTCCTGGATACCGGCTCTCCCCATTATGTAAAAGTAGTAGCCGATGCATTTCAGACGGACGTCGTCACAGCAGGCCGTATGATCCGTTATGCCCCTTCTTTCCAACCCGGAGGCACCAACGTAAACTTCATTACCCCCACTCCGGCATGTATCCGAATCGCTACCTATGAGCGAGGAGTCGAAGACGAAACCCTCGCCTGCGGGACCGGTTGTGTAGCCGCAGCCCTTTCCGCAGCCCTGCTAAATCACGACCACTCCGGAACCTATACGTTACAAGCCAAAGGAGGTATATTGAAAGTAAGTTTCAAACAACTGGCAGACAACCATTTCACAGACATTTGGCTGGAAGGTCCTGCCGAATTCGTTTTTACCGGCGAAATCGAAACACCCCAAACCCGAGGCAAGAAAGCAATGTAAGCGGAGTGCCGGTCAGCCTCCAACCTTTAGGCCTTCCTGATCGGCGCAATCTTCGATTCCGGGAAAAATTTCATCAGGAAGGCTGTTTCGCTTATCAGCCACAGCAATATCAAGCTACGAAACATTAATCAGAAACAGGAGTTCGCCGATCGTTTTTCCGGCCAGCCGGAAAACCTTTACTTAGCTTCTTCGGCCTTTTTAAATACAGCGACTACCTTATTTTTAGACAGGAAAGAAAGTTTGTTGTCTTTGATCGAATAACCGTCTACACCATCCAGCATTTGGAAAAATTCCGTTTCGGTCTGTAGGTCGGGACAAGCCATCCGCGTCGCTCCCATCGGAGAAAATTTCAAACGGCTCGACTCCATTTCATAATTACCGAAAAAACGGTTACAGCCCCCCCTTCCGTTCACCCGGTGTTCGGCTTCATTAAACTGAATAAAAATCTCGCTATTGGGATCGGTCAAGCTCAATTCTTTATCGTTAAGCGTTTGCAATACCCACTTCACTCCACTCAACTTCGCCATATTTTTCGAAGAGTTACATCCGACAACAGATAACGCAACACATAACACGAGTAAAAAACTTTTCATGACTTTTTCCTTTTCAATTTAAACTATTAAACTTAAAATACCATAGCAAACGATACAATGGTATCCCTTAATATATCATTTCTTTTTCAGCAAATATCATGCCAACATAATCCGTTATGTTCTTCTCCCTCTTTAGCTTCCCATTGGTTTCGCGCCTACGGTCTGATACCCTAACAATCTAAAACACATAACATTATAATCATACATATAGAAGCGGATATTATATTCGTCCGGCGTCTGATAAAAATTATTTTGCATAGTCACCAAATCAGGTTTTTTCTCCTTCGAAGGGACTACAGCGAACATATAATCATAATATCCCTGTTTCAGCTCGGCCTGCCCGACATACGCTTTATTCTTCGCATCATAGTCCATTTTTAATTCAGGCAGCAACTGCCAGTCTGCAAATTTCCCATAGATATAAACTTCCGCTCCGGGAATAGGTTCCGGATAAAGAATAGCAAAATGGGCGACGATATAATCGGCTTCCAGATCAGAATTTTGTACATTCTCTGCCTCGATGTAAAAATTCCCCCCCCCCGATCAGGGGTCGGAATATAACGCTGAGGAACGGTACCAGGTACCAGGATGAAATTATATCTCCCTTCCGGTCCCTTCAATACATCTTTCACATAACGGGTATAATAAACCAA
>ERZ826396.3071-NODE-3071-length-11961-cov-5.052747_pt1 | contig 11961 bp, 7 predicted proteins | sample MGYA00519926_ERZ826396 | MGnify/ENA primary metagenome ERZ826396 (study PRJEB31778, sample SAMEA3449230) | human gut metagenome | biome: human gut; feature: human-associated habitat; material: faeces | place: United Kingdom | collected 2010/2012 ...
CCTGCGCCTGTCAGCGTAAAGCCGGATGGTGCCATAGATCGTGCCAAAAAACTGATCCGGGAGTTTTGTCAGGAGGAGTACGACTCCGAGCCGGACTTTTCCGATCTGACTAAAATCGGCATTGCCTACACCCACGCCACCGATGAGGATATTCCCATTCAGGTCAACGTGGATCTGGTGGGGTATCGAGTGGAGCGGTATCTGGGCGAGGTATTGATAGATGAGCGGCAGTACGAAAGTCTGGAAGACCTGACCGAAACCGAGCTGGAAGCTTTGGACTTTTCGGAACTGGTCAGCGTCACGGATGAGGAATTGGAGCACTACCACAGCAAAGTGGAGGAACGCCCTGCACTGCTGCCGCTGGATGCCGCCACCGAGTACAATGCCCTGAAGGAGCAGCACCCGGATGCGCTGGTGGGCTTTGAGCAGAACGGACAGTTTGAGTTTTACGCAGATGACGCGCAAAAAGTCAGTGAACTTCTGGGCGGCAAACTTCTGGAAAAAGAAACCGCACTGGGCACCGTCCCGGTCATCGGCTTTCCCCGCGACCAGTGGGCATACCGTGCCAAACAACTGTGGCAGTGCGGCGAGAACATCTACCTTGCCGGGCTGAACGAGGATGGCACCCACCACCAAACCAAGTATCTGCGCCGGGAGGACTATCTGCCGCTGGGCATTACCATCCACATGGAAGGACGCACTTTCCGGGTGGATACAGTAAACTTTGATAAGGACAGCGTTACCCTGCAGGATGTGGCACTGGCAGAAATGCGGATGCCAATTTTCCGGGAGGAACCGCTGGCTCTTGTCCGGGAGTTGTACGAGCAGGAACAGGAAGTGATGGAACACCCCCTACCCGATTACAAGGTCGGTGACAATGTTATCGTTGACCTTCCTACCCGAACCATCGAAGGAACAATCGGCTATGTGGGCGAAACGGATGTTCGCATTGACACCAGCGCACAGGGACAGTCGTGGGATAACGAAGTTATCAACAAACGACAATTCGAGGATGGCTTGCGGCAGAATGAACAGGTTACTACGCAGCCAGATGATACTGTAAAAACGGTTGCCATATACCCTGCTGAAGAAAACCGTATGCCTTATGATATTGTGATCCAGACGATTGGCTCAAAATCACCTACTCTAGATGCAGTTGAACCGGAACGATCCACACTTGAACTTGCCGGGAACTTCCACATCACGGATGATGATTTGGGTGTCGGAGGCCCCAAACAGAAATTCGCCCGGAACATCGAAGCCATCCGTACCCTGTTCAAGCTGGAAGAGGAGCACCGGGGTGCCACCGCCGAGGAGCAACAGGTGCTTTCGCAATATGTGGGCTGGGGCGGTCTGGCAGATGCCTTTGACCCCAACAAGGAAAATTGGTCTGCCGAGTACACCCATCTGAAAGAACTGCTCTCTGAGGATGAATACGCCGCTGCTCGCGCTTCTACTCTGAACGCCCACTACACCAGCCCCACCGTGATCCGTGGTATCTACGATGCGGTGGAGCGCATGGGTTTCCGCAGCGGTAACATTCTGGAACCTAGTATGGGCGTGGGCAACTTCTTCGGTATGCTGCCGGACACCATGCAGGACAGCCGTCTGTACGGCGTAGAGCTGGATTCCATCACCGGGCGCATCGCCAAAAAGCTGTACCCGCAGGCCGACATTACCGTGGCGGGCTTTGAGACCACAGACCGCCGTGATTTCTACGATCTGGCGGTGGGCAACGTGCCCTTCGGCAACTACAAGGTCAACGACAAGGCGTACAACAAGTTGGGATTCAGCATCCACAACTACTTTTTCGCCAAGGCCATCGACCAAGTGCGTCCGGGCGGCGTGGTGGCGTTCGTCACCAGCCGCTACACCATGGACAGCAAGGACAGCACCGCCCGCAAGCACATGGCAGAGCGTGCCGATCTGCTGGGTGCCATCCGTCTGCCGAACAATGCGTTCCGTGCCAATGCTGGCACAGATGTTGTCAGCGACATTATCTTTTTGCAAAAGCGTGACCGCCCCATCGACCATGAGCCGGACTGGGTGCAGCTCGGCAAGACCGAGGACGGCTTTGCCATCAACCAGTATTTCGTGGACCACCCGGAGATGATTCTGGGCGTACTCTCCACCGAAAGCACCCAGTATGGACGAGAGGAATTGACCGTTGCTCCCATCGAGGGTGCAAACCTTGCAGACCAGCTTGCTGAGGCGGTACAGCATATTGAGGGTCAGTACACCGAAGTTGAGGTAGAAACACCAGATATTGCGGATGCCGAAAATGAGAAGCATATTCTCCCGGCTGACCCGGATGTGAAAAACTTCTCCTACACGGTGGTGGACGGTGAGGTGTTCTACCGGGAAAACTCCGTGATGACGCAGGTGGAACTTTCCGACACTGCCAAGGGGCGTGTCACCGGCATGGTGGAGCTGCGGCAGATCGTCAATGACCTGATTGACCAGCAGTTGAACGACTACCCGGACGAGGACATCAAGGCAACGCAGGAGCGTTTGAACGCCGCCTACGATGCCTTTACCGCCAAATATGGCTTGCTGAACGACCGCAGAAACGGGCGGCTGTTTGAGCAGGATTCCTCCTACTATCTGCTCTGTTCGCTGGAAAATCTGGACGAGCAGGGGCAGCTCAAGAGCAAGGCTGCAATGTTCACCAAGCGCACTATCCGCCCGGAGCGTACCGTTACCAGCGTGGATACCCCCAGCGAAGCGTTGGCGGTATCTATTGGTGAGCATGGCAAAGTGGATTTGCGCTATATGGCAGAACTGCTGGGCACTCCCGGTGAGTTTGGGCGCATTACCACCGAACTTTCCGGTGTGATCTTCAAGGACCCTGCCGCCGACCCCACTGACCCGGAAGCCGGCTGGCAGATGGCAGACGAGTACCTGTCTGGCGATGTCCGGGCAAAGCTGCGGATGGCTCAGTTTGCCGCCGAAACGAACCCGGAGTTTGCTGTCAACGTCGATGCGCTGACCAAGGCGCAACCCAGAGAACTGGAAGCGTCTGAAATTGATGTGCGGTTGGGCGCAACATGGCTTTCCCCGGACATTATTCAGAAGTTTATGACCGAGACCTTCCAGATCCCCTACTATCTGCGCCATGCAGTCAAGGTGAGATATTCTCCTTATACCGCCGAGTGGCGTGTGGAGGGCAAGACCGCCACCGGGCGGGGCGATATTATCTCCTCCGAAACCTACGGCACCAGCCGTGCCAATGCCTACAAGATTCTGGAGGAGACCCTGAACCTGAAAGATGTCCGCATCTATGACACCATCGAGGATGCTGATGGTAAGCCCAAACGTGTGCTGAACAAGCGGGAGACCATGCTGGCGCAGCAGAAACAGCAGGTTATCAAGGATGCTTTTGCCAACTGGGTCTGGCAAGACCCCCAGCGGCGCATTTCGCTGGTGAAGCAGTACAACGAGCTGTTCAACTCTACCCGTCCCCGTGAGTATGACGGAAGTCACATCAAATTCGTGGGCATGAACCCGGAGATCACCCTCCGGGAGCATCAGCGCAACGCTATCGCTCATGTGCTTTATGGCGGTAATACGTTGCTTGCACACGAAGTTGGCGCGGGCAAGACCTACGAAATGGCGGCATCCGCCATGGAAGCAAAACGCCTTGGTTTATGCCAGAAATCCCTTTTCGTGGTGCCCAATCACCTGACGGAGCAGTGGGCTTCGGAGTTTCTGAACCTCTACCCAAACGCAAAACTTTTGGTGGCGCGGCGCAAGGACTTTGAGACTGCCAACCGCAAAAAATTCTGCGCCCGCATCGCCACTGGAGACTACGATGCCGTTATCATCGGGCACAGCCAGTTTGAGCGCATCCCACTGTCCTTTGAACGGCAGGAGCGCATCATTCAGGAGCAGATTTACGAGACCCTTGCCGCCATCAACGAATTGAAAGCCCACGCAGGCGAGAATTTCTCCATCAAGCAGATGGAAAAGACCCGGAAAACGCTGGAAACCAAGCTGGAAAAACTGCGCTCCGATGAGCGTAAGGACGATGTAATCACCTTTGAGCAGTTGGGTGTTGACCGCCTGTTTGTGGACGAGTCACACGCGTTCAAAAATTTGTTCCTCACAACAAAAATGCGGAATGTCGCAGGATTATCCACCAGCGAAGCACAGAAATCTTCCGATATGTTTGGCAAGTGCCGCTATCTGGACGAGATCACCGGCGGGCGTGGCGTGGTATTCGCTACCGGCACCCCGGTGAGCAACTCCATGACCGAGTTGTACACGGTCATGCGGTACCTCCAGTACAGCACCTTGCAGCAGAAAAAGCTGACGCACTTCGACTGCTGGGCATCCACCTTTGGTGAGACGACCACGGCCATTGAACTTGCCCCGGAGGGTACCGGCTACCGTGCCCGCACCCGGTTCGCCAAGTTTTTCAACCTCCCTGAGTTGATGTCCATGTTCAAGGAGGTTGCGGACATTAAAACTAGCGACCAGCTTCATCTGCCGGTGCCGGTCGCAAAGTTTGAAACCGTGGTGGCAAAGCCGTCCGAAATTCAAAAGGAAATGGTGCAGGAACTGAGCAAACGTGCTGCAGAAATCCACTCCGGTGCAGTGGATGCCTCCGTGGACAATATGCTCTGCGTCACAAACGATGGGCGCAAAATCGGCTTGGACGTTCGCTTGATGAACCCCATGCTGCCAGATGATCCCAACAGCAAATTGAACGTATGCGTTCAAAATGTGTTGAAAATCTGGGAGGAGGGTAAAGAACAGAAGTTGACCCAACTTTTGTTCTGCGACCTCTCGACACCGAAAAACGATGGCAATTTCAACGTCTACGATGACATTCGCAAAAAGCTGATCGCCGCCGGTGTGCCGGAAAACGAGATCGAATTTATCCACAATGCTGACACCGAAGCAAAAAAGGCGGCGCTGTTCTCCAAAGTGCGCTCCGGCGATGTGCGAGTTTTGCTCGGAAGTACGGCAAAAATGGGAGCGGGCACCAACGTGCAATCCCGGCTTGTGGCGGTGCATCACTTGGACGTTGGCTGGAAGCCCAGCGACATGACCCAGCGCAATGGTCGCATCATCCGGCAGGGCAATATGAATAAGGAAGTCAAGGTGTTCAATTACGTTACGGAAGGGACATTTGACAGTTATTTGTTCCAAACTTTGGAAAATAAACAGCGATTCATCAGCCAAATCATGACTTCCAAATCTCCGGTGCGCTCCTGCGAGGACGTGGACGAGCAGGCACTTTCCTATGCGGAGATCAAGGCACTGTGCGCCGGAAATCCGCTCATCAAGGAAAAGATGGACTTGGACGTTCAGGTCGCCAAGCTGAAGGTGCTGAAAGCCGACCACCAGAGCCAGAAATTCCGTCTGCAAGACAAGCTGCTGACCAAATTCCCGGCTGACATTCGGGAAACGAACGCCTATATTGCTGGGGTGAAAGCGGACGCACAGCTTGCCGCCGCCCATCCGCAGGTGCAAGAGGGTTTCTGCGGCATGACCATCAAGGGCGTGACCTACGATGAGAAAAAGACCGCCGGTGAGCGTCTGGTGCTTGCTTGTTCTGAACTGCCAAACGCCGAAGAAAAAGTCATCGGCAGCTACCGGGGCTTTGAACTGTCCCTGCGGTTCGATACCTTCCGCAGCGAGTATCAGGCACTTTTGAAAGGGCAGCGGAAGTACACGGTGCCCTTGGGCACCGACCCACTGGGCAACATTATCCGTCTGGATAACTCCCTGAACAACTTCCCGGAACGCATCACCGCCGCAGAAAACGAACTGGACACCCTGCATCAGCAGCAGGCGGCAGCGCAGATCGAGGTTGAGAAACCATTCCCACAGGAGGAAGAATTGGCAGAGAAGTCGGCACGACTTGCAGAGCTGAACGCCCAGTTGGATGTGGACGAAAAGAGCCACGAGCCGGAACAGGACGAGGAAGAACAGGCGGATGCACCTCGCCGCCCCTCGGTGCTGGCGGCACTGGAGGAAAAGTCGGATAAACCGGAGCCGGTGAAGCCCTTCCGCAGTTATTACGACAAGGACGGTGATGCCCGGTGAGGGAAAAGCGGGATGAAATCATTATCCTGAGAACAACAAAAGCTGAGAAAAGCCGCATTTATGAAAAGATGTTGGGCATGGGCATCCGCAGCCTGAGCTCCTATATCCGAAAAATGGCTCTGGATGGCTACTGCCTGAATCTTGACCTGCCGCAACTGCGGCGCATGGCGTATCTTTTGCAAATGTGCAGCAATAACCTGAACCAGTACGCCAAAGCCGCCAATGAAAATGGTCGGGTCTATGCCGCCGACATGGAGGACCTGCGGCAGCGGCTGGATGAACTGATTGAGATTGGTCGGCAGATCCTTTCCCGGCTGGCTGATCTCTAAATTTCTCCCCGTAGTTGGAGGGCTGCGGGGGTACATAGGCGGCAACACCATTGACAGGCTCATGCTCTATCCATATACTGAAAGCAGAAAGGCGGTGTCAATATGAAATTCGTAGCAAGGGTTCTCCTATTTCCTGTGGTTCTCCTCAGTGCATTTCTGGTACTGATGCTGAAATGGACGCTGAACCTGTCGGCGTTTGTGCTGGCACTGCCCATGCTGTATATTTTCGGCTGCGGCCTTTATACACTGTACTGCCAGGAGTGGATGCAGTTTTTGATCTTGCTGGTGGCGGAGTTTGGCTGCTTCCTGCTCCTCACCGCCGGAACGGTCATTGTAGAAGCCGTGGAATGGTTCAGCGGCTGGATTGCAGAATTATAAAATTTTTATGCCGCCACTGTGCGGCATTTTCTTTTTGCCGGGAGGTGGTCAAACTGGCTGCAACAAGATTGATTGCACTGCACAAAAACAAGGGGAAATCCGTTGCGGCCTGCCTGAAAAGCCGCACGGATTACGCCCAGAACCCGGACAAGACACAGCAGGGCGAACTGGTCAGCAGTTACGAATGCAGTCCTTTGACGGTGGATGAAGAATTTATGCTGTCCAAACGGCAGTATGAACTTGTCACTGGGCGCAGACAAAAAAGTGACGTGATTGCCTATCAGATCCGGCAGTCGTTCAAACCCGGCGAGATCACCGCCGAAGAAGCCAACAAGGTGGGTTATGAGCTGGCAATGCGTTTCACCAAAGGCAAGTATGCGTTTATCGTTGCAACCCACACGGACCGGGAACACATTCATAATCACATTATCTACAACTCCACTGCGTTGGACAGCATCCGGAAATTCCGGGATTTTTTATTGTCCGGGCTGGCTGTGCAACGGTTGAGCGATCTGATCTGCTTAGAGCATCAGCTTTCCGTCATTGAGATAAAGCCCTATCGGGAGCGGCAGAAGCGCACACTCTACCCGCCCAAAGAAAGCAATCGTGACCGTCTATGTGGCGTGATTGACACTGTTCTGGCGGAAAAGCCCAAAGACTACGAAGATTTTCTGCAAGGACTGGAGCAGCAGGGTTATGAGGTCAAGCGTGGAAAATACACCTCCGTCAAAGGCGCACGGCAGAAGCGATTCATCCGGTTCCGCACTTTGGGCGCAGGATATAGTGAAGAAGAACTGAAAGCTGTTATCTCTGGGGAAGCCGAACACCATCCCCGGCAGAAGCAGAAGCGCATCGTACCGGAACAAAAGTTTCAGATGCTGGTGGACATTCAGGCAAAGCTGGCCGAGGGAAAGAGCATGGGGTATGCTCGCTGGGCAAAGCGATATAATCTGAAAGAAATGTCCAAGACGCTGATTTTCTTACAGGAGCATAAAATCGGCAGCATTAAAGAAATGCAGGAACGTGTGGATGCAGCAACTGCTCGCTATCACGAGTTGGGCGATTCCATTAAAGCTGCAGAAGCGCGCATGACCGAGATTGCCGTTCTGCGAACGCACATCGTTAATTACGCCCGGACACGTCCGGTTTATGATGCCTACCGCAAAGCCGGGTACAGTAAGAGATTTCTGGAAGCCCACCGGGAAGAAATCACGCTGCATAAGGCTGCAAAAGCTGCTTTTGATGAAGCTGGATTGAAAAAGCTGCCAAAGGCTAAGGACTTGAGCATCGAATACGCTGAACTTCTGAAAAAGAAGAAAGAAGCATACCCAGACTACCGGAAGGCACAAGATGAGATGCAGGAGTTGATGAAAGCTCAGAAAAATGTAGAGATGTTTTTTGCAGAGGAAAAAGACACAGCCGAAAAAGAGCCAACACGATAAACGAAATCCGCCGAGGATTCTTCCCGTTTTTTTCGGGAGGATTCCTCGGCGGATTTTTTAGTTTATGTAGCCATAGTATAAGTGAGGCCGTTTAAGAGAATCTACTCTTTATAGATGAACTTCACTTAATACCCTATAATATTTATTAAATCCATGAAAAACAGCCACCATGATAAAGTTAGACCACTCATGCTAACAACAAGGATAATTTTACATTCTGATAATTTATTAACATCTGTAATATGTATCACATCGACTATTTTACATATTAAGATAGCACCCCAAATTATAGATGCCACCACACAAACAATTAAAAAAGTCATTTATGTACCTCCAATTTTTTGCTCCCAATAGGAGCTTTTGCTTAGTCAACGTAATTCGCCTTGTGTTTGTGACAACTTTTTTGAAAAATTTTCTGGTTTTGTTACATTTGTACACTTATACAAAAAACTCCGTGCTATTTGTGAATTTCGACAAACAGCATGGAGTTTCATATTAAAATACGTTTTCAGCGATTCTCACGATCTCATCCCGTGAGATGTTTCCCATAATCGTGTTTGAAACCCCTCCTCGCTCCCAGCTTAAAATATAAACTGTGTCTCCGTTTTCTCCTACGCTCGTTCCCAAAGTCGCGTCTGCGTCTCCAACTTTTACACTCTCATAAGTTGTATGCTCATTGTCAAACGAGGAGTGTTGCCCCGGCTGTATAATGGAGCAGCGAACAGTATATCCCTTTTCGCTTTCTTTTGACGAGTAAACGTGCAAAAAGTTTTCTGCTCTTTCAAATTCCTGCTCACGATCTCGTTCAAATCCATCCGGCACATAATAATCGCTGTATCCATTCGGAAGCTGTTCCAATGGTTCTCCATCCACTTGATACGTCAGCTGCATCTCAATGGGCAGGAACTTCTGAATCATCGTATAGACTGCCTTGCGGAAGTCTGCACTTACTGCAAGCGCGCCGAGAGTTAAAATTACCAGCGTCATGGCTGCAACAAGCACTCGTTTCAGCACCGGACAGCGTTTATGCAATGCCGCTTTCAGGCGAGCATCCCATCGGGAAGTGTCCGGGTAGCGTTCCTTAAGCTGGGCCGGAGTTGGCAGCTCGTCCAGTTCTTTCTGTGCATCTGCACGGAGTGCCATCATCAACGCTGCATCAAAAGAAACTTCTGTCCGCTCACTCATGGCTGTTCAGCTCCTTCCACAATAGTTTTCTTCCACGGAAAAGCCGCATCCGAACCACTTCATCCGTCAGTCCAAGCGATTCGGCAATCTCCCGGTTGGTGTAGCCCATCGCCAAAAGGCGCAGTGGATCACGGTACATCGGTTTCATCTGTCCGATCAGTTCTGTCAGGTGTTCGATGTTGTCGGCGCTGACTGCTGCATCATCCGGCACCGGGGTGCTATCTGGTGCGTCCGGGATTTCTTCCAGCGGTTCTTCTCGCTGCTTGCGAAGCATATCGTATGCACGGCTTCTACTACAACTAACGAGATAAGCAGCGAGTTCGTGACAGTTTTCTCGATGAATTTTAGAAAAATTTTTGGCAACGTACAAAAACACCTCTTGCAGTACATCTTCTGCCAGATACGAATCGCCCATAATTTTGTAAGCGGTATGGTAGACCAGCCGTTTGTAGGTATTATATACATCTATAAATTGTTCTTCTTTGCTTTGATCGTCAAGAACAGCTAAGTACAGGGAAAGCAACACAATCACCTCCAACGGATTCGCATGGATTGGATGTAGTGTACCATGAACCAGCGGAAATGTCGAATGTTTTCCGTTCTGAACGAAGAACAGCCAGCATCATGACCTCACTTACCGTTGAGGCCGTTGCTGGCTGTTCGTTTGGCTTGAGATGTCTCCATCAAAATTGCAGAGCGCAACTGTCTTGAAACTCTACCTTATATAAATAGAAGCGTTTTGAAAAAACGCGCAGCCTGCATTGGAACGGTGCAGAATGAAGGGGATTGGGCACAGCCCAACAAGCATTTTGCAACGCAAAAATGGCGTTTGTATAGACAAAAGCCCTGCTTGCTACAATTGTGTTGGTTCTGAAAGGTTCACAGCCAGTGAGCTGTACAGACGCCCAAACCTAAGCTACAATTGAGATGTGCAGAGAGAACGCTGCCCTGCTTGAGCTACCACGCTCGGAATCGCAAACTGTTCTCCGCCATCTCCATTGCAGCGTTCGATTGACGCAGGTTGAGTTATCGGTGGCTCTTGTCACTGTACATTCGTGTCACAAAGCAAGCTGAATCGGTGATGGGCATCAGGCGGAACAGGCACAAAAAGGAGGCCGGAAAAATGAAGTCAATGGAAATCACAGCCGTAGGTATTGATGTTTCTAAGCGCAAAAGCACAGTTGCTATTCGCAGGCCAGGTGGAGTAATTGTTGCATGTCCATTTGACATATCTCATTCTAGCCATGATCTTGAGAAACTGGTCTCCATACTGAAAACGACAGGAGGAGATATCCGCGTTGTAATGGAACACACAAGCAACTATTGGAAGCCTATTGCATTGACCCTGAAAAATGCAGGCTTTTATGTTTCTGTCGTAAACGCTATGCTGATTCACGATTTTAGCGATAATTCTATCCGGAAGCTGAAAACAGACCGTGCAGACTCTTTAAAAATCGCCAACTATGCCCTGACATTTTGGAATCAACTCCCGCCATTTAATGATGAGGATGAAACCAGACTCGTGTTGAAAGAGCAGTCACGAATGTATGAAAGATTGGCTTCGACAGCAACATCCCTTCGTAATGGCCTGATTGCATTGGCAGATCAGACGTTCCCTTCGATTGATCAGGCTTTTGGACATGCAATCAAGAATGCGGATGGTCATGAAAAGTGGGTCGATTTCTTTTCAATTTATTGGCACAGAGACTGTGTACTCAGACTTTCCATTGAAAAATTCACAGAATCTTACCGTAAATGGTGTTTGCGGAGAAATTATAAATTTCGTACGAATACAGCGCACAAGTTGTATGCTCTGGCGCAGGATGCCGTTCCTACTCTCCCGAAAAACAACGGAACAAAGGCTTTAGTATTGCAGGCTTGCAAGAGCCTGAATGCTGTATGCGAGGCGAAACAGTCTACTCAAGAAGAAATGAACCGATTGGCTTCGCTGCTTCCTGAATATGAAGTTGTCATGCAGATGGAGGGCACAGGACCCATTACAGGCCCTGCTCTAATGGCTGAGATTGGTGATGTCAGACGTTTCAAAAACAAGAAAGCTCTCGTTGCCTTTGCCGGCATTGATGCACCACCGTTCCAATCTGGAAACTTTGAATCCAAGTCACGCCACGTTTCCAAGCGCGGCTCACCTCATTTGAGGCGCACTGTATTCCTTGTAGCAAATATTATTCTAACCTTATCCCACAAAGATAACAGCGTCTTTTGCTTTATGGACAAAAAGCGCGCTGAAGGAAAGCACTACTACGTCTACACGATTGCTGGCAGTGCAAAATTTCTAAGGATCTACTATGCGCGAGTATCTGAATATTTGCGTACCCAAGAGCCCCCTGCAGCTGCCATCTGTTTAGATTGCAAAGATTAAGGATTTTTCTATAATTTGAAAACTCTGCTGACAGAACTCTCCTGTCGGCTTATTAAAGTTGCCGGATGCTCGCTGCACCCGGCAACAATTGCTGGCGGTGCTGGACGGCGGCAAGTGCATTTTGCAGTTGCGTGGTGTCAGACCGTTTCTTTCTGACAAGTACGACCTGACCCAGCATCCCAATTACAAGCTG
>ERZ826396.3081-NODE-3081-length-11881-cov-2.891510_pt1 | contig 11881 bp, 9 predicted proteins | sample MGYA00519926_ERZ826396 | MGnify/ENA primary metagenome ERZ826396 (study PRJEB31778, sample SAMEA3449230) | human gut metagenome | biome: human gut; feature: human-associated habitat; material: faeces | place: United Kingdom | collected 2010/2012 ...
TTCAGGTCATTTGCGATTTTCTGGAGAGTACAGTTTCCGCTCTTTACGCAGGTTGCACAGCGGCAGTCATGCTGAGAGAGGATCAACTCTACTGTTTTTCGCCGGTTCATGCGAACTTTCGGACTGTTAGTGTAGATGACCATGCCCTCTTCTACTTTATTATTGCAGGAGATGATCAGTTTATCTTTGCCCTCCAGTTCGACCACGCATACACGGCAGGCGCCGATCTCGTTGATATCTTTTAAATAACATAATTTTGGAATCGGGATTCCATTATGTTCGGCTGCTTCCAGGATCGTTGTGCCGGCTGGCACAGTGATCGGTTTATTGTCGATTGTAAGATGTACAAGATTTACCATAATGTTTCTCGACCTCCTTTAAATATGCCGAAGCCGAAGTGATCACAGCGAAGGCAGCGAGATGCCTCCTGCTTTGCTTCTTGTTCGGTCATACAGATTTCTACCCCGTCAAAGTCGTGGATACGTTTACAGACTTCACGTTCTGTCATATTTACTCTTCCGCAAGGGGTTCTGTCATCCAGTCTTGGTTCCGGAATTTCTACATCAGCAGAAATGATATGGTGGAATCCAAGATATTCATCAATATTAGCTGCAACAACCTTTGCTGCTGCAATCGCTTTGATGACGGAGGCAGGACCAGTTGCACAGTCTCCACCGGCAAAAACGCCAGGGATGTTTTCGAATCCGGCATTTTTCTCGGACATGATCCGTCCACGCTGTACCGGGACACCAGCCTCTTCAAAGTGCTGGAATTCAATATCCTGACCAATCGCAACGATCAGTGTTGTACAAGGGATAAACTGATCTTCCTCGCCAGTCGGACGTACACTTGCACGACCATCTTTGATCTTACTGATCATCTGTGGTGTGACATAAAGTCCCTGTACATGACCATTTTCATCCGTGACAATGCGGGAAGGAGATTTCAGTGTCTGCACTTCGATTCCTTCTGCAACAGCGCCTTCGATCTCTTCCGGGAGGGCAGTCATATCGGCCACACGTCTCCGGTAGACGATGCTAACTTTTTTTGCGCCGAGACGGACAGCAGTGCGGACTGCATCCATGGATACATTTCCGCCTCCGATGACAGCTACTTCCTGACCGGTTAAGTCAGTAGGATTACCGTTTCCGACATCTCTTAAGAATTTTACAGCGGAGAGAACTCCTTCTGATTGTTCTCCGTCGATTCCAAGCTTCTTGTCTGTACTTGCACCGATTGTGATCAGGACAGCATCATATTGTTCGCGAAGGCTTTGTACAGTAATATCTTCGCCGATTCTAAGTCCGTGTTTCACTTCCACGCCTGTTTCCAGGATTGCCTCAATATCCTTATCAAGCTGCTCTTTCGGAAGACGGTAATTTGGGATTCCATAGCGGAGCATACCGCCAAGTTTTGGAAGCATCTCATAAACAGTCACCTGATGTCCCATCAGCTGAAGGAAGTAAGCACTGCTAAGTCCTCCAGGTCCGCCTCCTACGACAGCAACTTTCTTGCCGGTAGATTTGGCGCATTTCGGAGGTGGAACCTGCCCGGAAAAATCTGCGGCAACGCGCTTCAGTCCGCGGATATTGATGGAGTCGTCTACCATGTTGCGACGGCATCTGGCTTCGCAAGGATGTTCACAGATATATCCGCATGTAGTGGGAAATGGGTTGTCTTTGCGGATCAGTCGTACTGCATCTGCATAGCGGCCTTCTCCTACAAGTGCGATGTATCCAGGGATATCAACCTTTGCCGGACAGAGCGAAACACAAGGTACTGGTTGGTGGAACGTGCAGGTACAGCGTCCCTGACGGATATGTTCTTCGTAGTCTTCCCGGTAGCCGATAAGGCCTTTGTATACCATATGTGCGGCTTCATAGCCGATTGCACAGTCAGCAGAATCCATGATGGAAAGCGCAAGATCTTCCATCAGATCAAGTGTTTTCAGAGTTGCCTTTCCGTCAAGAACATCTGTGATCAGATTTTTAAGCTGTCCAAGTCCGATACGGCAAGGGACACACTTTCCACAAGTCTGTGCATGACAAAGTTCCAGAAATGCTCTGGATATGTCGACCGGACATAAGCCCGGAGGACTGGATTCGATCCTTCTCTCGAGGTCTTTGTAGAGACCTTCCACAACAAGCTGGGCCTTATCCGGAGTCGAAATCTCAAGTCTGCTCATAATATCACCTCTCATAAATATTTGTCGTTTTGAGTTTATAGAAAGCTTCTTCCATCGAAAAGAAAATTTATATAAAGCAAAAAAGACTCTCTTACAGCGATTGTAACTTATGCTGAATAAAAAAGCAATAAAAGTTAAAAGATAGTCAAAATTGTTAATAAACAGACAAGAGCAACAAAAAATCCTTTGACACGCCTGCGATCTATGATATAATAAACAGAGAAAGTGTTTTAAAACAAGAATATTAAAACAAAAGAAAGGAAAAAGAAGAATGACGGCAAAATTAGTGGAGAAATTTCAGGAACTTTTTGGCGCGGAAGGAGATATCCGCACTTACTTTGCACCTGGGCGCGTGAATTTGATCGGAGAACATACAGATTACAATGGGGGACACGTGTTTCCATGTGCACTGACACTTGGAACATATGGGATTGCAAGGAAGAGCGAAGATAATAAGCTTCGGTTTTACTCAGTAAATTTTGAACGGCTTGGAGTGATCGAATCATCTCTGGAGGATCTGAAACCATACAAAGCTGCAGAGTGGACGAACTATCCAAAGGGAGTGATGTGGGCATTTGAGGAGAGAGGATACAAATTGCCGAATGGACTGGATATTTTATTATATGGAAATATTCCAAACGGTTCCGGATTGTCTTCTTCTGCTTCCTTAGAAGTGTTGACGGGCGTGATTTTAAAAGATATGTTTGGATTTGATGTCTCTATGACAGATATTGCTCTGATCGGACAGTTTTCAGAGAATAATTTTAATGGATGCAATTGCGGAATCATGGATCAGTTTGCGAGTGCGATGGGAAAGAAGGACAATGCGATTTTCCTTGATACGAATACACTTCAGTATGAATATGCACCGGTTGTTCTGGAAGATGCGAAGATTGTTATCATCAACAGCAAAGTAAAACATAGTCTTGTAGATTCTGCTTACAATGACAGAAGAAACGAGTGCGAGACGGCGTTGAAGGAATTGCAGGAAGTGGTTGCTGTGCAGACATTGGGAGATTTGACAGAGGAAGCATTTGAGAAGCATAAAGATGCAATCAAGAGCGAAATCAGACAGAAGAGAGCAAGACATGCTGTTTATGAAAATCAGAGAACGATCCGTGCGGTGGAAGCTCTGAAAGAAAATCGAATTGAAGAATTTGGAAAACTGATGAACGAGTCACACAGATCACTGAGAGATGACTATGAAGTTTCTTGTAAAGAGATCGATATTCTCGTGGATCTTGCATGGGAAACAGAAGGTGTGATCGGATCTCGTATTACAGGAGGCGGATTCGGCGGATGTACGGTCAGCATTGTGAAAAACGATGCAGTAGATGGATTTATTAAAAACATCGGAGAGCAGTATCTTGCAAAAGTCGGACATGAGGCAGAATTTTATGTAGTAGACATCGGAGACGGTGCAAGAGTGCTGAATGGATAAGCCTGATTGAAAAGCGGACAGGAAATAGGATGAGTTTTAGGAGAGAAAATATGTTATCAGAAAATATTAAAAGATTAGTACAGTATGGGATCGATGCAGGATTGACACCGGAGTGCGAGCGAATCTACACAACAAATCTTCTGCTGGAATTATTTCATGAAGATGACTATGAAGAAGTAGAAGTAAACGGGGAAAAAGAGTTAGAAGAGATCTTAGGGGAACTGTTGGATGAGGCGTGCAGTCGTGGAATCATCGAGAACAGTGTAGTATATAGGGATCTGTTCGATACGAAGATGATGAACTGTCTGATGCCTCGTCCGGCGCAGGTGCAGGAGACTTTCTGGAAGAAGTATGAGGAATCTCCGGAAGCTGCCACAGATTATTACTATAAGCTGAGCCAGGACAGCGATTACATCCGTCGTTACCGGGTAAAGAAAGACTGGAAATGGACGGTGGACAGCCCATATGGTGAGATTGATATTACGATCAACTTGTCAAAACCGGAGAAAGATCCAAAGGCGATCGCAGCGGCAAAAAATGCGAAAGCAAGCAGTTATCCAAAATGTCTGCTCTGTGTGGAAAATGAAGGATATGCAGGAAGAGTCAATCATCCGGCAAGGGAAAATCATAGAATCATGCCGATCACAGTCAATGACAGTGCATGGGGATTCCAGTATTCTCCATACGTATACTACAACGAACACTGCATCGTATTTAATGGAAAACATACACCGATGAAGATCGAGAAGGAAACATTTATGAAATTATTTGATTTCGTAAAATTATTCCCACACTATTTCCTTGGATCCAATGCAGATCTTCCAATCGTAGGAGGATCGATTTTAAGCCACGATCATTTTCAGGGAGGACATTACACATTTGCGATGGCGAAAGCTCCAATCGAAAAACATTTTGAAGTAAAAGGATTTGAAGATGTGGAGAGTGGAATCGTAAAATGGCCACTGTCAGTGATCCGTTTAAGAAGCAAGGATGAGAAGCGGCTGATCGAACTGGGAACACATATCCTTAATGCATGGAGAGGCTATACAGACGAAGAAGCGTTCGTATTTGCAGAGACAGAAGGAGAACCACATAATACGATCACACCGATCGCAAGAAAGGTCGGGGAGATCTATGAACTGGATCTGACGCTCCGCAACAATATTACTACAGAGGAACATCCGCTTGGGCTGTATCATCCACATGCCGAGTATCATAATATTAAAAAAGAAAATATCGGATTGATCGAAGTAATGGGACTGGCAGTATTGCCGTCCAGATTGAAACAAGAACTGGAGACACTTGCAGAGTACATTGTAGAGGGCAAGGACATTTCTGAAAATGAAATGATCGAGAAACATACAAAATGGGTAGAGAAATTCCTGCCGAAGTATGATACAATTACAAAAGAGAATGTAATGGACATTTTAAAAGAAGAAGTCGGAATTGTCTTTACAAAAGTATTAGAAGATGCAGGTGTTTACAAGTGTACAGAAGAAGGAAGAACAGCGTTTGCAAGATTCCTGAACACATTATAAGAAATAGAAGGCAGGCTGCATGTCAAAGATGCAGTCTGTTTTTTTCTGGAAAAAATCATTGAAAGCACCAGGCAGAGAACCTATGCAAAATGTGAATGGCAGACAGAAGGAGAGGAAATATGCCGTATAAAATTATGCTGGTAGATGATGAGGAAGAAGTCCGCACAAGCATTATCCGTAAGATGGATTGGGAAGCACTGGGATTTCATGTAGTGGGAGATGCAGAGAATGGGGAAGACGCACTTGAGAAGATCCATATTCTTGATCCGGATGTGATTATCACGGATATTCACATGCCATATATGGATGGACTTCAGCTTGCAGAGACAGTGAAAGAAAAATATCCGGGGAAGGAGGTTGTCATCTTTTCTGGATACAATGATTTTGAATATGCGAAGCAGGCGATGAAGTGCGGAGTGACAGAGTACATTTTAAAACCGGTAAACAGTGAGGAATTAGGGGAGATTCTTCAGCGGATCCGCGAGAAAAGAGACAAGTATCTTGAGCAGCAGAGAGACATCCGGATTTTAAGAGAGAATTATCGGAAGAATTTTCCGATTTTAAAAGAAAAGTTTTTAAATGACTGGATGGAAGAAAAAATCGTCAAGGAAGAGTTCTATGAGAAGCTGGAGGAATATGTTCCGGAGATTCGGGATTCTGATAGGTGGATCGTTGCGATGTTTTGTATTGAACGGGAAGAAACCGTAGAGGGAGGTGCAGTGGTAGAGGAAAAAGAATTGCACCAGGTGTCAGTGGAAAAAGTAATCGATGAATATTTGACAGAAAAGTACCCATTTGCACGATTTATCTGTGAGAAGGAGATTGGAGTAGTGATTGCGCTTTCGCAGGAGCAGACGGTTAACGAACTGCTCGGCGTGTTTGACCAGATTCAAAAAGTATGCAGACAAGTGTTTGGGCTTCAGATTTCCATCGGAGTCGGAAGCAGGAAACAGTGGATCAGACAGGTGCCGCAATCGTTTATGGAAGCAAAAGAGGCAAGTGGATACCGGGCAGTTCCGGATATGGGAAGTGTGATCTATATTCGAGATGTGGAGCCAAAGAAGACAGAGACACTGCTTTTTGAGGAGCAGGAGAAAAATGCACTGATCCATGCAGTCAAATTTGAACAGGAAGAGGAGATTGCGTGTGAACTTACGAAGATTATCGGCCGGATTGCAGATGGGAAGATTTACTCCAGGCAATGTAAGAGCTATGTCATCAGTGTATTGAATAGTATTTTGCAGGTTGTATGGAGCAATGAACTGGAAGAACAGAGGATTTTTGGATATGGCACAGACTGCTATGAACAGGTGCTGCATATGAAGACGACAGAGGAAGTAGAGCAGTTTCTTCTGAAACTTTGCTGTGAGATCCATACGCAGCTCGTGCAGAGAAGAGAAAATATGACGATTGATATCATTAAGGAGGCAAAAGAGTACATCCAGGAGAATTATGCCAATCCAGAACTGTCTGTTGAGATGTTGTGCAGCAGTCTGCATCTGAGTCCATCTTATTTTTCTACTGTATTTAAGAAGGAAACCGGACAAAATTATGTTGCTTATCTGACGGATGTACGGTTAAATAAAGCGGTGGAATTGTTGAATCATACAGATGACAAGACGTATATCATTGCTGCGAAAGTCGGATATCCGGAGCCCAATTATTTCAGTTATGTCTTTAAAAAGAAATTTGGTGTATCACCAAGCAAATACAAAGGAAAATCATAATGAATAGAAAATTTTATCAGAAGTGGAACGCATTTTATTCAAAAGTCAGCCTGCGCTATGTGATCTGGGGGGCATTTACACTCACAGCGCTTCTCGGTGCGGTGCTGATGGGGACTTCTTTTTATAACCGATTTTCGCTTCAGCTTCAAGGAATTGTCGAAAAGCAGAATCGGGCGCTGATTGAACAGGTCAATAATACGTTGACATCAGAACTGCGGAATATTATGAGAATTTCAGATTCTCTTTACTTTTCGGTTTTGAAGTCTGAGGAAAATGTTCCGGTGGAAGAGGGCTTTGCGCTTTTGTACGATACGAACAAGTCGTCTATCCAGAACATTGCCCTGTTTTCCAAAGAAGGGGACTTACTTGTTTCCGCACCGGCAGCAAAATTAAAGCCTGGGGTAGATGTGACGAAGGAAGCGTGGTTTCAGAATGCAGTGACACAGACAGAAAATCAGCATTTTTCTAGGCCGCATGTACAGAATTTGTTTGTCAACAGCAAGGGGAATTATGCACATGTACTGACGTTGAGCAGGATGGTGCAGGTGCCTGATGCCTATGAGGTGCAGGATGGTGTACTTTTGATCGATTTGAAATACGAACAGCTGGAGAGTATTTTCAAAAATATTTCCCTTGGGGAAGAAGGGTATATTTATCTGGTAGACGGAGCGGGGAATTTAATTTATCATCCGCAGCAGCAGTTGATCCTAGATGGGATTGAGCAGGAAAATCATGAGAAAGCATCTGCATACAAAGACGGGGTTCATGATGAGGTGTTTGAGGGACAGCATCGGAAGGTGACGATCAAGTCTGTCGGATATACAGGATGGAAAATTGTTGGGGTGGTTTCTGATAAGGCGGCACAGCTTTCCACAGTGAAAAATATTATTTTCCTGATCGCGCTTGTCATGTCTTTTATGTTAATCTTGTCAATTATCAACTCTTATATATCAAAGAAAGTGACAATCCCGATCGAGCATCTGGAAGGCGCTGTGAAGCGGATTGCGGAGGGGGATCTGGAAACAACGATCGAGGAGCGCGGAGCATATGAAATCAGTCATCTGGGACGTTCGATTTGCAAGATGAAAGTGCGGATCAAGAAATTGATGGAAGATATTGTGAGGGAGCAGGAGATTCAGAGAAAGAACGAACTGGATACGCTTCAGTCACAGATCAATCCACATTTTCTTTATAACACACTGGATATTGTCGTGTGGATGGTCGAGAATGAGAAACCACAGGATGCAGTACGCGCACTGACGGCTCTTGCACGTTTTTTTCGAATTGGATTGAGCAAAGGGAAGACGATCATTACAGTCAGAGATGAGATCGAACATGTAAAAAATTACCTGACGATTCAGAAGATGCGTTATAAAAATAAGTTTGAATATTATTTTGAGGTGGAGGAGGAAGTCCTTGAGCTATCTACGCTGAAGTTGATCCTGCAGCCGATTGTAGAAAATGCAGTTGCTTATGGAATGGAGTTTCAAGATGGGGATGGAGAAGTTTTTATCAAAGCATATTTGAAAGAAGAAAAGTTGATTTTTCAAGTTGTGGATAATGGTCCGGGAATTATGCCGGAGCGTCTGGAAGAGATTCGCGCGGGGAAAGTTGTCTCTTCGAAGAAAGGTTCGGGGATCGGTATGCGAAATGTCGGAGAGCGGATCCAGCTTGCATATGGAAAAGAATATGGAATCCAAATTGAGTCGGAGCCGGACGAAGGCACTTGTATTACATTGACGCAGCCTAAAATAGCGTATGGGCAGGAGGGAGAATTGCTGTGAAGAAAGCAGAAAAAATAGGAATTATCGCGGCGCTCTGTGGAATTATCCTTCTATTTTTAATTGCATCCACAGATTTTGTGTTGGAAGAGAACAGAAAAGAAGTGTATACCATCGCATTTGTGACTGACGGAAGTGCAGATGACCGCTTTCAATCCCTCCGGAAGGGTATGGAGAAGGCTGCGAAGAAGTGGAATGTAGATCTAGTTGTGGATGCACCATATCTCAGTGGAAATGCTGCAGAGCAGGAGGCTGCGATCGAAGAGGCGGTGGAAAATGGCGCGCAGGCGGTGATCACAGTGCCGGCAGACCAGGTACAGATGGAAAAATTTCTGGATCAGAGTAAGCTTCAGGTTCCGGTGATCACGCTGGAAAAGGAGCTTCATTCGGAAAAAAAATTTGGAGCCTATATTTATGACAGTGAAAAGTCAGCAAAAAAGCTGGCGAGAGCTGTACTGGAAGAAAAGAAAGACGCAAGCGTTGCTCTTTATGCATCAGATGTCTCGGCAAAAGAGACTGCAAATTGTCTGGATATATTAGAAAAAGAATTGGAAGACGGAGGCTGCACTGTGATCCGCAGACAGTACCGTCAAGGATTTGAGATCGAAGGAGAAGTTGTCGTTGCAGCAGATCCATACACGTTTTCGCAAATCGTCAATTTACAGAAAATTCCCGACAGGCTTTACGGAATTGGCTGTTCGAATAAGATGCTGACTTTGCTTGAAGAAGGAAAAGTGTGTGCGGCAGTGATCTGCAACGAATATGATAAAGGATATCTGAGTGTGGAGGCGGCGATGAAAAGTATCCAGAATGGGACGAGACAGCGGACAGTAAAGATGGAGCAGGTGCTTGTAAGACAGGAAAATCTCTACGACAAAGAATATGAGGCATTGTTGTTTCCGATTTCATAGTGGAAGGTCAGGGAAAAGTGATGAGAGAGTACAAAAAGTGGAAAACACAGATGGGGATTTTGGCAGTGACAGTGGCAGTGATCTGTGTGGCAGCAGCGGGCATTTCAAGAAGAAAAGAAAAACAGAAAGAAGAGGACACACTCAAAGTCGGGATCTCGATTTATCAAAGTGATGATACGTATGTAAATTTGTTGACGAAAAAAATAGAGCGGCAGTTGAAAGCATGCGAGAAGCAGCAGGGGATCAAGATTCATTGTAAGATTGTATCCGCAGAAAATGATCAGAATGAACAAAATGAGCAGGTGGAACATTTCGCAGCGCTTGCGTATGATGTCATCTGTGTCAATGCAGTGGATCGGACAAATGTGTCGACGATGATCGATCGTGTGGAGGAATCAGAGATTCCTCTGATTTTCTTTAACCGCCAGCCGGTACAGGATGATCTGAGAAAAGGGCAGCATATTTATTATGTAGGATCAGATGCACAGGAGTCCGGGAGATTGCAGGGAGAGCTTGTGGCATCAGTATATCGAAAGGATCCTGCGGTGTTGGATAAGAACGGAGACGGGGTTGTAGGGTATGCCGTTTTAGAGGGGGAGACCGGGCATCAGGATGCCATTATCCGTTCCGAGTGGTCAGTAAAGACAATGACATCTTCTAGAGTTCCTGCAAAAAGGATCACAGGAGGGGTTGCAAACTGGATGAAAGAGCAGGCGGCAGCAATCGTTGGACGGTGGCTGAAGGAAGAAGAGGGGGAGCTGGAACTGATTTTATGTAACAATGATGATATGGCACTTGGCGCGATCGAGACACTTCGCCAGGAGGGCAGGACAGATATCAGTGTGGTAGGCATCGATGGCACGGAGGAAGGGCTTATGGCAGTCAGAGACGGGAAGATGCTTGGAACCGTGAAGGCAGACTCTGACATTTATGCGGAATATATTGCACGCATGGTATGCGGGCTAAAAAAAGAAGGAACGGTGCCAAAGGAAATCTTGGAAGGACATGATCGGGAAGTATGGATTCCATGGGAAATTAAGATCTGTCCAGAATTGGGAGAATAGAGAGTGTAAATATGCACAAATATGTCGAATAAAAATTATATAAAATGTTTAAAATGATGATGAAATCAAAGAAAATTCATAGAATAACATAGAAATCTGTATGGTATCCTATGAATTTTTTGCTTATAATATAGTCATCAAGAACAAGAGTCGTGTTTTTAAAGGAGGAAAAAAACTATGAAAAAGAAAATCGTATGTGGAATGTTATGTGCAGCAATGTCACTTTCATTACTTGCAGGCTGCGGCGGAGGCAGTGAGGAAGGTGGAAAAGATGCAAAGAAAGACGGAGACGCAATCAAATTAGGTGTTCTCGTGTACAAATATGATGATACATACATTTCTACAGTACGTTCTGCAATCGAAAAATATGCAAAAGAAGCAGATGTTGAGATTAAACTGGATATGCAGGATGGACAGGGAGACCAGTCAAAGCAGAATGACCAGTTAGACGTTCTGATTTCTAAAGGAGTAGATGCACTTCTGATCAATGCAGTTGATACAGGTTCTGCACAGGGACTTGCAGATAAGGCGAAAGCAGCAGACATTCCGGCAGTATTCTTTAACAGAGAGCCTGCAAAAGAAGTTGTAGAATCTTGTGAAGGTATCTTCGTTGGAACAACAGCTTCAGAAGCTGGTGTAATGCAGGGAGATATGCTTGCTGATATGTATGAGGCAGACAAAGAAGCAATCGACAAAAATGGAGATGGAAAAATTCAGTATATCGTATTCAAAGGAGAACCAGGTAACCCAGAAGCTGAGGCACGTACAGAATATGCTGTAAAACAGGCAGAGGAACGTGGACTTGTGATGGACAATATGGGAATCGAACCACTTGTTGCAAACTGGATGACAGACCAGGCTCAGACACAGATGGAAGCTCAGATGTCTGCAAACGGAGATAAGATTGAAGCTGTATTCTGTAACAACGATGACATGGCACTTGGAGCAATCGCTGGTATCAATGGAAAAGCAGATGCTCCGGTATTCGGTGTGGATGCAACAGAAGCTGGTATGGAAGCAATCAAATCAGGAAAAATGGCTGGTACTGTAAAACAGGATGGAGATGCAATGGGTAAGGCACTTGTTGCAATCGGTGCAAATGCAGCTCAGGGTAAAGACTTTATTGAAGGAACAGATTACGAAATGGCAGAAGACGGATTCTCAGTTCGTATTCCATATGCACCTATTACAAAATAGTTTTAAGATTCATTTGTAACATGTAACAAATAACTGA
>ERZ826396.3083-NODE-3083-length-11859-cov-4.778380_pt1 | contig 11859 bp, 9 predicted proteins | sample MGYA00519926_ERZ826396 | MGnify/ENA primary metagenome ERZ826396 (study PRJEB31778, sample SAMEA3449230) | human gut metagenome | biome: human gut; feature: human-associated habitat; material: faeces | place: United Kingdom | collected 2010/2012 ...
CTTGGCCGCATGGGCGAGGGAGGGAGGGGGACGAAGCGCCCCGGATTGGGCCTGCTATGTGCCGGAAGGATGCAGGAAGGGATAGTGCCATACACCGAAGTAACAATAAAAGCAATATATTTATGGATAAAAGGGTTGCGGTGAAGCTCAAAAAATTATATAATTTAGAAAAAGCTAAAATATTTTAGAATAGTCCAAACGCTTAATGCGAGGGGAGGGAAAGGAAGAAAATGCAGGCATATCTATTCGTGCATTTCAGAGAAAAGACCACACCTGACGGCGAGCAGGTATATTTTGGCCTCAGCAGGGACGGGTTTTGCTGGGAGGAAGTGAACGGCGGAAGGCCGGTGCTTTGGGCTTATTATGGGGATAGGGGCGTGCGGGACTTTACGATTACCCGCTGCGCCAAAACAGGGAAGTTCTATATTTTTGCCACCGATTTAAGCCTTTCCTATGGGATGAGGAATCAGTATCACCATTCTTGGGACGAGATCGGCAGAAACGGGAGCAAGGCCTTCTCCGTATGGGAATCGGAGAATCTGACGGACTGGAGCGAGCAGAGGCTTGTGCGGATCGGGGACGACGACTTTGGATGCATGTGGGCTCCGGATCTCCTTTATGACAGGAAAAAGGGGGATTATCTGCTGCATTGGTCATCTTCTCACAGGAGCAATGGCTATGGGCCGAAAGGGATCTATTATTCCAGGACGGCGGATTTTACGAACTTTACAAAGCCCGCGCTTTTGTATCAGAAAGAGGACAGCGGCGTGATCGATTCGGCCATCTATGAGGAGGACGGCGTTTATTACATGTTCGTTAAGAGCGAGGGCAATCCATCCAAGATCATCCTGCTTCGGGCCAAAGATGCGGCAGGACCCTATGAGCGCGTGGTAGCCTTCGATGAAAGCATGAAGGATGTGGAAAGCGGGCTCTATGAAGCGCCCACAGCTGTACGGCTGGAGGATGGGAGATGGTGCCTGTTTCTGGATTTTTACGGTGTGCAGGGCGCTGGGCAGGGATATGTGCCTTTTGTGGCGGACAGCCTGAAAGAAGGAAAGTTCGTGCGCTCCGATCAGGCGTTCCATTTCCCGTATGGATTCAAACACGGAACGATCCTGACCATAACAATGGAGGAATATGAACGGATGAAGTCCTTTGACTGGTCGCATGAGGGATACTGGTGATTTTGGGGAAGGTTTTCCCGAAGTCGTTGAGCCATAGCAAGATTAAGAAAGAAAAGGAGAGAAGTGGATGGAAAAGAAGGAAATGCAGCAGACAACGGAAAAGGGCGGCATTGTATACAATACGCCCTGGATTTTGCAGCGCGCAGATCCGTATGTATACCGTCATACGGACGGCATGTACTACTTTACCGCATCGGTACCTGCCTATGACAGGATCGCTTTAAGAAGGAGCGAAACCCTGGCCGGCCTGGCGCAGGCGGAAGAGGTTACGGTCTGGATGAAGCATGAGTCAGGCATCATGTCAAAGCATATCTGGGCGCCGGAACTGCACTATCTTGACGGAAAGTGGTACATCTATTTTGCGGGCGGAGAGGCAGAAGACATCTGGGCCATCCGTCCCTATGTGCTGGAATGTACGGATGCGGATCCGCTCACGGGAACCTGGAAGGAACTGGGCAAGATGCAGTGTGCGGATGATGATGAGTTCTCCTTCCGCGCCTTTTCCCTGGATGCCACCGTATTCGAGAACAAGGGCGAGCGCTATTATGTCTGGGCGGAAAAGGTTGGCGTCGGCAAGATGATTTCCAACCTGTATATCGCCAGAATGGCTACTCCCAATAAGCTGGCTACCGTCCAGGTGCTGCTGACCACGCCGGATTATGACTGGGAGAGGGTGGACTTCTGGGTGAACGAGGGCCCGGCTGTCATCAAGAGAAACGGGAAGATTTTCCTCACCTACTCTGCCAGCGCTACCGGAGCGTGCTACTGCATGGGCATGCTGACGGCGGACGGAAATGCGGATCTGCTGGATCCCAGATCCTGGGAAAAGGAACGCTATCCTGTGCTGTGCAGCGATCCTTCGCTTGAGATATATGGTCCCGGACACAACTCCTTTACCGTGGATGAAGAAGGCAACGATATCTGCGTTTATCACGCGCGCAAGGAGTCCAAAATTGAGGGAGATCCCCTTTACAATCCCAACAGGCATGCTATGTTGATGAAGGTGGAGTGGGATGAAAATGGAAGGCCCTGCTTCCGCTATAAATAAAATACGATATGCCGTCTGAGACGGCGGAAAGAGAGGAACATATGGCAAAACTCTATGTGAATGAAAACAAGAAAAAGGGACGGATCAATCCGGAGATCTACGGACATTTCAGCGAGCATCTGGGAAGATGTATCTATGAAGGCCTGTATGTGGGAGAAAATTCCGACATCCCCAATGAGAATGGGATGCGCAAGGACGTTGTGGAAGCGCTGAAGGAGATCAAGGTTCCGGTGCTGCGCTGGCCGGGCGGCTGTTTCGCGGACGAATATCACTGGAAGGATGGAATCGGCCCCAAAGAGTCCAGAAAGAAAATGATCAACACCCACTGGGGCGGCGTTGTGGAAGACAACAGCTTCGGAACCCACGAATTCTTTGAACTGTGCAGACAGCTTGGCTGCAAGACCTATATCAATGGCAACGTGGGAAGCGGCACGGTGCAGGAAATGTCCGAATGGGTGGAGTATATGACCTTTGACGGCGTATCCCCCATGGCTGATCTGAGAGGAAAAAATGGCCATAAAGAGCCCTGGAAGGTGGATTACTTCGGTGTGGGCAATGAGAACTGGGGCTGCGGCGGCAATATGCGGCCGGAATATTACGGGGATCTTTACAGAAGATATCAGACCTATGTGAGACAGTATCATAAGGATGCCCCGCTTTCCAAGATCTGCTGCGGAGCCAATGTGGCGGATTATGACTGGACGGAGAAGGTTCTTACCACCTGCGGCCCTGAGCCTTCCAGATTCATGGACGGACTGTCTCTGCATTATTATGTGACTCCCGGCGGATGGGAGAAGAAGGGAAGCGCCACGCAGTTCAATGAAGCGGACTGGTATATTACGCTGGCGAAAGCGCTGTACATGGACGAATTGGTAACGCGCCACGGAGCGATCATGGACAAGCATGATCCGGAGAAAAAGATCGGCATGATCGTGGATGAATGGGGCAACTGGTTCGATGTGGAGCCCGGAACCAACCCTGGCTTCCTCTATCAGCAGAACACCATGAGAGATGCGCTGGTGGCAGGAATTACGCTGAACATCTTCAATAAGCACTGCGACCGCGTGAAGATGGCCTGCATCGCCCAGATGGTGAATGTGCTGCAGTCCGTGATCCTGACGGAAGGGCCGAAGATGATCAAGACCCCTACCTATTATGTATTCCACATGTACAAGGAACATCAGGGAGCGGAACTTCTGGAAAGCTGTCTGGAAGGCTCAGGCGAGACCGGCGACGAGCAGACGCAGGTTCCCGCGCTGCATGAATCCGTATCCGTATCCGAAGACGGCACCCTGAATATCACGGTAGCTAACCTGTCTCTGACAGAAGCGCAGGAAGTGGAAGTGGTGCTTACGGAGCGCAAGGGCGAAGAGGTATCCGGTTCCATCCTGACCGGAGGAATGGGTGCGTTCAACACCTTCGCAGAGCCGGATAAGGTGAAGGAAGAAGCCTTTACGGGAGCTGTATTGACGGAAAGGGGCGTGAAATTCACCATTCCTGCCTGCAGCGTAGTGGCGCTTCGCGTCCGTTAATGAATGGAAGAGCCAGGAAGAAAACCCTGTCTGAAATGCCTTCTGAAGGACATGGATGAAGGGGAATATTTTCAGAATCTGTATGCGTATATAAACGGCCTGGATGACGAGATCCGCGCCGATGCGCAGACGTATGAAGGACGGCTGGAATTGTGCCGGCGATGCGACCTGCTGATGAACGGCATGTGCAGGGCCTGCGGCTGCTTTGTGGAGCTGCGGGCAGCCATCGCGGCCAATGCCTGCCCGTATGAGAAATGGTAATGTGAAGGTTATGTTGTGAAGGTCACTCCGTGACCGGTAACGGTAACGGATCCCGGAAAGGGGAGGAGAAAACCGGATGCTGCATATCAAATCGCTGGAAGAGGGAAAGGCCCTGTTCAAGGCGCTGGGCTCTGACATACGAATAGAGATTATTAAAGCCCTCCTGGCCGAGCCGGATATGAGCATGAATGAACTGGCAGGCAGGCTGAAGATCACAGGGGGCGCGCTCACAGGCCATGTGAAGAAGCTGGAGGAATGCGGAATCCTGAAGGTGACGGGCGAGTCCGGCGGTCACGGGAATCTGAAGAAATGTTCTGTGTGCCTGGATAAGATTCTCATTGATCTGGAGGAAGAGAAGAAGCCGGGGAATTCTTATGAAGTATCCCTGAAAGTGGGCCACTATTCGGACTGCCGGGTATGGCCTACCTGCGGCATGGCTTCGGCCAGAGAACTGATCGGAGCGCTGGATGATGTCCGTTATTTCTCCCATCCGGAACGTTTCAAGGCGGATATCCTTTGGTTTGCAAAGGGGTATGTGGAGTATGAAATTCCGGATTTGATACCGAGAGGAAAACGGCTTGACCGGATCACGATCACAGCGGAACTTGGCAGTGAGGCGCCGGGCGTGAATGCGAGCTGGCCTTCGGATATCCATTTTTACATCAACGGCGTGCTGCTGGGCCAGTGGACATCTCCCGGGGACTTCGGGGATACACGGGGGCTGCTGACGCCGGACTGGTGGCATCCCGGACTGAACCAGTACGGCCTGCTGAAAATGCTGACGGTCAATCACAGGGGGACGTTCATCGATGGCCTGCAGATATCGGATACCAGCATCGAAAGCCTTGGCCTGGATCACAGAAACCCGATCCGCTTCCGGCTTGCCGTGGAAGAACATTCCGGCCATGTGGGAGGGCTGACGATTTTTGGAAAAGGGTTTGGAAATTACGATCAGGACATTGAAGTGAAGGTGGATTACAGCGAGGAAGATGGCTGTTGACTTCTGCTTGTGTGTACAGGGAAAAAAGGGGATGATGTTATTACCAGCCAGGAGTTCCATGATATATATTATGAACAGATGTATGATCGGCAGGTGATCGTGAGGCTGAAAGACGGGAGGGAACTGAGGGGATTATTCAATGATGAGTTTTTTGAGGATAATTCAGTTCTGGTTGACTGCCAGGTTGTGCCGATAGACCGGATTGAAAGCATGAAACTGTTGGAAGAAAAATAGAAAAAAGAATATCTGCAAATTCATGATATAAATGAAATGGCCGGCAGCAAGACATCACTGCCGGTCATTTTTGAAGTGAAACATTATCTATAACGGTTCAGACATTCCAAGCGGTTATCATTCTCCAAGGGTGGCAACCACATGGTATTCTGTTTTGCCCTCCGTGAAAGGAATCTTGTTGCCTTCGATGCGCACGCCGTCAACCAGGAGGCTGGCAACGCCTTTTTCCTTATGCTCCGGGTTCTTCACCTCGATGTGGTAGGTGGCGCCGCGGAAGCGTCTGGTGATCTGATAGTCGCCGAAATCCTTCGGGATGCAGGGATCGATGCGCAGGCCGTCAAAGTCGGGCTGAATTCCCAGAATATACTGGGAGATATTCACAAAGGTCCAGGCAGCCGTGCCGGTGAGCCAGCTGTTCTTGGCTTCCCCGAAGGTGGCGGCATCCTTGCCGGCTACCATCTGGGAATAGCAGTAAGGCTCGGTTCTGTGTATTTCGCTGATGGGTTCCAGATAGGCGGGGCAGGTCTTGCGATATACCTCAAAGGCCCTGTCGCCTCTTCCGATCACAGTCTCAGCGATGGAGATCCAGGGGTTGTTGTGGCAGAAAATGCCGGCATTTTCCTTATATCCCGGAGGATAGGAGGAAATCTCGCCCAGTTCCAGATGATACCTGGTATAGGCGGGCTGAAGGAGAACCACGCCGTATTTGGTGTCCAGACGTTCCTTTACGCTGTCGAGCGCCTTCTCGGCCAGGCCTTCCTTTACGCCTACGCCAGCCAGCACGCAGAAGCCCTGAGGCTCGATGAAGATCTGGCCTTCCTCACATTCTTTGGAACCTACCTTGTTGCCGTAGGCGTCATAGGCGCGTACGAACCATTCGCCGTCCCAGCCCGCATCAAGCAGCGCCTCGTTCATTGCGGCCACTTCCCCGCGCGCTTCCTCTGCCAGTTCGTCTTTGTTAAGAAGCTGTGCCAGGCAGGCGAATTCCTCTCCGTATTTGACGAACATGCCGCCGATGAATACGGATTCAGCCACAGGTCCTTCGCTGGGGCCGAACGTCTGGAAGGATTCTCCGGGCTTGTCGGAGAAGCAGTTCAGATTCAGGCAGTCGTTCCAGTCGGCACGGCCGATGAGCGGCAGATTATGGGGGCCTTTATGTGTGGCGGTGAAGCGGAAGGAACGCGTAAGATGCTCGAAAAGTGTGCCTTCTCCGCCGTCATCGAACTTAACCGTTTCGGAGAGGATGGACACATCCCCCGTTTCCCGGATATAGGCGCTGGTGCAGGCGATCAGCCACAGCGGATCGTCATTGAAGCCGCCGCCGATGTCCGCATTGCCGGTTTTGGTCAGAGGCTGATACTGATGATAAGTGCTGCCGTCGTTAAACTGTACGGCGGCGATATCCAGGATGCGTTCCCTTGCCCGCTCAGGAATCAGATGGACGAAGCCCAGCAGGTCCTGACAGGAATCCCTAAAGCCCATGCCGCGGCCTATGCCGGATTCATAATAGGAAGCGCTTCTGGACATGTTGAAGGTGACCATGCACTGATACTGGTTCCAGATGTTCACCATGCGGTTGACCTCTTCGCAGCCGGATTCGATCCGGTATCCGCCTAACAGCTCGGTCCAGTACGCTTTCAGGGCGAGGAAGCTTTCGTCGGCTGCTTCCACGGTGCTGTAGCGCTCCAGCAGTGCGCGGGCCCTCGTTTTATTGATGACGCCGGCGGATTCCCATTTTTCCTCCTCCGGATTCTCAATATAGGCCAGGACGAAAAGGAAAGAACGGCTCTCACCTGGCTTAAGCGTTACGTTGATCTGATGGGAAGCGATGGGAGACCAGCCATGGGCGATGGAACCGGTGGCAGCGCCTGCACGGACTGCAGCCGGCATCTCGGGACTGCCGTAGAAGCCCAGGAAGGCGTCGCGGCTGGTATCAAATCCATCAATGGGCACATTGACAGAATAGAGCGCATAGTGGTTGCGGCGCTCCCTGTATTCCGTCTTGTGATAAATGGTGGAGCCATCCACTTCCATTTCTCCGGTGCTTAAGTTCCTCTGGAAGTTCTTCATATCATCATCCGCGTTCCACAGGCACCATTCCACATAGGAGAAAAGCGTCAGGTTCTTTTCCGCATCGCCATCGTTGGTGAGCGTCAGCTTGGTGAGTTCGCACGCATCGTTAAGAGGAACGAAGGTGAGCGCGCTGGCGGTGACCTGATTCAGGCTTCCGGTAAAACGGCTGTAACCCATTCCGTGACGGCATTCGTAGGAATCCAGCGTCCGTTTGGTGGGCTGCCAGCCCGGGTTCCAGACGGTGTCACCGTCCTTAATATAGAAATATTTTCCGTTGTTGTCATACGGAACATTGTTGTAACGGTAGCGGGTCAGGCGGAGCAGCTTGGCATCTTTATAGAAAGAATATCCGCCGCAGGTGTTGGAAATCAGGGAGAAAAAGTCCTTGCAGCCCAGGTAATTGATCCAGGGCAACGGTGTTTCCGGCGTGGTGATCACATACTCACGCGCCTGATCGTCAAAATATCCGAATTTCATGAGATACCTCCATCTTCATCTTTCTTGTGCCGGCCGGGCATCCTTTTGGGAAAATGCCGCAGCAAGGCGTGTTTCGGGTTGTGCATATCCTGTACATCATTCGCGAAAACGATTAAGTAAACAGATAAACAATATCCCTGTAAGCTGAATTATAAGGAGGTAGGGAAGATTTTGCAAGAAAAATATATTCGTTATTTTAGCCTAAAAATAAGGGAAAAATTTGACATTCTGTGAAAAAAGAAAAAACAGGGGAAAGGGGGCTTGCAATCTTCCTGGATTCTATTGTATGCTGAAATAGCGAAAACGATTAAGAAAATGGAGTGGGGAGGGAAAGAAAAAGGGAGGGAAGGAACAGATGTCATCCATGAAGGATATTGCGCTTGCATGCGGAGTATCCGTCGCCACGGTGAGCAAGGCGCTGAATGATCAGCCCGATATCGGCGAAAAAACCAAACGGATGGTGAAGAAAAAGGCGGAACAGCTGGGGTATCATCCGAACTCTGTGGCGAGGGCGCTGAAGACGAACCGAAGTTATAATCTCGGCGTTTTATTTGCGGATGCGTCGCACAGCGGTCTGACACATGATTATTTTGCGAGCGTTCTGGAGAGTTTCAAGGAAGCCGCAGAGGAGAAAGGGTACGACATTACCTTTGTAAATAATAATAAAGCGAGGAACGGCAGGATGTCCTATCTGGAGCATGTGCGCTACAGGGGCTTTGACGGAGTGGTCATTGCCTGTGTGGATTTCACGGATCCGGAGGTGCTGGAACTGGTGGAAAGCGATGTGCCGGTGGTGACGATTGACCATGTCTTTAACGGCAGGATCGCGATTCTTTCCGATAATGTGAAGGGAATGGAGCAGCTGCTTTCATTCGCATATGAACAGGGGCACAGAAAGATCGCCTATATCCATGGTTCAGATTCATCCGTTACCCGCAGCAGGCTCTCTTCGTTCTACAAGACGGCGGAGGAACTGGGGCTGGAAATTCCGGATGAATATGTATGCGAAGCTGCTTATCGGGATACGGAAGCGGCCTGTGTGGCAACGGAGGCGCTGCTGGCGCTTCCGTCGCCGCCAACCTGTATTCTGTATCCGGACGATTTTGCCTGCTTCGGCGGCTTGAACGTGATGCTTCGCAGAGGCATCCGGGTGCCGGAGGATATATCGGTGGCAGGATATGATGGCCTGCGCATCGGGCGGCATGTGCAGCCGAGGCTGACGACGCTGATGCAGGATACGGAGAAGCTGGGAAGCTATGCGGCAAGGGAGCTGATCGGGCTGATAGAGAAACCGAAAACCTGTATTCCCAGGATCATCATGGTGGAAGGCTGTGTTTATCCGGGCGAATCCTTAGGGCGCGTCCGGGAAGATGAAAAGAAATAAAAGGAGGTACAAGATGAAATTTACAGAAGGATACTGGCTGCGCAGCGAGCGCGCCAACATTTTATACGCTGCGCAGGCATATGACGTGCGCGAAATCAATGGAGGGATGCGCGTCCTGGCTCCGGTTGGGCCGATCACATCCAGAGGGGCGACGCTGAATATGCCCACCATCACCATTGAATTCACGTCTCCCAGGGAGAATATCATCATGGTTCGCGCTTGGCACCATGAAGGATACTGGAAGCCGGAACCCGTATGCCCGAAGCATGAGGACAGACTGCCGGTGGACGTGAAGATTACGGACGAAGAGGCCGTGATGAAGGCCGGGAAAGTGACGGTGCGCGTAAACCGTAAAGAATGGGGATACCGCTTTGAGGCGGACGGAAGGGTGCTGACCTCCTGTGATTTCCGTAATCTGGGCTATGCCAGATGGGACAGGAAACCTTCCACCATGTTCCCGGAGGATAATTATCTGACGGAGACGGGAAAACCTTATATGGTGAACGAGCTTTCCCTTCAGGTGGGAGAGAATGTATATGGATTCGGCGAACGTTTTACCGCGTTCGTGAAAAACGGACAAGTTGTGGAGACCTGGAATGAGGACGGCGGTACGGCCTCTCAGGTGGCATACAAGAGCGTTCCTTTCTATATGACCAACAAGGGATACGGCGTATATGTGGATCATACGGACAATGTTTCCTTTGAAGTGGCCAGCGAAAAGGTGGAATATGTGGGCTTTTCCGTTCCGGGAGAAGAACTTCGCTACTGTCTGATTTACGGCCCTACGCCCAAGGAGATCCTGAAGAACTATACCGCCTATACAGGACGGCCTGCCCTGCCTCCTGCTTGGAGCTTCGGCCTGTGGCTGTCCACGTCCTTTACCACCAACTATGACGAGCAGACCACCAGTTCCTTCATTCAGGGCATGGAGGAAAGAAACATTCCTCTTTCCGTGTTCCATTTTGACTGCTTCTGGATGAGAGAGTTCCAGTGGTGTGATTTCACCTGGGATGACAGAGTGTTCCCGGATACGGAAGGAATGCTTCGCAGATATCATGACAGAGGCTTAAAGATCTGTGTCTGGATCAATCCCTACATCGCGCAGGGAACCCCGTTCTTTAAGGAAGGCGTGGAAGGCGGATACCTGGTGAAAAGAGCGGACGGCAAGGGCGTATGGCAGACGGATAACTGGCAGGCTGGAATGGGACTGGTGGATTTCACCAATCCGGAGGCGTGCAAATGGTATGCAAACAAGTTGAAGACCCTGCTGGATATGGGTGTGGACTGCTTTAAGACGGATTTCGGCGAGAGAATTCCTGTGGATGTATGCTGGCATGATGGAAGCGATCCGGGAAGCATGCACAATTATTACACCTATCTGTACAATGAATGCGTGTTCAACCTGCTGAAGGAAGTAAAGGGTGAAGGAGAGGCGGTTCTCTTTGCCAGAAGCGCCTGTGCAGGCGGACAGCAGTTCCCGGTGCATTGGGGAGGAGACTGCTCCGCTAACTACCCGTCCATGGCGGAAACGGTGCGCGGCGGCCTTTCCTTCGCGATGTCCGGTTTCTCCTTCTGGAGCCATGATATTTCCGGATTTGAGAATACCGCATCCCCTGACCTGTATAAGAGATGGGCAGCGTTCGGCCTCCTTTCCTCTCACAGCCGTCTGCACGGCTCAGGAAGCTATCGTGTGCCGTGGGTATTCGATGATGAGGCGAGCGATGTGGTACGCTACTTTGTAAATCTGAAGTGTTCCCTGATGCCTTATCTGTATTCCAAGGCTGTGGAAGCGCATGAAGACGGAACGCCCATGATGCGTCCCATGGTATTTGAATTCCCGTCCGATCCTGCGGCGGCCTGGCTGGATACGCAGTATATGCTGGGAGATGCGCTTCTTGTGGCTCCGGTGCTGCGGGAAGATAAGAAAGCGCAGTTCTACCTGCCTGAAGGAAGATGGACGGACTACTTCACAGGAGAAGTCAAAGATGGCGGCCGTTATTATGAAGGGGAATATGATTATTTCTCTCTGCCGCTGTATGTGAAGCCGGGCACGCTGCTGGCCACCGGAGCGGTTTGCGACAGGCCGGATTATGATTATCGGGAAGGCGCGACGCTTCATCTGTATGAACTTGCGGATGGCGCTTGCAGCGACTGCCGCATCGTGGATCAGAAGGGTGTGGACGTGTGCAGGGTTACGGCCAGACGTCAGGGCAATGTGATTTCCTTTGAATCGAATGCGGATATGAAGGGACTGACCATCCTTCTGCACGGCCTGGAGGCCAAATCGGTGCAGACAAAGCAGCCGGTGGAGGAAGCGGACGGATGCGCTAAGATCACTGTGGATGAAACGATGCAGACGCTGGAAATCGAATTGATTTAAGCGGCGTGAACTGAAAAAGCATAAGAAAGACAAATACCCCGCAGCCCGGCTGCGGGGTATTTGTCCCTTGAGGCTTCCTTGCAGGAACTTTTTCGTCCGGCCGGAAAGATTGGTTTCCCTGCAAAGGAGTGACGGTTATTCGTAATGGTTCAGACGGCCCGGCTGGAAGACGGCAGACGCGCCCCCCTGGCCCTGCCCCGTATGTCCTTCGCCGGAGCCGTCTGAAAACGTCGGCACTTACGCGCCGTCTTTTGGCGCGTTATGTGCCGCTGCGTTTGAAGCCGAG
>ERZ826396.3087-NODE-3087-length-11836-cov-3.585943_pt1 | contig 11836 bp, 6 predicted proteins | sample MGYA00519926_ERZ826396 | MGnify/ENA primary metagenome ERZ826396 (study PRJEB31778, sample SAMEA3449230) | human gut metagenome | biome: human gut; feature: human-associated habitat; material: faeces | place: United Kingdom | collected 2010/2012 ...
CCGAAGAGAAGCCGCTATTATCAGGGAATGATGGATCTGCAGCTGATTGATAGTGGTCAGCCGTATAAAAAACTGAACCAGAGTTATGTCATCTTCATCTGCCTGGAAGATGTTTTTGGAAAAAACCGACATATCTATACATTTGAGAACATTTGTCGGGAAGATCCAGAGATAAAGCTTCGGGATGGAGCAATTAAGATCTTTCTCAATGCGAAGAGCAATCTTAATGATGTAAGTTCAGAATTAAGAGCTTTTCTGGATTATTTGGGCGGAAAAAAATCAGAAGATGAATATGTACAGAAGCTTGAAAGAGCAGTAAGGGAAGCAAAACGTAATCGGAAATGGAGGCATGAGTATATGACATTGTTGATGCGCGATCAGGAAAATCAGGAGATTGGAGAAGAAAGAGGCCGTCGTGAAGGAAGGTTGGAGGGTCGTCGTGAAGGTCAATTGGAAGGCGAATTACGGAAATTAGTTTCACTGATTCGAAAGAAACAACTCCGCGGATACCAAAAAGAGCAGATTGCAGACCTGTTAGAGGAAGATATTCAAACAGTAGAGAAGATCAGCCGGATGATATCCGCACATCCGGAGGAAGATGATCAGGGAATCTGCCGGTTACTGATGGAGAGTGAAACGTCTGTAAAGCGATTGTAGAGATCGAAGCATCTGTAAAAGCTTCACAGAAAGCAAACTATCGAAAAAAGTTTTAAGGAGAAAAAGCGAATGAAATTATTTGACGCTGCGGATGAATACTGCTGTAGCAGCTGGGAGACCCTTGCGCTGTTGAAATTCTGCCTGTTTGCCATCGGTGTAATGGTCGGCATGTGCGTGCCGAAGGAAAAAAAGAAAATCGCATATGGCATAAGCGGAGTGGTATTTCTCGGGACGTATGTTCCGTTCATGAAGAGATTCTTCCATATTATATTAAAGCAATCTTCAAACGCGCCAGAGCGTGTTTGAAAATTCATGATCAGAAATATAGGAAATTTACGCCGGACACCGGGTTCCGAAAGCGAAAGCTGCCGGAACCTGTTGTCCGGCTTTTTTGCTGCCTGAAAACTGTTTTCGGACAACCTTCACTCTCCACAGGAACCTCAACCATTACAAAAACGAAAAAAATATTCAAAAACTCAAAAAATGTTAATAGTTGTAATGCTTTTTGTAACGCCTGATTTTATAAACTAAATCTATCATGAAGATACAAATGAAGGAGGCACGAAGGGTTGTGAGGGATTCCATTAGAAGAAGACGTGGAACGTTCCTGCTGAATATTTACGACCGGCAGAACGCCACCTGGCAGGGAAGCATTTCCTGGGTGGATAAAAATGAGAAGCAGCAATTCCGAAGTGCTCTGGAATTGATTAAACTGATAGAAAGTGCTTTGGACGAAGCAGAAGGAGGAAGCCATGAAAAGTAAAATGAAAAGGAGAATGTTGGCGATCGTGCTTTGCATGGTGATTGTGTTGAGCAACAGCAGCTTTATCTTTGCGTCAAGCGAAAGCGGCACACCGGCGGTGGAAGCGGCGGGCACGGAAGGAACGACATCACAGACAGAGACGGATACTCAGGGTACGGAGACGACCCCGCAAACACTGGCTGTATCGGAATCGACCCCGGCACCAACGGACGAACCGGCTGCTCCGACTTCTGTGGAAGCGACTCCGACGCCAACCGATACTTCGGAAGTAACCACGACCCCGGAGCCGACTGGCACACCGACCCCGGAAGCGACTCCGACACCGACGGATACCCCGGAAACGACAACGATCCCGGAGCCGACGGATGCTCCGGAAATAACGACGACTCCAGAGCCGACGGATGCTCCGGAAACGACAACAACTCCGGAGCCGACGGATACCCCGGAAGCAACACCGACCCCGACGCAGGGACCGGAGAACGGAACTTCCGATACTGTACAGCCGACAGAGACACCGACGCCGACCGAGGCTCCGGTGAAATCCAATGAGGCGGTGGAACTGAAACAGGAATTCAAGGATTCCGACGGAAACGTTACTTCCACCGTAAAGGCACAGATTCCGAAAGGAACGTTTGCGGCAGATGCATCGGAGATCACGATGGAAGTTCAGACTCCGGACACAGCGTCTGCAGAGCATGTGAAAGAAATGATGGAAGAACTTCTTCCAGAAAACCATATGCTTGGGGATTACATATTTTATGATATCCAGTTCAAGGTAAACGGAACGGTGGCAGAACCACAGAAACCGATCACGATCACCTTTGAAGGAAACGAACTCTCCGTGAAAGATGTGAAGAGAGCCAACGTCTTCTGGCTGGATCCGGAAGATCCGCAGGTGGATGGAGACAAGGATCAGTTGGTGGAGATTACACAGAAGAGCGAGATGATCGAAAACCTTCAGAATTCCGGACAGAGCACGGAGAACATCGATGACTACGATCTGTCGGAGATCACCCTGAAGGAAGACGGAACTTCCGATAAGATCCAGATGGAAGGAAGAACCTCCACGATCTACGGATGCTATGTGGTCTATGAACCGGTACAGGTTCTGACTTACGACGATGATCAGGTAACCGTAACTGTCAGTGCAGCGGAGGAAGGAATCATCCCCGCCAACGCAGAACTGAAAGTAGTTCCGATTACTGCGGAAGACAAGAACACCGAAGAGCAGTACAAAGAGGTAGAACAGAAGCTTCAGGAGAAGGCAGAGGAAGATGCGTACGACATCGCCGGATTCCTGGCTTACGATATCACCTTTGTGGACGAGGATGGAAACGAGACGGAGCCGGGCGGCGAAGTCAAAGTCTCCATCGACTACAAGGAAGCGGCAATCCCGGAGGCGGTTTCCGAGGAAGACGCAGCCAACGCGGAAGTGACCGTGCTTCACCTGGAAGAGGATGAGAAGGGCGACGTGAAGGAAGTCGTTGACATGGCACAGAACGAGAAGGTGGATGTGCTGGCGACGACGGAGGAAAACAAGATTGAGAAGGCCGAGGTACGGACAGAGAGTTTTTCGACCTTTGTCATTCAGTGGCAATATGGAGATTATAGTAGTTTTCAGATAACAGCACATTATGTGTATCAAACAGCTAATGGAGGAATATCTGAGTTTCCACAGGGATTCGGCAATCAAATAAATATTCCGATGGCCGATGGTCAGGAATATGACCTGAATATGTACAGACAACCCATTACATATAATGGAGAGGCTTATACGTGTGTAGGTATTCGCTTGAATAATGCAGATGGTGCAGAAATCAGAAAACTGAAAACATCGAGCCAAACAACTGGTAGTGGTTTTTTTGAAAGTACAACCTACTATGTAGCGTATCAGGAAGCAGGAGAAGATACCTATACGGATTGGCTGGACAGCAGCAATTCCTACAGCCGAAAGGGTACTATTTATTTTGTCTATGAAAAAGCGGATCTGTGGATTGAGGATCAGATTATCGACAATGGCGTTCTGAAAGCAAACTACAACGGAACAGATGCCGAGAGCTATCAATGGTCTAGAAGCGATACGGAGAATGGAACATACGAGACGGTTGAAAATGTAGATTATGTGGATGGAGCTTCTAAGATTTCAAATGATGGAACAGAGCTTAATCCGGCGTACGACGATGGAGCCCGCAAATGGTACAAAGTCCAGGTGACAACGACTGGGGGAAAAACAATAAAGTCCGCACCGTTCCAGGTGGAGTATTACAGCGAACTGGAAAACGGAAGCTTTGAAAACCCGGACTATACAGATGAAAATGCTGCCATGACGCAGACTTCCAATGAAAATTATGCAGCGGCTGGAGGTGTCTGGCAGACTACGGGTATAGGAACCGGAGACAAAAAGGGCGACGATATTGAAATTCTGAACGCAGGAACATCGAAGGCACGAACAGAACTTAAAAACAATTATGCATGGAAAACAAGGGAAGAACCAGCAGCAGCGCACGGTAATCAGTTTGCAGAGCTGAACTGTGAGGCAACAGGAGCATTATATCAGGATGTGCTTACCATTCCGGGAGCGACGTTAAATTATGCATTAAACCATAGAGCGCGCGGAACAAGTTCTGCTAACATAGAGTATGATACGATGTTTCTGATTATCATGCCGGCAAAGACTGCGGTTGATAACGAGCTTACTACACAGGACAATCTAGAAAGATATTTATGGACCTTAGCTCAGATTAATGCTGATGATTATCAGAAAAAAGAAGCTGATGATATTGTTTATGATAATGAAGGAATATTGGTTGTAAGGATTTCCAGTGATGACCAGAATTGGAATCGTATCACACAGGAGAAACCCTATACTTCTACCTCAACACTGACCAGATTCTTTTTCATGGCAGGCAAGACGGCGGCAGAAGATAACGGTAACAAAAAAGGAAAGACAATCGGTAATTTCCTGGATAATGTTTGGTTTTCTCAGAAGATTCCGGAACCGGCCGAAAATGAATTTTCCATTCAGTTGACAAAGAAAATTGAAGGGATTGATTCGCAGGAGGACAGACAAACACTTATCAATCAACTGTCTTTTAAAGTTTCGGTAGAAGATGGAGACGGTAAGACACTGAGTGATACAGAGATTGAAGCACTGTTGGGAATTAAGAACGCTGAAATTAAAGGAGAAGACTTGCATCTTCAGGCTGACGGGACAACGCTGCTCTATACTCTTGCCAATAAAAAAATAGACCCTGACAAGGAGTATACCGTCACCATTACAGAAGAAAATGCAGATCTGGAAAGCGGCTATCAGCGTCACACGACACAGAAGACGGAGGTTACTGTTGGGGATGATCAGAAGAACCCACAAGAGTCAGCTTCTGAAAGCTCGAGTTTTCAGATTCAGAGCAAAGCAAGTGTGAAGGTGATGTTTACAAACAGCTATGAAAAAGCAGAAAACAAGACGGTGAACTTCACAAAAATCTGGGATGACGCGGGAAATACTTATGAAACAAGGCCGGGTTCCATCAACGTAACATTGAACGCATCTGTTACGATAAATGGCGAAAGGAAAATATTAACGGAAGATGACTTAGGCTTAGAAGACAGTGCGTTTTCCAAAACGTTATCGCTAGCAGAAGGTTGGAAAACCTCCTGGGAGGTTCCGGTTTATTACTATGAGGGCGGTGAAAAATATCCGATTGAATATGGCGTAACAGAAGACACCGAGGCTTTAGCGGATCATGACTACGTCTATCAGGCATCCAATGGCGGAGTGGCACAAGAAGGTACGGGAGAGGAGTATCAACCTACGCTTTCCCAAAAGGACGACAGCTTACAGGTGAACGCAAATATATCCGCATCTATGACAGCAGCAAATGCGATAAGCGCAGGAAGCAATAACGACTTCGGACTGGGAACACCGAACCACAGAAAATACATAGAGTATAACCCTGATACAGGTGATTATACCCTGAATCTTACTGTCACCGGTGCGAAAGGTGAAGCGACAGGCGTTGATATTCTGTTCGTAATCGATACGTCCGGAAGTATGGGATCTAACGGTTTGTTAGAGGAAACACAGGAGTTGTTGACAGGATTTTGGTGGGAACCGGACAGCGGAATCATTGACCAGATTTTTGCATCGAAAGATAACGTTAACTCTGTAGCGTATGTGGCTTTTGCAGGTGCAAATCAAACCGAGACATCAAAGTGGTATACAACCAACACGAAAGCCGGTTTGGAAGAGAAAATAAATGACTTAAAGGCTAATGGTGGAACAAACTGGACGTATGCGATGCAGAAAGCGGAGGACGTGCTTGAAGACAGAGCAAACAGTAAAAATGATAAGGTGGTGATCTTCCTCTCGGACGGAAAACCCACGTTTACTATGAAATATTATTGGCCTCGGGGCTGGTATGAGGACGGAAATGGAAGTAGATATGATAGAAGCTATTTGCAGGATGCTGCCGATACTGTAAATAATTCAAGTACATTACGGGGCGCGAAGTTTTATTCGGTATATCTGAATGATGATACGGAAGATAAAATGGTAGAGTTTTCCAACAAAATCTCTACTTCCACTGCTGTCGATGGTAGAGATTTATCGAGTGCTTTATCTGATATCGTGGCGAATGTCATTCCAACGTATAAAAATGTGGAAATTACGGATCTACTGAGTGAATACGTAGAATTTGCAGAAGCGAATCCGACGATCAATGTGACAAAAACTAGAAATGGACAGACAGAAACTTTGCACCAGGGTCAGGATTTTACCGTTGACGGGTTGGAGAGTGGTCGTGTTCATGTGTCACTGCTTGGCGGAGAATCTCTTGAGCAGTTTGCGACTTATACGGTCAGCTTCCGGATCAAACCTTCAGAAAAAGCAAACCAGGAGGCTGCCAGCGGTTATCCCCATACAGGATATCCGGATACAGGACCTACCAGTGCTGGGCAACTGGGATTTTACTCGAATGCTGATGGAACAAAGGTGAGCTATACCGTGAATGACAAGAAGGATTCTGCTGATTATCCGAAACCGGTCATTCAGGTCACATCGACGACGGAAACGCAAAACTTTACAGTGCACAAAGAATGGGTTGGTGACGATAAAGCGGAAAGACCGGAAAGTGTACAGGTTGTGCTCTATCAAAGTGTAAACGGAGGAACAGCGCAAGTGTATGGTGAGCCCGTAACATTGGATATGGACAGTGGCTGGAGCTATACCTGGACGGATCTTCCCAGCACAAAGAAAAATGGAACTCAGGTAGTTGAAAGGTACACCTATTCTGTTGAAGAGATCAACGTACCTGAGCATTACGCGAGTACGGTAAGTTATAATAGCTCTGCTGATGCTACGATTACTAATACGTATGATGAGAACTGTAAGGACGAAGATTTCTATCTTGTGAATGTGCTTCAGACAGACCAAATAAACATCAGCAAGACCTGGGACGATCATAACAATTCTTTAGGCAAGCGTCCTGGCAGTTTGACAGTAAACGTAAGTAATGGGACAGAAGTGAGATCTTACACCTTAACAGGTAATTCAGAGACATGGAGCACGACTGTGACCGTACCAAGGAGGAAGGGTGCAGAGTATAGTGCGACAGAGATTCTCGAATCATCCTTCTATAAACAGAGTACTTCTGAATGTGTACAAAACGGTAATCAGGTGAACATTAGATTTACGAACACGCTCAACACGAAGAGCATTACTGTTGAAAAAATCTGGAAGGACGGAGGGATTAGCGACAGGCCGGATGAAATTGGATTTACCTTGCAGTATTGGGACAGCGACCAAAACACGTGGAAGGATAAAACAACAGGAACAATCTCGAAAGAGAATGGTTGGAAAACAACCATAGAGGGTCTTGAAAGCTTCTATAAGTACCAAGTTGTGGAAACGCCTGTTGAGGGTGCTTATCGTTCTGAGGTAGATGAAAGTACTGACGGATTTACGATTACCAATACACTGACCTGGGGAGCTAAAAAGACAAATTCCAACGGGGACACACCTCTGGGAGGAGCTACTTTCGATCTGAAAAAGTCAGATGGCACGGTTATCGCGAGGGGTTCATCAGGCGAAGACGGAATGATTACATGGACACCTGAACAGGGGATTACGGCAGATGAGTTACAAAAACTCAATGGCACATATACGATCTGCGAGACGAGTGCTCCGTCCGGATATTACAAGAGTGACGGTGAGTGGAACGTAGAGTTCGACAAAGGACTTTTGACAAAGCTTGATGGTGCGGAAGTGAAAGGTACTGCGCAGGACGGCGTTATAATCACACTCAAAAACGATATTGTTTACGACCTTCCGTCCGCCGGCGGTCCGGGAATCTTTTGGTATTTGATGGGCGGAACAATGCTCATGATGGCAGGTTCCTTCATCTTATATAGAATGAAGCGCAGGGAGGTGCTGGGAAGTTAAAAAATGAACTTATTTTTTAGCGGTCCCTGCACCGCCAAAAAACAAAAACGACAGCATGTAATGGCTTGAATAAAAAAATGGGGGAACCCGAAAAAGAAAAGGAGAGAACAAGTATGAAGGCAAAAAAAGTTTTAGCTATGTTAATGGCATCTGCAATGATTATGGGAACATCTGTGACGGCGTTTGCGGCACAAACACCGGGTTACAATCAGAATAGTATCAAGGTTGAGAATTTAGGTGAAAATGCAACAGTATCTTACTTGCAGATTATTGAGCCGGACAGAACGTCTGCTACAGGTTGGAAGTTTGTTAATCAGACGATTCAGAATACGTATGTAGATGCTTTTAATCATGTTGACACCGAGAACCCCACTAATTGGAATCCAGAACAGGTTATCTGGATGTTGCTTGAAGCTAAATCACCAAATAATGAAAATATTCCGACAGAAATTGAAGCGGCAAGCGCAGATCAGATTCAGGCAGGAGTTGATGCTATTGAAAAGTTAACCAGTGATGAGTGGAAACTTATGAATGTAAGTGATACGACAGCCACAGTTCCTGTAAATGAAGCTGGTATTTATGTAATTAAAGCAGTGGATGATAATAATCCGAATAACACAGACTATGTTTACAGTGGAATGGCTGCATATGTATCGTTTGAATATAATGAGGATGGATCAGCGGACACAAATTATGTAGAGAGTGCAACTGTCAATGCGAAAAAGACAACCATGGAAATTTCAAAGAGCAGCGATGAAGAAGATGATGTTGTTGCAATCGGAGACACGGTTACATACACGATTAACACAGTAGTACCGTATATCAAAGATAATGTAGCAAATGATGATGTTGTATATTACATTACAGATACCCTTACAGGTGCTAAATACAATATCGATGGTGAAGGATACGTTACTTTAAAGGTAAAAGTAGGTGTGCAGGGAGAAGAAAAAGAGTATAAAGCACCAGTTGTGATGATGGAAAATGAACAGCAATTTATCGTTGACTTATCCGATATTGCAGAGAACAGAGCTAACGCAAACCAGCCTCTTACCATCACATATCAGGCAACTGTTACAGGAGAAGTCGTAAACAACACTGTACAGCCTGGTGATGGAAATCATAACTATGATGAAGTAACAGATGATGATACGCTGTACACCGGAAAAATCACCATGACAAAGCATGGCGAGAATGATACAGAAACCCTTGCAGGTGCAGAATTTGTTTTGTACTATGAAGAGGGCGGCAAGACATATTATGCAGAATTTGAAGAAGCTGATAATTTTGCAGATAATGCACACGAGTATATTTTCACTGGTAAGTGGATTCTAGAAGAAAAAGATGGAGTTGTTCCTACCGGCGCTACTCACATTGTGACTGATTCTGATGGTGAGGCTGTAGTAAGAGGTCTGGACGATGATGTAGCTTACGGATATAAATTCAAAGAGGTGAAAGCACCGGAAGGCTACAGCATCAATGAAACGGATGCATCAGTTGATGGCTGGACAGGAGAAGTTGATGAGAGAGAAAATACCGCATCTATGAACGATACCAAGCTTTCCTCTCTGCCGCTTCCTTCCACCGGTGGCATCGGTACAACACTGTTTACAGTCGGCGGATGCACGATCATGGTTGCTGCAGCAGGTCTGTACTTCGCAACACGCAAGAAAGAGCAGAACTGATCCGGCGGCTCTGACGGCGGCGGGAACTTTCCGACAGCCGTGAAAGAGGAAGCCATAAGGAAAAAGCATCAGGTGTGAAAATCAGACGAAGCAATCTGATTCTAAGCCGGGGCGGCCCGCCCGCCCCGGCTTCTGTAAAAATACAACAGTAAGGAGAGACCGGATGAAAAAAAAGCTTTTTACTACAATTCTTATCGCCCTATTTTTTTTAGCCGGTTTGTCCTTGCTGCTGTATCCATTTATTTCCAATCAGTGGAATACCTACCGGCAGTCGAAGCTGATCTCCAGCTATGACGAGGCCGTGGTCGAGCAGGAGACGTCCGGCGCGATTGATTATGCTGCCGAGTGGGAAAAGGCAAGGGCCTTCAATGAGGCGCTTCTTCCCAGCATCCTGCCGGACTCCTTCGCAGTGGCGGAAGCGTCTGACGAGGATTCCCCGGAACATCAGGAATATATGTCCTGCCTGAACCTTCTCGGGGACGGCATGATGGGCTATGTGGAGGTTCCTAAAATCGACGTGAAAATTCCGATCTATCACACGACACAGGAGGATGTCCTGGAACAGGCAGCAGGCCATCTGGAGGGAAGTTCTCTTCCGGTTGGCGGTGAAAACACCCATGCGGTAATTTCCGCACACCGGGGACTGCCAAGCGCATCCCTGTTTACGGATCTTGACAAACTCGAAGAAGGAGATCACTTCCTTCTCTACATACTGGATGATGTCCTCTGCTACGAGGTCGACCAGATTCTCGTGGTTGAGCCGGATGAGACAGAGAGCCTTGCGGTTCAGGAGGGGCAGGATCTGGTGACACTGCTCACCTGTACCCCTTACGGAGTCAACAGCCACCGCCTTCTGGTGCGTGGACACCGGGTTCCCTACGAACCGGAAGTCATCGAGGACGAAAACCAGATTCCGCTGGCGGGCGTCAGCCTCCATACGAATTACCTTCTCTGGGTACTCGTAGGACTGGCAGTGACCGCAGGATTTGTCGCTTTTCTGTATCTGATGGACAGAAAGCGCAGGAAAGCTTCTCAGGTTAAGGATAATGAAGCGCAGAACCACGACATCGAGACATAAAGGAGCAGACATGAAGAGAAAGATTTCAGGCATCCTGTTCGGACTTTTGTTCCTCGTGGGTTTTGGTATCCTGGCGTACCCGACAATCTCTGACCAGTGGAACACCTACCGCCAGAGCAGGCTGATCAGCAGCTATGAATCGGTGGTGGAAGAGATGACGCCGGAGGATTTCACACAGGAATGGGAGTCCGCACGGCAGTTTAACAGCACATTGACACAGAATAACATATACGGCGATGTCTTCGCCTCTGACCAGGAAGATCTGGAGAACACGGAATACTGGAAGGTATTGAACATCGGCGGGGACGGAGTGATGGGTTATCTCTCGATCCCGAAGATCAACGTCCGGATCTCCATTTACCATGGAACTTCCGACGAGGTGCTCCAGACGGGCGCAGGCCATCTGGACGGAACCGGTCTTCCCATCGGCGGGGACAACACCCACAGCGTCCTGGCGGCGCATCGAGGGCTGCCGAGTGCGAGACTTTTTACCGATATCGACCAGCTCAACAAGGGCGATATGTTTTACATCCATGTACTGGATGAGACACTTGCCTACCAGGTGGATCAGATCCTGGATATGGTAGACAAGGACGATATGGAGACACTGGAAGAGGCGCTGCAGGTAGTGCCGGGCGAGGATCATGTGACATTGTTCACCTGTACGCCCTACGGTGTCAATTCCCACAGGCTTCTGGTCCGCGGAACGCGGGTGCCGTACACCGGCGAGGAAGAAGTGGAGAGTACCCCGGTGGATACGATGCTGCGGGCGGTACAGAATTATTACATGTTATATCTGATTTTGGGATTGTCAGTCACATTGCTTGTGATACTGATCATGAAGTTCCTGTTCGGAAGAAGCCGGAAAAAGAACGGCGGTGACCGGACGGATCAGAGTTCGTAACTGTGAAGTTACCGTAACGGTTCCGTTGGCTGAACGGTTGCGAGTTACCAGATTTCAAAGGAGGGTAAGAAGTGAAAATGACAGGAAAAATAAAAAAGAGAGGCGCGGCGGCGCTGGCATGCCTGCTGGTGGTTTCAGCGGCGGGAATTTCCAGTGTATACGGAGCGCCCGGAGTGGAGCCGGATCGAAGCTGCTCACTGTCCTTTGAACTGGACGGACAGTATCAGGAGCTCAATGAGATCGCGATCCCGGTGAATCTGTACAAGGTGGCGGATGTGGAGGTCACCGGGGAATATACTTCCCTCGCCGG
>ERZ826396.3093-NODE-3093-length-11807-cov-3.813734_pt1 | contig 11807 bp, 22 predicted proteins | sample MGYA00519926_ERZ826396 | MGnify/ENA primary metagenome ERZ826396 (study PRJEB31778, sample SAMEA3449230) | human gut metagenome | biome: human gut; feature: human-associated habitat; material: faeces | place: United Kingdom | collected 2010/2012 ...
GCGCTATCATCTGCACACTGTTACCAGTGGCAGCTTTCCCGCTTAGGTATTGTAAAGGTGTGGAGAGCAGTCAGCTGTTCCGCAGTCAGCTTCCTCGGGCGTCCATTCACGGTACTGCGGTTCACACATAATACAACATCAGAAACTGCAGGTGTTCCCTTTGTGTCTGCGGTTTCAGAGACAACATGATCGGAGAACGTATCTGTGACCAGTGCCATCGTTTTTCCTGTACCATCCATTTTGTTCCATCCTTTCCTTCATAATTAAAAGTCTTCAATTTACACGGGAAATATGAGATGCTTTGTGTCCTGATAAAACGGCAGAAAGGGGCTGAGTTGCTCATCTCTCCGGTTTTCCCGTGGCCTTCTTCAGGTGACAACGAAGACCGGGAGATATCCGCGTGACAGAATGGGAGGATGGGCTGGCAAGGGCTTGAAGACGCTGGTGGTGAAATGGTTAACTTTTATATGAATTGTCCCTAAACTGACAAAAGGCCTATATCCGTTATCAAAAAATCTGTATAGGCCGAATGCCTCGCCATACAGAATCAAACCGTCTAACTTCGAAACTGTGAAATAGCGGTCTATGTTTTTTCTGGATCAGGTTGAGGAATATGGTATGATATATGCAAAAAAGGCAGCTCATGCAATAATCTCAGGCAGGCTGCCATGGATAATGTACTCTGTCATATTTCCTGTGTAACATGGACAGATTTTTTAATAGAAAGCAGGTGACTGAATGATCTATGTAACCGGAGATACACATGCCGACTGGCTGACAAGGCTCAGTTTCAGAGCCTTCCCGGAAGGGAGAGAACTCACCAAAAAGGATTTTGTCCTGGTGCTGGGGGATTTCGGCATCTGGGATAATTCCAGACGGGAAAAGTATAACCTGGACTGGCTGGAAGACCGCCCCTGGACGACGTTGTTCCTTGACGGGAACCACGAGAATTACGATATCCTGGATAATCTCCCGGTATCTGAATGGAATGGCGGGAAAGTGCATTCCTTACGCCCATCGGTGATTCATCTGATGCGTGGGCAGCTTTATACCATCAACGGCCAATCCTTATTCACATTCGGCGGCGCCCAGAGCCATGATATCCGTGACGGGATACTGGAACCTGGGGACCCACGGATAAAGGAATGGCGCAATTCCACAGTACGGAGGCTGTACAGGGTGAACCATGTTTCCTGGTGGGCCCGTGAGATGCCGTCTGACGAAGAAATGGAAAAGGGACTTGAAAACCTGCAGAAAGCAGGAAACAGGGTGAGTATTATTGCGACTCATTGCCCTTATACCACACTCCTGGAGAAGATTGATGGCGGTTCCGGGCTGTATGAGGCTGACAAGCTGTCGGATTATCTCCAAAAGATCCATGATACGATTGATTATGGCGTATGGCTGTGCGGACACATGCATATCAACCGGAAATTTGTTGCTGACAAAATAGTCTGCCTGTATGAGCAGATTGCACCGTTGATCAAAAAGTAGAAAGGAACGAATATGGATTGGAAATTCAAAGTATGGAATCGGAAAGATAAGGAAATGGAAGACAATACCTGGCTTCATCAGACAGATGCTTACGGAGACATTGGTTTCCTGGATATGATCTCTCCGAAATTTTGTGAAGAACATGGGCTGGATTATCGGATTCTTCCTTTTATTGGAATGGAAACGGTGTCAAAACAGGATATCTATATAGGGGACATCCTCCGGTTGGAAAAACCGGCAGAGACAGGGTGGGAGAAAATTCGCAAAGGCCACTTTGAGGTGGAAGGTTTGAATTTCAAAACCATCCCAGGGGAAGTCACTCGCATTCAGAGAAAATGTGAAGTTGAAGAAATCGACGAAGTTACGGTTGTTGTCAGACAACCGGAGCATTTGGGGTTCACCGCCGATGTTTATTGGAGGGCCGGTGGAGTATATGGTTCTTCATCACATCTCGCAAACCGCTATCTCTCCGCCCTTATTGACATGGGGGCTGAAGTGATCGGAAATGTCTTTGAAAATCCTGATCTTATTCCCGGATGCAATGGAGAAGGCGGCGAAAATTTTTCACCAGAGTGGAAATTCCGTGTTTGGGATGATAAACTGAAAGAAATGCATGACTTTGCCTGGATTGTTCATGAGGATATGGAGGGCTCCATTCCCTTCCTGAGCATGGCTTCTATGGCCGTCAATATGGATCAGGGTTGGGATTATCGTGTCATGCCCTATATTGGTTACAAAACGAACCAGAATAAAGAAGTATATGTTGGGGATATTCTCATGATTAAATATCCATTTGAGCTTCCCCACAATGATCCGGACACTATGGTTATGATCATACGCGAATCTGAAACCTGGGGCTTTAACGTCAATTTTTGTCTGGGTAGAGATGGAAGTTTTAAAGAAGTCCGCAGGCTGAAAGGCTTCACAGATCATTTCGTGGAGTACATCAGACTGGGAGCTGAAGTAGTTGGCAACGTCTTTGAAACCCCGTTCCTCGATCCCCTGTCCCTTGATACAGATTTGTGTTTTATTGAGGAGCAGGAAAAGCTGCCGGGGGAATGGATGGAAGAGTTCAAGCAAAAAATGTTGAAATGAGGAGTAGGAAATGGACAAAATCAAAGTTGGAGATTATGTGAAATGGGAATCTCAGGCACAGGGATGCTATGTCGTAAAAGAAGGAACAGTAATTGCATTGCTGGCTCCTGGTGAAGATGCGTTTCAGCATCTTCCTGCTGGCGTCAAAAAGACGCATATCAAGTTCCAGAGCCGCTCTCAGATCGAACGAGCTCTGGTCAAAGTCATGGCCGGGGTAAAGAAAGACATTGCCCACTATTATGCGCCGCGAGTCAGTATGTTGCAGAAGGAGATGTCAGATGGGAATGGGAACTGAGAAGAAATTAGAGGATATAACGTTCATTACTTACGAAGATTTCGATCTGTATATAAACAAGCTGGATGATGCCGAACTGCTCCAAATGTGCAGGGAAATCTACGATTGGAAATATGTTTCCGGCGTCGTCGTTAATGATGGTCGGCTGGCAAAATTTCGTGAGAAAATAGGAGATGTCGCTACAGCACATCTCGCCGACAAGGTTGTGAAAGAGACGGCTGTGAGGTTTCATGACATCATAGTGATGCTGTTAAGCGAAGAGCCTTCGGAATTTTTAAAGTTTAGATGATATCCTGATAAGGATCCTGCAATGAGCGGGGTCCTTTTTTAAGGCGAAATGCGAAAATACATACTTTCCCCGAAATAGTTGATAGCGGTTGTTTCAAACAACCATTAACGTTCCGTCTACTATGGCGGAGGAAGGAGAAATGTATGTATCATCTGATTAATGAACTCGAAAACGGTATCATTGGTATGGAAGAAGTCGCAAAAGCCACTGAAAAAGAGGCTGACAGGCTGCAGGGACTGATTGAAAGGTACGAACTGGACGGAGGAAAGATTGAGGGAAAAGGGAAATATTGCTCCAAGCTGGAGGGATATGTCTGATCAGAGATCAGAAGCAAATTTGTTACATTTTATCCCTATTATGAAGACCTCTTCCAGGCAGGTATGCTCAACATTTTGGAGCAGGAAGACAAGTACGCCCCCGCAAAGGGTGAACTGACTACGTTCTTCCGCCCCTATATTCTGCATGGGATCTGCGCATGGATTAATACGAATGTTTCTTTTTCCACACAGCACTATTCAGTTATAGAAAAGAAAATCAATGATTTTCTTAGGTCAATCAGGAAGGATATCACGGAGGTCCCCACATCCCTGATTGTCAGGAAAACCGGGATATCTTCCAAATCCGTGGAGCACATCCGTGTTATGAAGCAGATGCGGCGTGCAGCCTGGATCGACATGGTTGCGGAAACGAATTTCGTAGAAGGGTCCCTGACTCCGTACTATTATACTACACCGGAAGATTATTATATCGAAGTAGAGGAAAAGGAAGAGATCCTGAAAAGGATTGACCTTCTACGGCAGGGAATGTACAATGGATGTACCCTTTCCAATGATCAGGTCAGAATACTCAGGGAGTATTATGGCATCGGAAGGAACATGCCGAAGAAAATGTCAGAGATAGCCAGGGGCATGGGAGTTACGCCTTATTTCATTCGGAAAGAAATCTCCATTGCCTATAAGAAACTTAGATGGGAAATCTGGAAAGGAGAAATTTGAAATGTGGATTTTCAATGAGGAAGGGATGGAACATGAGAAAAGGTTCCGGCGTTCGTCTCCGATCAAGGGTGATGTTGCCGCCATACTTCAGGCTGAGTTTAACAGGCTTGCAGAAAAAGGGTATAGCTACGAACCTTTGGAGGACGGGAAGCATTTCCATGTGACTGGAGATGATATGACCGATTACACGGCCTGCGCGTATCATGTGGAAGAAATTATTGGAATGATGGTCGAAGATGAAACCATCTATTTTTGAAAAGAAATTATATCATTTTTTGGAGAGATGCACCCGAACAGAACCGCTTTTTTATACTTTTACCTTCAGGGATGCCCGGAAGATGAGGAGGATCAGAAATGAACGAAATTGATCAGGAAAGACTGGAAAATCTTTATAATGCCCTTGCTGTTCAGATGAGGGCATTGGACGATGCAAATAACAAGAAAGATTATTTGTCTATGGTCGAAAATGCGTCTAACATCGAAAAACTTTCCTACACAATTCATTTCCTGAAAGGGAATGATGATACGGGGGAGAGGAGCAATGACGAAATTTGTATCAACTGAAACAATCGAAAAAATGCATGAAGTAAAAGAACAATTGGTTGAGGCACATGATGTAGAAGAATTATTGGATGACCTTAACGAGACCGAAAAGGAGACTTTGCTTCGGCTCTATATCGATCAAAGCAGGCAGTACAGAAATGTTTCCGGTATTTTTCATATTAATTATAGAGAAGGAACGATAGGATACGAATAATTATTTATGATATTTGGAATAAGGCTTTGCGGAAATGCAGAGCCTTTCTATATGAGAAAAATTCCATCATCAGAGAGAGGTCTGCAATTTTGAAAACGAAATTAAGAGAGGAGAAAACAAATGTTTGTTTTGGTTAAGGAAAGGATTGAAAATGGGGGAAATATCTGTCACTCCAGTGTTGTTCAGGGAGATATCGGGAAGATTGTTCAGAACGAACTGGAGAAAATATCAGAAAAGGGATACTCATACACCCCTGTTAATGAAACTGGAAATATCATCTTGGTTACTGGATATAATACGCAGCATAGGATGTGTATGTACGAAACGGGGAACTTTGCAATCGAGCCGAAAATTGTATCAGCCTTTTACCATCTGCGAGCAGACTACTATGTTGAAGTCATGCGGGACACTCTGCATGGGAAAGTGATCGTTTATCTATATATCGCTGGAATCCTTGATGCAAAGACAGAAATTGCTCAGATGGACTTGAGTGAGATGACAGAAGATGATGACGACGTGATCGCCGGGGTTCTTCTTGCAATAGAGGACAAAATCCAGCAATTTGAAAACTGACACAAAAGAGACCGCGCAAGGGTGGCGAATAAAGCGACACCATTCAAATTGCCTCCCCGCTGTCATACGTCGAGGCGGCTGAAACTTCTCTAAACTGACTTTCCAAGATCGTTCGGGGATTGCCGTCCCTTTTGATAGAGGAAACTGTATCCTCTTTCTGATACTTTTCATAACCAAGGCAGCAAAGATAGATATTATTTCACGTTACCCATGCTGCCGTTGGCTTGCGATATACCCTTCTGGTTCATCACTATAAACAGACGAACTGTTTAGTTTTCCATCTTCTCATTCTGCTAATAGAGCTGTTTTATCACTAAAGCCTCTAATGCTTTTTTGGTTTCGGCACTCATTAATGGGATCAAACCTGGAAAAGCTCCTTTGGTTGTATCTATTCCTAAAATGGGTTTTCCATCCTTCCCAATTCTATTTGTTACTTTCAGCGGGTCCATCAGATTATTACCAATAGCTAATGTTAAAAGTTGATTTAATGTTTCAGGTTGATCATTTCCAACCCATACAGTAGCAAATTTCATACTACCCGTTCCGTCATTCATTTTTATAACATTTGTTCCGTCGCAAATCTTTAATCTGGCATAATCACTTGGTATGCATTTTATATATTTTTCATTGTCTGGATTAAGTCCTTTATTTAAAAATGAGATTCTTAGTTGCCTTAAGAAACATCCAACAGCAAATCTTGTATTTACTAAATTGAATTCATTAAAATACACTGTAGAAAACCTACTGTCTGGTTTAGCGCAGGCATTTACCTCATGTATTAATGCATCATACTTTGAGCTATCTTTGCATAATATCCTTTTTCCATTTTTATCAGCTGTTGCATATAAAAATACTCTTTCTACATTTTCAGGTGTAAGGTCCAACATTCCTTTTAATTCTTCTGTTAAAGTATTTTTCTCATTCTCCATATTTTTATCCTTTCTCGCTTATTCAGGCATAAAATGTTTCATAGTAAATATTTTATCACCGGCCATTGAAAATAGCTAGAATTATTTAAGGAAATGGGTGTAAGTTGGAAATCGTAAAGCTTCCATGAGAAGTTCCGCATCAGCTTCCCAGAATCCCCTATTCAGAAAGAAATATGATGTAAAAAAATTGATGAGGATTTTGAAAAAATGCAGATCCTTTTACCCCGAAAAAACGGCACCTACAATGGTGCCGCACGCTGTCAAGCTTCGTGATAAGCCGTTGCCTTTGCGATTTCCTCGTATCTCTCGACCATCTTATCGTATTTATCCGGATCCTGTGTGTCCATATCCAGGATTTCCACGAGTAATAGGCAAGGGGGCTCGGTAATTCAACTGCCGAGGGGAATTGCCTCACTAAATGAATACTCGTAACCATCCATCCGCTGCAGCACTTTAAAGGTGGTTTTTCTTGTAGTGGAAATCTTTTTTCCTGCCATTGTGACGAGGTCAAAATCCCCTCTGCGTCTGACCTTGACCCGGCCCGTATATGTGCCTTTATATTTCCCATTCGAGACAACAGCCTGCACGATATCTCCGGTCTGTATGCCATTGACACGTTTATTCCGTTGATAGAATTTCGTTGTGATGATCCCGCAGTCATTGATGGTCCCAAGCAGCCGTCCGCCGCGCCCTGTCGCCTTTACAACCAGGCAGGGCTGTACCGCATTCCGGTATCCGTTTTCCGGTACGTCTTTCGTGCAGCAGAGCGCATCCAGGTGGTGGGCTTTTGGGATCCCAAGTTTATTCCTGTTGTAGGCAGTCCTTCCGCCTGTCCCGACGGAAACTGTCCCATCCGCGGACAGCTCCCTAAGGGCATTGTATAACCGCCACCTCATGGAATTGGTCCATGCCGCATACCGGAGCTCCTGGCCGACATTCTTTCCTTCAACAACTTTTTCCAGGCACTCGAAGCGTTTTTTGTCCATATCGCCTGCATTTTTCTTTGCTTTGAGGGCGTCCAGCCATTCCTCCGGCGTGCGGTCTGCCTTTTTCTGGTTACAGGTGTGGCATGCCAGGATGAGATCTTCAGGCTGTCTGACCCGCCCCTGCTTTTCGGTACCATATGCTCCTTTTCCAGGCGGTGGTCGCCCGTTTCATTTGCACAGTATTGGCAGGTATGCTGGTACTTCTCAAGGAGGTAAGTCTTCAGCTCATAGTTATACAATTCGACATGCTGGTAATCTTCCCCTTTGATATCAAGGTTCTCCAGGAGCTGCATGTCGAACTTTACCAGTTCAATGGATATTTTACATGGACCAAGAAGCTTCTCCAGCCTTCTCACGAAATTTAACACATTGTTAAGGATGCTCATCTGGGACGGCGGGAGCCAGCCTTTTTCCCGGGATGTTTCATAAACCCCGTTTTTCGGAAATTTACAGCGCCTGTAACCCGTTTCACGGGAACGGCGGTTCCTGTGGCTGTTTCTCCGTGTCTGGAGCCTGTCAACAATCTCTGATCCCCTGTGCTGGAGTTCAAAGTATGCAATCACACGGTCATCTTCTATTATAGAGATGCCGGTATACCCCGCCCCCGGATCCGGCTTGATCCGGTAATCATGGTGTACCTCTATTTTGCGTACATCAAGATCCTTGATAATGATGGTAAAAGGATAATACCTGTATACACATGCACGTCCTTTTTCGATTAACTGCCTTGCCCGTTTCGTGGTGCAGTGCCCAAGAGGGCGTTTTCTCTTGTCCAACGTAAAAACTATAAACTCACAAATCTCCTTTCGGAGCCCTGTTAGGGGCTTGTAATGCGGGCCCCCCGTCTGCTATCCCGCGTCACCTCGCCAGGTTATGCTGCTTCGGACCGTTTTGCACTTGCTTTATCCCGGTTTGCATGTTTAACAAAACCTACACCGCCACTGCTGGTGAAGCAGTTTATGGCTAAGTAGATGTAATCAAGAAAAAGAAAGGAAAAGCACAATCCAGACGGAACCGGCGGTTGTGTCAAGAAATGTTTGTGAGTTCACAAGAATTTTGTTATAATGAGGTCAGAAACCCCTATGCTGGGAGAAAGGCGGGAGGATAAATGAACATCAGCTATCAGCCGCTATGGCGTACCCTAAAAGAGCGTAATATGAGGAAGGAGGACTTGCGGCTGGCCGCCGGTCTTACCACGAATATGATTGCCAACATGGGAAAGGGCGAGCATATCAGCATGAAAACGCTGATAAAAATTTGTGAAACCTTGAATTGTGGTATTTTAGATGTAATTGAGTTAAAGCAGAAAGAAAGTTCTATGGACAATGTAAAGTGATAAAACTTCTATTTATTGATAAAAACAGGAGGTAAATATGGTGTTCGTAGCAATTTATCTTGCAGTGATTGTAATCTTAGTAGCCATTGTTTATTGGGGAGCTAAAAGTGGTAAGCTCCAGCATTTTTTTAAGGCTCACCCACAGATACCGAAAGTCCTAACATTCGGATATATCATTTTTGCTGGCTGCTTCTTGTTCCCAATCCGCAGCGAGCCATTCCCATTGGATTTCCAAGGATTGTATTTGTTAGTGACAAGCTATGGCATAATTGCCTTGGCTCTTGCTGGAAACTTTGGACCGGACAGAGGATGGAAGGTTTACAAAGCGATATTTTTACTCACTGCCGTCGGAATGGGCTGCCGGTATTTACTGGAATTTGGTGAGGTATCCAATACATACAACTTTACGCTGTTTAATATCATCAGCTATCTTGCAATAATCCCAACCAGTACGTTAATTGCATATCATTGGATTGTGAAGAGATTAAAGCGGCAATAATTCTTATTGTTCGGGGCATTAAGCGGAATAAAAATCGGAATTTAGGGAGGAAAGTGTTATGAACTATAAAAAGAGTTACCTATTGTTTAATATCTGCTTATATTCTGGGTTGATTTTATGCCTAACCTCTCTGATATTAAAAATAGATTGGGTTGGAATATTGGGAGTTATTATTTTTATCTTAGGAATTTTGCAAACAGCAATATTTTATCGTTGTCCAAATTGTCACAAGGCTCTCAATTTTAGAGGTAAAAAACCGAAACACTGTCCGGAATGTGGATTTGAATTAGAATAAGATAAATTCTGGTTTTTTAAACAGTTTAAGAAAATGAAAAATAAGAAGTTGGAGGTTCGATATGTATGAAGTAAGTGAAGCATTTCATAAGCAATACGAAGATTTGTATGATATGTTAGTAAAAATTTATTTCAAAGATGGCACTGTTCGTATTGGGTTATTTAATGATGAATTTTATGAGGACAGTTCCATTCTTGTTAGTTGTGAAGTAATTAAAATCACTGATATTGAAAGAATGGAATTGCTTGAAGAATAAATTTCCTATTTATCAGGGCATTAAGTCAGATGAAAAAAAGGAGTGCATTACATGAAAAAAATTATACCTTGGATAATAGCAACAGCAGTAATTATGTTGTTATTTCCTTGGCTTACGGTTACATTCATCAAAGGGGATGGCGGAATGGCAGTCTGCTTCATTCTATTTTTTGCAGTGAACCCTATTTATATAATTTGTGCCGGAGCATATGCTGGTAAGGACATAAAAAAATTATGGGGACTGCCAATCCTTACGGCACTATTCTTTTTAGTCGGAATATGGTTATTCTTTGGTATGGGAGAAAAGGTATTTATTCTATATGCGTTGGTCTATTTATTCTTAGGAATTGTAGTAGAGTTGATTTCCATGTTTATCATGTTCATAAAGAAAAAGAATTTAAGAGGCTAAAACAAATTCCCACTTATAGAACCATTCACCTTCGGGCCACCATGACCCGAACTTTTAAAACAACTTATCTATTGTTAAATCAAAAAAATAATTACTAGATGTAGATTCCATTCATATATCCGTGATATAATCTCCCTATCAAATAGAACAACAGGAGGCGTATATCATGGCAAGACGGAAAGCAACTACCACCACAGCGGAGTGTTTGGCGCAGATCGAGCAGGAAATCGACACCAAAGAGCAGGAATTAAAAGAATTGAAGGCCCAGAGAAAACAGTTATTACAGCAGAAAAAACAGGAAGATTTAGAAGAACTCTACACGATTATTTCAGAAAGTGGGAAAAGCCTGGAAGAAGTTAAGGAAATGCTTATCCAGTAGCAAAACAGCGGTGCTATTTTTTAGCACCGCCGTTTTGCTAAATAGGTCTATCCCCTCTTTTCCTCTATACTTCCCCTGTCTGCTTATCCTCAAAGACTTCAATCATCATTCTTGCCCCCAGGCGGAACCCGTCAATAAACATATTTGAGATTTCATAAGGAATCGTGTCGAGCTGTTCGTCCATGATTTCTACGAAACGGGTGTCCAACGGTTTTTGCAGTTGTGATAATTCCTTGATGAAATCCTCATAGTGTTGGTAATGCTTCTTGTAGAGTTTTTTATACTCCTCTACAGTAGGGCGGTATTGTTCCGCCGGAAAAATCTTTCCGTCGTAAAGCTGCTGTAAAATCGTGTCCATTTTGTCCTCTCCTTTCACAATACATATATGTATTACAATATTGTATTCTATCAATGTATTATATAAAAGTCAATACAGATACGATATAATAAATTACAGAGATAGAATACGGAGGTGTAATCATGGCTGATAAGTTCGTGGTAAAGCAGAAGAAGCAGGACAAAAAGGAAGAAAAAACCGTCGTAATGACTTTAAGGATAGAGAAAGAGTTACAGGAAGAATTTGACCGTCTAGCCGCCAAGAGCGACCGTTCAAGAAATGAAGTGATGTGCATGGCTTTACGTTATGCCCTGGAACATTTAGAGTTTATTCCAGACGATGAAGCATAACACAAATACAATATGATACAGAAAGCAGCCGCCAGCGGACGAAAAAATCCGCTAACGGCTGCTTTTCATTTCCCCCTGCGCCGGAAGCTGATACCAGAGTGTTTTATCAGCGGGGATTTTCGGAACATCTTCACTAAGGTTGTCCGTTCTTCTTCGGAAAGCCGCTTGTATTTAAGCTGGAACGCCTTGCAGAAGATTTCCGTAAACTGCCGCACCCTGTCCCCCGGCGATTGCATGGCCTTTTGGACTTCCCGTATCAGTTCATCGGCGGGCGTGATGGCCGGGGCGCTCTCTATGTCGTTCTCATGGGCCTTGCGTATATCGTGGAGAATGGCGTCCCAGGTCTTGTGCGTCACATGGCAGAAAAAATCTTCCTCTCCGATCTGGCAGGCTTCTAGGATTCTTAGGGAACGGTCTGCTACCGCTTCGGGATTGTTTTCCAATATCATGGCCCGCAGGGCGGCAAAGGAGCTGTTCATGTCGTGGAAGCGCATGGCGGCCATCCCGTCCACATAGATTTCTGCGTCTGCCAGC
>ERZ826396.3094-NODE-3094-length-11807-cov-2.574370_pt1 | contig 11807 bp, 9 predicted proteins | sample MGYA00519926_ERZ826396 | MGnify/ENA primary metagenome ERZ826396 (study PRJEB31778, sample SAMEA3449230) | human gut metagenome | biome: human gut; feature: human-associated habitat; material: faeces | place: United Kingdom | collected 2010/2012 ...
ATTACTGTAATCATCTCTTCCCCTCTACTCTAAATGTTCATATGCATCCATGCCCCATTTACCGAAATCTCCCATTCCATGATACACTGCAAGACCCGTATCTAAAAGCGGAAACAGATTCAATCCGCCGGTTCCTTCACCAAGGCACATATCACAATGCAGAGGTGCTTCTTTTCCAAGTGCCTCTAAAAGCAAAGCTCCTGCCGGTTCCTTGGACACATGGGAGGCAAGCATATAGTCTTTGCTCAAACGACAGAGACAGGCTGCTGCCAACGCACCTGTTGCAGAAATCACACCATCAATGACCACCGGCATCTGAAGGGCTGCACCTCCCAAAAACAGGCCTGCAATAGCGGCAATATCAAAACCGCCCACTTTCGCCAGTACATCAACCGGGTCATGCTTATCAGGATGATGCAGTGCGATTGCCTTTTTGATAGCTTGGATTTTTCTGTTTAAACCATCTGTTGACAGACCTGCCCCTCTTCCTGTCATGGTTTCCACAGGAAGTCCCAGAAGTACCGCTGCCACAGCACTGCTGGTCGTCGTATTTCCGATCCCCATCTCTCCGGTGGCAAGAATCTCATATCCTTTCTCTGCGAGTTCCTCTGCCATACGGATTCCTGTTTCTATCGCACAGACTGCCTGTGCTCTTGTCATCGCCCACTCCCGCGCCATATTTTTCGTGCCGTATGCAATCTTTTCATTTCGCAGCTTCGTATCTCTTGCAATTCCAATATCCACCGGAAACAAATCTGCCCCTGCCGCCTTACACATGATTGCCGCACTCGTGTCACCACTCAGGAAATTTTCCGCTACAACCGCAGTGACTTCCTGCCCGGTCTGGGAAATTCCTTCCTCCACGACCCCATTGTCGGCACACATGACAATAAGCGCTTTCTTCCCAAAATGTACCTCATCGCTTCCTATCATTCCCGCCGTCTGAATCAGTACTTCCTCCAGCCTTCCAAGGCTGTGAAGGGGCTTTGCAATACTATCCCACCGTTGCTGACACTGCTCCATTGCCGCTGTATCCGGCGGACATATTTTTTTCATTGTTTCTTTCAGAAGTTTTCCTTCTGTCTGAAGGGACTGTGCTGACATCTCTTACCTCTTTCTTTCCTTGCATTTTTTAATAAAAAGTTCTGCGATCTGTGGATTTCCCCCATAATGAATATGTGGATACCCCGCCAAAATCCGCTCTCCTGCATGCATACATCTCCAGGATCGTTCACTGAGTGGTTTCACTGCGAGAAAATCGTCTCCACAGTTTGTAGAGTCAAAATAGTGAAATTCATGCGCAGTGATCGGATCTGTCTTTTCTCCGAACACAGTCCCTTCCGTCAGTGTCACATACCCAAACCTCGAAAGTTTTCCGGTATAAAAAGTATTTCCCGGAAAGATACCTACCATCGGATATTCCTTTCCTTCCCTATCTTTCAAAGTCTCATGCAGATACATAAATCCTCCGCATTCTGCAATGCAGCACACGCCCTGCCGAATCGCCTCGCAAACCGCCGTCCGCATTGATACATTTGTGCTGAGCCTTTCCGCAAAAAGTTCCGGATACCCTCCATACAGCACAATTCCTTCCAGCTCTGGCGGCAGTTCGGCATCATGTATTGGTGAAAAGAAACAAACTTCTGCCCCTGCCCGACGAAGCGCTTCTAGATTTTCCTCATAGATAAAGCAGAATGCCTCGTCTTTTGCCACCCCGATGCGGACTTTCTCTCTTTGCACAATGCTTTTTCCCCTTTTCCCCTGATCTCCTTTTCTTACAAGATCCTCTTTCTTCTCTGCCACAGGGATGTCCTCCGCCTGCGCTGCCAGTTTTAACAGTCCATCCAGATCAACCGTCTTTTTCATCTGGTCTCCCAACAGATGCATCTGGTCTTTCAACTCTTTGATCTCTTCCGGAAGTTTCAGACCCAGATGCCTGCTTTCCAGTTTGAATCCTTTCAGTTCCGGCACATATCCGTACACCTGAATTCCCAACTGCTCTTCCACCATCTTGCGAAGTCTCGGATACAGCATTGGGGATACCCGGTTGAAAATCACTCCCTCGATCTGATTGTCTGTTTGATAGGTAAGGAATCCCTGGATCAATGCTGTGACTGATACACTCATTCCTTTTCCATCCACGATCAGCACCGCCGGTGTCTTCGTCCACTTTGCCACTTCAAACGCACTTGCGCGCGTGGAAATTCCTGCAATTCCGTCATAATACCCCATAACCCCTTCCAGGATTGCAATATCACAATCTACAGAAGTAAGTTCGTGACAGATCTGCTCCTGATTTAAAAAGAATCCATCCAGATTCCGGCTTTTCGCTCCAATAATCTTTGTATGAAACATCGGATCGATATAATCCGGTCCACATTTAAAGGAAGCCACCGCTTTTCCCCGTGCCTGCAATGCCTGTAAAATCCCACAGGTGATCAGTGTTTTTCCACTCCCGCTCGCAGGTGCTCCAAGCAGAAATCGTGGCATTTTTTCTCCTTTCATTTATCTTTCCTGCCTTTCTCCTCCAAATGAAATGACATAGACCGGATTTTGTCCCGTCATCATATGATATCTTCCGACTTCCCGTGCACGCGCTGTCTGCACAGAGACAACCTCTGCACCGGAAATTTCCTGCTCTTTCAGATAAGTAAGCGCCTCTGTGACGGTCTCCAAGGTAATTGCATTGATCACAACCCGGACCGCTTTATTTTTTTTGCGGACGATATCCAGAATTTCTTTGAGATTTCCCGAGGAACCTCCGATAAATACATGTGTCGGGGCGGGAAGATTTTCCAGTGCCTCCGGCGCTTTTCCGTGAACAATCTTCAAGTGATCTACAGCAAATGCCACTCGGTTTTTCCCCAGAAGCGCTACTGCCTCCTCATTTTTCTCCACCGCATAAACGACACCATCGGGAGCCTGCAACGCCATTTCCACAGCAACCGATCCGGTTCCTGCACCCACATCATAGATTACAGCATCCTTCCAAAGCCTCAGCTTGGAAATGGAGATACTTCTAACCTCTTCTTTCGTCATCGGAACCTTTCCCCTGCAAAACTGCTCGTCCGGAATCCCGCAAACGACCTCATGCCGCTCTGCTCTCCGATTCCAGATTAGAAAAACTGCGAGCGAATCGGTTTCCAACTCACAGAATTCCCTCACATTTCCCTGAAAAATTCGCTCCTCAGGATAAGAAAGTCTCTCCCCAACTGCGATTTCACAGTCTCCAAAGCCGTACGCTGTCAATCTCTTACAAAGTTCTGCAATCTGATTCTTTCCTCCTGCCAGTGCAAAAACCATAGGATGTTCCCGTACACCGGAAACCAGCCCTTCCTCTCTCCCATGGACACTGATCGCCTTCACTTTTTCCCATGGGACATGCAGCTTCGCACAGAAATAGACAAGAGAAGAAATTCCGGGGATCACGCGGACTTCCAAGTTCTCCTCCTGTTCTTTTACATGGCCAAGGAAATCCTTTGCTCCACTGAAAAAACCAACATCTCCAGAAAGTACAACCGCAACATTTTCGTACTGTGGATGTTCTTTGATATATTCCAGTATTTCCTCTGCACGGTAGGCGCAGAAAATCTGCTGTCCTTCTTGTCTGACTGCCTCTGTCATCCGCTTCGCACCGATCAGAAGATCTGCCTCCCTGCATGTACGGCTGGCTTCCCCAGTCATCGTCTCAGCAGATCCCATCCCGATTCCCACAAGAGATACCCGTCGCCTTCTGCCTTTCTCCGACTGATCTCTCATTTCCTTTGTTCTTCCGTCTGTTTCCTCTTGAAACTGTTTTTCCAGCATTTCTTTGCACTGCTCCAAAGAAAGCCCTTCTTCCTTCTTTGGTCTTCCTATGATCACAAGCGGAATCCCAAGCTGTTCTGCTGCCTGCTCCTTCTCTCGAAATCCACCTGCTGTTCCCGACTCTTTTGTCACGACATAAGCCGCATGACACTGTGCAAACATTGCTTCATTCAATGCTTCTGAAAACGGTCCTTGCATGCAGATTACATGTTTTCCACGGATTCCAAGCTTGGCACATACACTGATAATCTCCGGAGCCGGCAAAACTCGCGCGTAAATCCGTTCTTCATAGTCAGGAATCTCGGTAAATGCTCCAAGCTCCTTACTTCCAGTTGTCAAAAAGATATTTCCGGCTGTCCCACTTAAGTACCGGGCTGCCTCCGCAGCAGAATCTACATAGATGTTCTTTCCATATTTTTTATATTCTTCGGATTTTCTGACAACTCTGATATATGTTCTTCCACCTTTCTCACAAGCAGTTCGGATATTTTTTGTCACTTCCACCGCATAGGGATGAGTAGCGTCAATGACAACTTCCGGCCTCTTTTCTTCAAAAAGTTTCCTCATATCTTCCTGATCCAGTCTCCCGCGGTGTACTTCCAGCTGTGCATATTCTTCCAGAACAGATTCCCCGTATTCTGTTGCCACACAGATCATGGCTGGAATCTGTCTTTCCTCCAGAAATGCTGACAGTTTTCTCCCCTCGGTTGTGCCGGCAAATACTATTACCCTACACATTCCGATATCCTCTCGGTGTTACCATCATCTCTTCCAGTGACATCGTCTGTGAATTACCGATAAATACTGTTGTAAACATATCAACCTGCTCTTCCTTCAGCGCTTCTAACGACAGAACCTTCTTCTGTTCCCCGGTTCTTCCAATATTGACCACAGTTCCGCAGACAATGTCCGGACTCTGATACTCCAGCAAAATCTCACAGGCCCACCGCAGATAATCTTTTCTCTTTTTGCTCGAAGGGTTGTAAAGACAAATGACAAAATCTGCCTCCGCTGCAGCCCGCAGCCGTCTTTCGATCTTCTCCCACGGCGTCAGAAGATCACTAAGACTGATTAGACAGAAATCATGCATCAGCGGCGCTCCAAGTACCGCCGCCCCTGCGGTGGCTGCCGTCACTCCCGGGATCACTTCCAACGCTACCTCGGGATAACGCGCACCCATCTCGTAAAGTAACCCCGACATGCCGTAGACTCCTGCATCTCCGCTGCAGATCATTGCGACCGTCTTTCCTTCCATCGCCGTCTCAAATGCCATTTCACATCGTTTGACCTCCTGCCGCATCGGTGTTGTCAAAAATTCTTTCTCTCCGAAATGTTCCCGGATCAGATCTATGTACACCGTGTAACCAACAATGACATCACATGTCTTTAATACCTCCGCAGCCCGGATTGTCATCTGTTCATAGTTTCCCGGTCCAATTCCAACAATATATAGTTTATGCAAAATGAATCCTCCATTCTCTCACAGCCAGTGCCGCTGTCACACCATCCACCGCTGTCTTTCTTTGTATCAATTTCCCGCCGTCACTTGCAAGAAGTGCACTTCTCTCGCACACGTTGTCTACTCCCGTTGTCTCTTTTACAAATGCAGAAGAAGTAAAACTTCCCTCCACATCGTTTAAAACTTCTGCCGGATAGACCGCAAACAGAATCCCTGATTCCCTGCACCACTCTAAAATGCCCTGCTCCCTCGCTTTCAAGTCAATACTCGCCACCCGGCTGATTGCTTTTTTGTGGATATCCGCTTCCTTGCAAGCCTCATGCACACACCGATTGATCTTTTCCTTATCTGTCCCTCTCCGGCATCCAATTCCTACCGTCACTGCCTTGGGGATCAGCGATAATACTCCTTCTTCCCTGCATCTTTTAATTCCGATATAGATTCCTGGACGTGCTGGCTCTTCTGCAAAATCCTCGCAGCAGTAAAGTCCTTCCGGAAGAATCTCCGGCAATTCTTTCTCACAACATATCGGGATCTTTTTTCCCGCAAGCAATGCTGCGGAAATCTCTTTTGCCAATTTCAGATCAGAAATCTCTAAATCATTTTCTTTTGCAAACAAGTCGACTGCAAACCGTTTCTTTCTGTCTGTCGCCGTCGTAATGACCGGAACTGCACCCACTGCATCTGCAATCCAGAGTGCCAATGCATTGGCGCCCCCCAGATGCCCTGCAAGAATCGGAATACAAAACATGCCTTCTTCATCCAAAACGATCACCGCTGGATCTTTCGCTTTGTTTTCGATGAACGGCGCGATACTCCTCACCGCAATCCCGACAGCACCGACAAACACAATTCCATCCATCTGCCGCATCCATACTTGCACCTGCTCTTTTAGTTTCCCAAAAATGGCCGTTGCCCTCATTGTTTCCGGCACCTCTTCTTCCATGACATACCGGCTCTTCACATAACGAGAAACTTCATATGCGGTATTTTTTGCCAGTGTTTCTATTTGTCTTGCAAGCCGGGTACCCGCCTCGGTAAAACTGACGATCACAAGCCTTTTCTTTTTGCTTTCTATTTTTTTCTGCTGCTCTGTCAATGCTTCTTACTTTGTCCTTTCTCGCTCACTTGCTTCCTGACTTCTCCCCTCTCGAAATTCTGTCGTGAATTCCGGATGATATAAATCCGATCTGCGATACTGTTGCGGCAAAATAACATCACCTACAATGATCAACGCCGTCTTCGTAATACCATGTTCCCTCGCGGTCTGTGCCAGACTTCCTACAGTGCAAACATATTTCTCCTCGTCCGCCCATGTAGCTTTGTAGACGATCGCCGCGGGAGTATTCTCCTGATAACCTCCTACAACCAGCCTCCGAGACAATTCTTCTAACATTCCAGTGCTTAAGAAAATGACCATCGTCGCCTGATGAGCTGCAAACGACTCAATCGACTCTTTTTCCGGTACCGGTGTCCGCCCTGCCATGCGAGTGATGACCACACTCTGAGAAATATCCGGCAGTGTGTATTCAAGATTCAGCGCCGACGCTGCACCGCAGAAAGAACTAACGCCCGGGCAGTAATCATAGACAATCCCTTTTTCATCCAGTGCATCCATCTGCTCCCGAATTGCCCCATACACACAAGGATCCCCTGTATGCAGGCGGACAATTTCACACCCTTTTTGATCGCCTTCTTCCATCACCGTCAGCACTTCCTCCAGTGTCATCTTTGCGCTGTTAAAGACTTCACATCCTTCTTTTTTCTCATCCAGCAACTCCGGATTGACTAGGGATCCTGCATAGATAATAATATCCGCCTCTCCAAGCAGCCGCTGTCCCCGGACGGTAATCAGATCTTTCGCCCCGGAGCCTGCCCCTACAAAATGTATCATAATTCCTTTTTCTCCTTTACAATGATCAGTGAATAGTAACCTGCATCTTCCGGGATTTCATCGATAGTACTATAAATTTTCTCTCCCGGCATCCCGCAATTTTCAATCATGACTGCCGTGGCATCTGCCTGCTTCAACAGTTCTTTGACATGTCCCATCTGTTTTCCTGCCTTCATCAATACTTTTGTCCCCGGAAGCTTCAATGCTTCCTCGATCTGATACGATGCAGGAATGATGTGCAGCATTTCTGATTTTTCCACCAGTCCCATATTCAGCCGCGCTGCCACTGCACAGAACGATGGAATTCCATTGACGATTTCCACAGGATAGCCTGCTTCTGCCACTCTATGGTGAACATAGAGGTAAGTTGAGTAGATTGTGACATCTCCCAGTGTCAAAAAGGCCACCTGCTTTCCTTCCCTTAAAAATACCTCAATAACCTCTGCCGCTTTTTGATGGCTCTCTTCTAAGCGCACCGGATCTTTCGTCATCGGCATCTTTACCGCAACCCTTGTTTTTTCTGTGATCTCCGGGAATACCGGGAGCACAATCTGATATGCCACACTTTTTTCTACATCTGTTCCGGGAACAATGATCACATCACTCTCCCGCATGATTCGCAGTGCCTTCAAAGTCAGAAGTTCTGCCTCTCCCGGTCCTACTCCAATTCCATATAATTTTCCTATCATTCCTCTATTGTCTCCTCATTTTCTGCAATCTTCTTTAAAAATGCTTCCGCGCATGCGGTCTCTCCAATCTTCCCTATCCCGCTGGAAAATACAATCGCGGCAGTTGGCAGTTCTCCTTTTGTCCGCCATTCGAGATAATGTTCCATCCGCGCCATCAGCTCTTTCATTACCGCGTCACGTTCTTCTCTGCCCAGAAGTTCCAAAGCCTCTTCCGTCGTCGTACAGTCCAGAATCTTCCGGACCACTGCAGGATCTATCCCTGCCCGAAGTCCTGCCGCCCCGAAAATTTCCATCCTTGCATCCGCACACCGGGAATGTGTGTTCATAATTCCTCCCGCCACTTTCACAAATTTACCAAGATGCGCCACAAATAATATCCCTTTTGCTCCAAACTGCGCTGCCAGATCAATCGTCTCTCCGACGAAATTGCTGCATTTGACTGCACGGTCCGGGCTGATCCCATAAGTTTCCTTCAGAAAATCTAACCCGTAATTTCCCGGTGCAGCCAAAAGCCAACCGTTCCCATTTGCCAGCTGCATCTGAATTTCTACACGGATCGTATCGATCAATGCCTGTTCACTCATCGGTTCCACAACCCCACTTGTCCCAAGCACGGAAATCCCACCTGTAATTCCAAGCTTAGGATTGAACGTCTTCTTCGCAAGCTGTTCTCCTTCCGGGATAGAAATGATGATCTCAAGTCCTCCTTCGTATCCATAACAGTCGCAGATCTCCTCTGCCTCTTTTCTGATCATCTGTCGCGGTACCTTGTTGATAGCGGCAGCTCCTGCCGGCTGGTCCAATCCTTTTTTGGTCACTCTCCCAACTCCGCGCCCTCCGTCAATTTCAATTTCCGTTCCATCTTTTCTTCTGACCGATGCATAGACAAATATACCGTTTGTAATGTCCGGATCATCTCCGCTGTCCTTTCTGACGGCACAGCTGACACGCTCAATCTTTTCTCCCTGCCTTTTCATCTCAATCTCACAGACAAGAAGCGTCAGTTCCTTTCCTTTCGGGAGAACCACATCCACCGATGTTTTCTCTTCTCCGGAAAGCAACATCCATACTGCTGCTTTTGTCGCAGCCTGGGCGCATGTCCCTGTTGTATATCCTGCGCGAAGCCTTTTTTTCTCCATCTGTCCATCTCCTTTTCCAGTCTTCTAAAAACAAATGGCCCATCTCTCAACAATAAAAAGACAGCCTTTCGGCTGTCTTTTTATACACGGAAAAGAAATGCTTCCGCATCTCTCATAAAATCATTTTGTAAAATCATTCTAAGCTGTGTATACTCTTCTCCTCACCGAAAGATGTTACTTACCTATTGACCGATATCCTGACTTAGGACTAAAACCTACTTCCTGCCCTTCCCGCATCCGAAACTCATCCGAACACAGTGGTATGCAGGGTTCGTCATCCCTTACAGTAGAGTGAGCTGTTGCGGACTTTCACCGCATTCCCTGTTTCATTGGCATCTGCCAAAGTCAATATACGGTTATTCTACAAAGTTTTGAAAAACCTGTCAACTTAAAAATATTGGATCGTAACTGATTTCCCCATCTTTTCGGCAACTTCTTCCAGCTGTTCAACGAGATTCATGCGAATACTCAGATCAAATGGAAGATTAGAATTCCGGTGTGCCACATTCATTGCCTTTCCAACAAACAGATGAATCTCTGTGCATTCCTCAATCAGCATTTTGGCAAGTTTGGATGCTCCATTATTCTTGTCCAGCTCCTCAAAAAATGTGGCGTCAATCTCCTTCTTCACATATTTTTTCAAGAGCTTCAACGCCAATCCAAGCGTCAGTACTCCTTCTGTCACAAGGTCGATTCCTTCGATGAGCGCCATCGGCGGCACTTTCGGATTATAGTCTTTCAATGAAGTGTAAATTTCTTTGCCAAGCACCCTTGCTGTAATATTGGCGCTTGTCCCTCCGGATACCACCTTTTTTCCTTCCTGCTTCATGAACGACTTCACAACCCGCTCATCGTCCTCCTTATTCTCCGGCGGCCCGGTAAAAATATTGACGATCTGCCGCGGGATCACATGCATAACAGCAACTGTGGTATCGTCTCCCGGACGATGTCCATAAAGTTCATCACAGGTATCTGCAAGCGAAACCGCCAATCTTGATGCGGAAATCTCCTCCGACAGGCAGCGGATCGCCGCCTTCGCCATACTGTCCCATGTCCAACCAAAATTCAGGAAATCTCCCGGCCCTGCATAGAGCACCCCATCACTCATCAGAACAAAGTAGTCACCCAACTCTACCCGGAAACGATATTCATGGATTTGCTTTCCTTCTATATTCCGCTCCTCGTATGGATAAGACTGTACTTTATGATCCCGGATAAAAATACAGCTTGGATTGTCAAATTCCACCAGATATGCTTCTCCATTCCGAAAAATCTGGAGAATGCTAAATGTTGCATAGGCAACTTCCCTTACTTTACAGACCGGTAGCGTCTTTGCGATCGTCTCCACACAAGACTCGATCGTCGCCCCGTTAAACAACATTGTTCCAAGAATCTTTGAGGTCAGCGTAGCCAGAATATTCGCCTTGACACCGCTCCCCATACCATCTGCCAAAATCACAATATCCGAATCCGCAGTCTTTAATACTTCCACTTTATCCCCGCATAGCTCCTCGTGGTGCTTATTCAGGCTTTTCCACGCAACATCTACACTGATTCCCATGGCTAGTCCCCCTCTCCATCAAGGAGAATCGAATCCCGAAGCTTTGTCAGAGTCACTTTTGTCTCTGCGGTCGTCTCTCCTAACAGCCCGGCAATTTCCTGTGCGACCATCATCTGTTTATCAATGACACGCTGTGCCATCTCCACCGTCTCCATTTTCAGATTATAGTGTTTCTCTTTTGCTTTTTCTTCTTTTGTGATGTCTTGATAAATAATCAGCACCGACTCCATCTCCGGAATATATATGATCTTTTCCTCAGCTTTCATGCCTAACTGCTCCAGCTTCACTTTCTTGTATGTAATCGACTCTCTCGTCTGGAAAACGTCCTCTACATCTGCTGTATCCACAAAGTCATACAGATATCTTTCCAGCGCTTCTTCTCTGCTGATTTCGAGCAACTCCTGCGCCTTCTTATTGCATTCCCGGATCCGCATCTCCCTATCTATAATGAAAATAAGATTCGGCGTCACATCCATCACTACATTCGACATGGACTCTGCTTTGGAAAGTGCATACGGCAGACACATACTATTCTCTGCTTTCTTCTGAAAAACTGCAATCGCCTTCTCCCGGCAGGTTGCGTATCCGCACGCACCACAGTTTAATTCATCCTTCTCAGAATACTTTCCTGTCTCTCTTAAAATTGCAGAAAGTTCCTCCTCGGTCGGAAGCTGCTCTTTTGGCGGATGCGGCGCAAATTGTCTGGAAAGTTTGACTTCCAAAGACTGTGGCTCATATTGTGCCTTCTGATGGGCAGCCACTCTCCTCTCCATCTCCACTTTTGCCTTGATAAACGACACATTCCATTTTCCAGATGCCGGTCCCTTGACACAGCCACCATCGCAGACATTCGCTTCGATAAAACAGTGCTCCAATTCGCCTCTTTTCAAACTTTCCAGCATTTCCATACAATTGTCCAGTCCATCGACATACACTTTGTGGTATTGTTTTTTTTCTTCACCTTGCTCTTTCTCCCGCATTTCGGAAGAATCCACCATCACAGACTGAAGAACTCCACCACTGACCGGATAAAGACGGTTCACACCACAATCCGGGTTTGCCATCGGAAGATCTTCACATTCTTCCAGAACAATCTGTTCTTCCTCCAGCCACTGTTCCAATTCCTCAAATGTCAGAATCGCATCCACTGCGCCAAACACGCGGGAATCTCCCATCGCCTCCTGCTTTTTCGCAATACAGGGACCGAGAAAGACTACCTTTATCTGCTCCCCATACATTTTTTTGATCAGTCTTCCGT
>ERZ826396.3101-NODE-3101-length-11782-cov-3.971092_pt1 | contig 11782 bp, 10 predicted proteins | sample MGYA00519926_ERZ826396 | MGnify/ENA primary metagenome ERZ826396 (study PRJEB31778, sample SAMEA3449230) | human gut metagenome | biome: human gut; feature: human-associated habitat; material: faeces | place: United Kingdom | collected 2010/2012 ...
TACAGAGGGTGTCTTTCTTTTGTGCAATATTTTGGATTTGCTCATTTATAGTTTAAGAAATAAAAACAAGTCGAAGAGGGGAAGAAAATGAACAGAAGACAAAAGAAACAAATTGGTAAAGCTGTGTTCGCGCTTTTGGCCGCACTCATGGTGGCAGCAGGACCTATGCAAACGGGAATGGAAGAGGTACAGGCTTCCTCCATCAGCGGAAATGAGGTGGATCGTTCCTCATCGGAGGTGATTACCGATGAGGACAGAGCGGAGGCGGACGCGCAGCTGAAATACCATATGGACAGCATTCTGAAAAGGACGCATCCGGATGAATATACGCTGCAGAAGCTGAACGATACCTTTTACAGCGCGGTATATTATATCGCAAATACAGAAATGTCGGTCAGCGAATTATGGTCCTATGTGAATGAGATGAAGGCCAAGCTGGATGCTGTGGTGCCGGATGTGTCTGTTACCACGCCGACCACGGAATTCCTTCAGGTGGGAAATAACTGGGAGACCCCTTCGGCCAGTTATGGGCAGCAGGTGTCCATTGTGCTCCCCATCATTAACCTGGGAAGCGAGGACTTGACGGATCTTGTGGTGAGCCCGGTAGTATCGAATGATGTGAAAACCTGGCCTTTTGAACCGGATACGACGGGGTACATTCAGTCTTTTGCGGAAATACCCGGCAATCCTTTTGGCGGCAATTATGAAGCAGGCATGTTCGCAAGAAGGGAGCTGACCTTCCAGTTTACGGTGCGGGAGGATGTGCTCACCGGATATTATCCTGTGGTCTTTAATGTATGGTACAGCAAGGCGGGAGTCAGGTGTGAAGAGCCGGTTCAGCTGACCGTCTATGTGTATACGCAGGGAAAACCAGGGGCAGGGCATATCGGCGGAGATGACGGTGCGGTGGAGTCCAAACCGAGGATCATCGTTACCGGATTTGAAACGGATCCGGGAGAGATCTATGCAGGAGATACCTTTACAGTAACGATCCATGTGAAAAATACATCAAAAGATAAAGCGGTCACCAACGTTTTGTTTGATATGCAGGCAGTGGAGAGCGGAACAGAGGCGAATACCACCTATGCGGTCTTCCTTCCGACATCCGGTTCAAGCTCAGTTTATACGGACAGCATTGCTCCGGGCAGTGAGTTTGACATCAATATTGAGATGACGGCAAAGACGGATCTGTCCCAGAAACCGTATGTGCTCACTGTCAGCATGAAGTATGACGCAGGAAAAGATATTGATCTGACGGATGAGGCGAAGGTATCCATACCCGTGCTTCAGGAGGCGAGGTATGATACGAGCACGGTGGAAGTTATGCCGGCCAGCGTATCGGTTGGAAATCAATCTAATGTCATGTTCAGCATATACAATACGGGGAAAACTACTTTCTATAATCTTCAGGTAAAATATGAAGGAGACTCTATAGAGGGCGGAGATGCTTTCCTGGGTACGTTGAAACCAGGAGAAACGGCGAACGTGGATTCTATGGTAAATGCGGTGGCCCCTACAACCGGGGACGGAACGGTGAAAGCGCTTATCACCTTTGAAAATGAATCGGGTGATGAGATCAGCTTTGAGAAAGAATTTACGATAGATGTCTATGAAGAGGTTTATGAGGAGCCGGTCATGCCCGAAAATATGATGCCTGAAGAACCGCAGGGACCGAATGTGGGAATGATCGCGGGAATCGCGGCGGGAGTTCTTGCAGTTGCTGCGGTGGTAGTGATTGTAGTGATCAGAAAGAAGAAAAAAAGAGCAAAAGCACTGAAGCTGGAGACGGATTTCCTGGAAGACGCGGAACTGGATAAAAAAGACTGAAGGCGGGAGCGCGTATGAAATTTATAGATTTACTCGGGCTGAGCATCAGTAGTCTGTGGAAACGGAAAATTCGGACGGTTCTGACAGTCCTGGGAGTGACCATCGGCGTGGCCTCCATCGTTGTGATGGTTTCGTTGGGGTTGGGACTGAATAAGTCCTCCATGGAAGAGATGGAGTCATACGGAAGCCTGACCGCGATCAATGTATATGAACAGGGAAGCTATGGCGGCGGATATACAAGCATCGTGAGCGCATCATCGGATAGTGAGTCAGAAGAGGAAGAGAAGCGGCTGGATGATGAATTGGTGGAGACGCTTAGAGGCCTGCCGCATGTGAACATGGTTTCTCCCGTATTAAATATCAATGTGCTCGTTAAGAGCGGGATATATGAAGGATATGTGAGCGTTCAGGGAATGAGCAGCGATGCCTTTGAGGCGATGAAAATTCCTTTGGGAGAAGGGAAATATCCGGATGGGAAGGACGGCAGGCTGGAATTTTTCTATGGAAATATGGTGCTGCAGAGTTTTTATGTGGCCAAAACGAACAGCTATCCCTATTACGACAAAGGGGAGATGCCGGATATTGACCTGATGAATGATCCGATTTTTGTTATTTTTGATATGGATGCTTACTATCAGAGCCAAGGCGGCGGGCAAAGCGCTTCGGGGACGGTTACGGCACCGCCTAAGAAGTATATGATCGATACGGCAGGACTTGTGGCGGGAGGAGAGACAGAGTGGAACAGCTTCAGTTATAACGCTTACTGCGAAGTGGAATCTCTGAAGGTGGAACTGAAGCGTATTTTCAAAAACAGAGCCATACCCGGCCAGCCTACGACAAAAGCCGGAAAGCCTTATAAAGAGATTTATTACAGCAGCATCTATGTGGATGTGGACAGCATGGAAAACGTGGCAGAGGTGCAGAGCCTGATTAATTCCATGGGATATCAGGCTTCCAGCAATGCGGAATGGGTTTCTTCCATGCAGACGCAGTATGGCTATATTCAGCTGGTGTTGGGAGGAATTGGCGCTGTAGCGCTTCTTGTGGCAGCGATCGGCATCACCAACACGATGATGATGTCCATTTATGAAAGAACCAAGGAAATCGGCATCATGAAAGTATTGGGCTGTGATTTGCGCAATATTCAGATGATGTTCCTGTTGGAGGCCGGATTTATCGGCCTGATAGGCGGAATTGTCGGCCTGATCTTCAGTTATGGAGTTTCGGTGGTGATTAATAGGGTGGTGCAGTCCATGGGGAATATGATGACATTGTCATATATCCCTCCTTGGCTGGCATTGCTTTCTCTGGTATTTGCTATATTGGTAGGAATGATTGCAGGCTTCTTCCCATCGCTAAGAGCTATGCGTTTGAGCCCGCTGGCAGCGATACGGAACGAGTAGAAGGATTCTTGTTTGGCTTATTTTATTGGTATAAAAACGACCGCTTTCCAGAACACAGAAGGCGGTCGTTTTTTGTATATAAGAATGAGGCGTGAAAGGAAGCGTTATATCTTCCTTCTAATTTTGGTTTAATAATGTCTGAGTGACGGCCTGAGCCAGAACACTGGCGCCGATTCGCGTGGGATGAATGCCATCCGTTGTGAAGAGGTTCAAATTCGTATAATTAATGCCGCAATTATACAGATCAATGGTGGAAGCGCCATAGGCAGCAGCGATCGCCGTAATTTGACGGTTGAAATCAGCCACGGTATCACCATTCAGGTTGACGGCAGGCGCATCCTGCGGGCTTGCAAAAGCGCCTCTGTCCATAAGCGTGCAGCAGTAAATCTCTGCGGCCGGATAGAGCGTTTTGATTTTCTGGAGCATCAGTTCATACGCATCGGTAAATACCATCACTTCCCCCTCTGTTTGTACGCTGGGGCCTGTAAAATTGCCCAGTGTACGGCTTCTGGAGAAATCATTGATACCCATATATATGATGATTACATCAGGGACGCTTCCATCCTTTCCCTTCAAATCCACAATACGCCGGATGCTGCATCCGGGAGCCGAACCATCCAGAGCGAGGGAATTTCCCGTTACGTTCGTATTGGCGGAAGAGTCGTTGGAGCACAGAACCATGCCGGTGTTCGTTAACACCTGCCCCCACCAAGTCTGGTCGATAGATGTGATATCACCGCTTTCCGGATAATAAATATTATAATCAGCCGGCATGGTTCCCGTATATGTAGAAATGCTGTCACCCAGAACAGACAGTTTCTTTCCTTCCAGGCTGACTGTGGTATTTGCAGAACCGTCTGTGTCATCTGCATATACTTCTGTTAAGACGCCATTTATTATAGTAGAAGCCTTTGCTAAAGATGTAACTGCCGCCAACTCATCTGCCTTGGCCAAGATAGGAGTATTAGCAAATGCGAGAACGCATGATAATGTAGAAATAATAAGAGTATGTCCAAGATGTTTTTTCATGTAAATAAATTCCTCAGGTGTATATAATTCTCGGTTACAGTATCATAGATAAAAGGAGTTTGTCAAGGCAAAGAACCTGGGACGGAAAGCGCTGGAATACAGTGGACTTTCCATTTCCAGGTTCTTCGTGAATAAAGAACTAGTACAACAGGGCATTGGTAATGTATTCTGCGATCAAACGAGCGCCTTCAGCATTGGGATGCGTGCCGTCGCTGGTGTATTGGCTAAGGGTTTCATAGGTGATTCCACAGTTATGGACATCAATGACGGGATAATTGTAGGCAGAAGCGATGGTGGCAATTTCTGCGTTGAAGTCACCGATGGTATTTCCGTTTTTGTTGGTGGAAGGGTAGGCCTGCGGATTGTCGTCCACGTCACCTGCGCTGGTTTCCAGCAGCGTGCAGAAATAGATCTCCGCATCCGGATACAGGGCGGCGAGCTTCTGGAGCATGAGTTCATACGCATCGCAGAAGTTGGTAACAACGCCTTCATCCTGTGGGCTGGGCGCTGTGAAAGAGCCTAATTCTACACTTCTTAGAAAATCGTTGGTCCCCATAAAGACGATCAGTATATCGGGAGCAGGCCCATCGTCCCCGGGGGTGAGATCGATCATGCGCTTGGTGCTGCAGCCCGGAGCGCTTCCCGAAGTATCCAAGGAGTCCCCGGTGATATTGGTATTGGAAGAAGAGGCATTGGCATTTAACTCCATTCCGGTTGCATTCAATACCTGCCACCACCAGGTTTTTTCCACGGTGCTGATTTCACCGCTGCCAGGATAGAAAATATTATAATCTGTGGGAATGTAGCCATCAAAGGTGGAAATGCTGTCTCCGAGAATGGAGAGCTTTAATCCCGTCAGATCACGGGGAACCTGCCCGTCAGAGGACAGAGAGGAAGAACCCTGTTCCTGGGCAGTATTATCGGATACATATTCAGTGCCGGTTTCGCTTTCTGGAACCGTTGACTGCGAACCATCATCCTGTAAAGACGAACCGCAACCGGTAAAACAGAGGACAAAGGACAGAATGCACAGTGGAAGGAAAAGATTTTTATTCGCTTTCATGGAAACTCCTGATCTGATTCATTTGATTGTTATAGTCTATGAATGACATTATAACATAATTCATGCGTTTGTGTGGAAAAAAGTTTCGTTTCTTGGGACCCCTCCGAGCGGGCCGGAAAGTAAGGACATTGTGATATTGGCTGTAAAAAAACAATGAAAAGCGGAAAGGGATCTTTGTTGATTTATCACTTGAATGTCTTAAAGGGGAAAATTAGAGATTATTTATGCCGGAGAACGAAATGACGAAAATGGAGAAAAAGAAATGTGTGATATATGCACAAAATTGAAGAAAAAAAATGTCGAATTGAAACAAAAATAACGGAATCGACTTGACATTTATTAGTTGATTTGATATGCTAAGTCCTAAGCAAGGATGATAAAGTGAATAACGGGATGGGTTGTTACTGTCAGGCAGGCAAAACCAGATTTTATAAGTTAATCGTAGAGAAGTTCCTATGTGGAGATGGCAATACTGGTTGATTTATAAAATGTGGTTTTTTTATTAGCATAATTAGCGTAAGAAGGAGTGCGGAGCGAGGCATCCGTTGCTTTAGGTATTATGGGCCGGAAGAACTTCTTGCTCAGAGGACTGGTATGGTTATTGAAAAAGTGATTAATAATAATGTGGTATCCTCCTGGGATGACGAAGGCAACGAGCTGATTATCATGGGCCGAGGAATTGGATTTCAGAAAAAGCCCGGAGGCTTTATCAGGGATGGTGAAATCGAAAAAGTCTTCCGGTTGGAAAGCAGGAATGTCAGGGAAAAGTTCAAGGATCTGCTGGCGAGCATGCCTCTGGAATATATTCAAGTATCTGCGGATATTATTTCTTATGCGAAAGAGAACCTGAATACGAGATTGAGTCAGAATGTATATCTTACCCTGACGGATCATATCGGTTTTGCCATTGGCCGGTTTGAAGACGGAATGGATTTTTCCAATGCGCTTTATGGAGAGATCAAGCGATTTTATCCGCAGGAGTTTGACATCGGAATGTATGCCCTTCGGCTGATTGAAGAGCGTACGGGGATCCGGCTTCCTGATGATGAGGCGGCGTCCATCGCCATTCATCTGGTGGATGCGGAGTTTGACATAAAAGTCAGAGATGCCTGGGCAATGACCAATCTGCTTCAGGGAGTGGTTGATCTTTTGGAGGAGCATCTTTCTCTTCCAGCGGATGGTTCGTTTTACAGAGATTGCCTGGTCTCAAATCTGAAATTTTTGGCGCACAGGCTGCTTCTTCTCCCTCCTGGAGAAGAAGAACGGGATGAGGCGTTTTGCGAGTTTGTCAGAAAGCACTGCGCGAAGGAATATCGCATGGCGCAGGAAGTGAAAAAATATGTCGAGGATGAATATCATTGCAAAATGACGGAAAAGGAACAGGTTTATTTGGCCATACAGTTAAAGCAGGCCATGGACAATTGCGGACAGCGCATGAGATGAGGAGGGTGAGAAATGGGTTTGTTTGATTTCCTGAAGAAAAAAGGAATTATGATTGGAACTCCGGTTGCAGGTGACTGTGTGCCGCTCTCACAGGTGAATGATCCCACGTTCAGCGAGGAGATTCTGGGAAAGGGGATTGCAGTGATTCCGGAGAACGGACTTGTATATGCGCCTGCGGACGGAGAAGTGAGCACTGTTTTTCCGACCGGCCATGCTGTGGCTCTTACGACACCGGAGGGCGTGGAAATTCTGATTCATATCGGTCTGGATACGGTGAAGCTGGAAGGAAAATATTTCCAGACAAAGGTGAATACGGGGGACAAGGTAAAAAAAGGGGAAGTATTGGTGGAGGCCGATATCGAATCAATTCGGAAGGCCGGCTATGACTGCATCACTCCCATGGTTATCTGCAATACGCAGGATTTCACATCCGTTACAGGAAAGACGGGGATGCATGTTCTTCCCGGAGATGACTGTATAGAGATTGAGAAATGATTGACACGCAGGGAGGTATATTAAGATGCTGAAGTGTTTCGGCAAAAGCGTATTAAAAGGAATTGCAGTAGGTAAAATATATCTGTACAGGAAAAAAGAATTCGTCCTGACACAGGATAAGGTGGAGAATGTAGAGGCTGAGATAGAGCGTTTTGAAGCGGCCCGGGAGAAAGCTTCCGGTCAGTTGGAAAGCCTGTATGAAAAAGCGGTGAAGGAAGCCGGAGAAGAGCAGGCGATGATCTTTGATGTGCACAGAATGATGCTGGAAGATGCCGATTATCTGGACGCCATCCGGCAGATGATCCGGGAGACCGGGGTGAATGCGGGCTATGCGGTCAGCACGACCGGGGATCAGTTTGCACAGATATTCGCTTCTATGGATGACGATTACATGAAAGCCCGCAGCGCGGATGTGCTGGACATTGCGCAGGCCATGCTGGACATTCTGCAGGGGGTGGACAACGCTTCCCTGCAGGGCACCGAGCCCAGCATTCTGGTAGCCGAGGATCTGGCGCCCTCCGAGACCGTGCGCATGGACAAGAGCCTGCTGCTGGGCTTTATCACCCGCGAGGGCAGCTCCAACAGCCACACCGCCATTCTGGCACGCAGCATGAACATCCCCGCCCTGATCCAGTGCAAGGATATTCAGGAGGACTGGGACGGCAAGATGGCTGTGGTGGACGGCTACAACGCCTGTGTGTATGTGGACCCCACCCCCGACCTGCTCAAGAGCCTGAAAAAGCGCCAGCAGGAGGACCAGAAAAAGCAGGCTCTGCTGCAGGAGCTGAAGGGCAAGCCCAACACCACGCTGGACGGCAAGACCATCAACGTGTTCGCCAACATCGGCGGCATGGGCGACGTGGGCGCAGTGCAGCAGAACGACGCCGGCGGCGTAGGTCTGTTCCGCACCGAGTTCGTCTACCTGAACTGCAAGGACTTCCCCACCGAGGACTACCAGTTCGAGGCTTACAAGCAGGTGGTGGAAAGCCTTGCACCCCGCAAGGTGGTGGTGCGCACCTGTGATATCGGCGCGGACAAGACCGTGGATTATATGAAGCTGGATCACGAGGATAACCCCGCACTGGGCTACCGCGCCATCCGCATCTGCCTGACCCGCAAGGACTTCTTCAAGACCCAGCTGCGTGCGCTGCTGCGTGCTTCCGCCTACGGCAACATGAGCATCATGTTCCCCATGATCACCAGCCTGCGGGAGCTGCAGGACGCCAAGGCTGTTCTGGAAGAGTGCCGCGCCGAGCTGACCGCCGAGGGCGTCAAGATGGGACAGAACATTGAAGTGGGCACCATGATCGAGACCCCCGCCGCCGTGCTCATCGCGGACGAGCTGGCCGCCGAGTGCGACTTCTTCTCCATCGGCACCAACGACCTGACCCAGTACACCTGTGCACTGGACCGCCAGAACGCAAAGCTGGAGCCCTTCTTCAACCCGCACCACCCCGCCGTGCTGCGCGCCATCAAGATGACCATTGAAGCCGGTCACCGCCACGGCATCTGGGTGGGCATCTGCGGCGAACTGGGCGCTGACACCGCCCTGACCGAGACTTTCCTGCGCATGGGCGTGGACGAATTGTCCATGAACGCCAAGAGCATCCTGCCGGTGCGCAAGATCATCCGCAGCGTAGACCTAAGCAAGCCCTCTGAGAAGGCTTGATGATCCTTCTGACATAAAACAACACCGGAGCATCTTCGGATGCTCCGGTGTTGTTTTTTTTCTTACTCTCCTCTTGCCAGCGCCTGCAGCTTCTGCTTATCCAGCACCTGCACGCCGCCGCGGTACAGCCGCACCCAGCCCTCCTGCGCAAAGTATTTGAGCATCCGGCTCACCACCTCGCGGGCAGAGCCCATGTACCTTGCCATCTGGTCGTGGGTCATGCGGACATCCTCGCCGCCGGTCTTGGCAAGCTCATCGGTCAAAAAGATCGCCAGCCGCCGGTCGGCGCTCATGAACAGAATTTGCTGCATCGTCCACATGGTGTCGGAAAAGCGCTCTGCCGTCATCTGGTAGGCGTAGCAGCGCACATAGACGTTCTCCTGCATCAGCTGCCGGAAGATGCCCGCGCTGATGCACAGCGCTTCGGTGTCCTCCTCGGCGTCGATGTAAAGGTCGATGTTCACCGCATCCATCACGCAGGAGGCGGACAGGATGCACACCTCCCCGCCGAACAGGCGGTACAGCGTCACATCTCTGCCGTCCTCGGACAGCAGATAGGAGCGCAGCTGCCCGCTGCGCAGCAGCAGAATGCCCACGCAGCTTTCCAGCGGGCTGTGCACCCGGGCACCCTTGGCGTAGTGCACCGGGCGGGTAAAGCGGCACAGCCGCTCCTGCTCTTCCGGGGTCAGCTGCTCCCAGAACGGGAACGCACAGGCCAGACACCGGGCGTGCGGAGATGTTTCTGCCATACGGCTCACCCCTTTCGCAGCGCCTTGGCGGCTTCCGTGCCCGCCAGCGCGCCCTCATAGACCGCTTTTGCCACCTGCAGCAGCCCGCCGGTGCAGTCCCCGGCGGCGTACAGGCCGGGCACGGTGGTCTGCATTTTGTCATCCACCACGATGCGGCTGCCCTCTACGGCAGCGCCCAGCTTCCGGGCAAGTGCGGTGCTGCCCGCCACGCCCAGCGCCACGAACACACCGGATACCTCCCGCACCGCACCGCCCGCCAGCTGCACACCGGTGACAGTCTGTTCGCCCAGAATGGCTTCCACCTTCTGGGTGCAGACGGTCACCTCGGGCGGGAAATCTGCGGTCAAGGCTGCGCCGTCCGTCAGCAGGGTGACGCTTTTTACCACCGGCAAAAGCGCCTGCACCTCATGCAGGGCGTATTCGCCGCTGCCCAGCACCGCCACGTCCTTTCCACGGTAGAAAAAGGCGTCGCAGGCTGCGCACCAGCTTACGCCGTGCCCTTCCAGCCCGGTCAGCCCCGGGATGCGGGGCACTGCGCGGGAAGCGCCGGTCGCCAGAATGACCGCGTCTGCCGGGTACGCGCCCGCCAGCGTTTCCACGGTCAGGCGGTCGGTCCATGTCAGCCCCACGGCTTCGGTCTGCACGAATTGCACCCCCAGCCGCCGGGCGTTCTCGATGCTGCGGCGTTCCAGCTCCGGCCCGGAGACCGGCTGAGCAAAGCCGTAATAATTTTCGATCTTTTCGGCGCGTGCCAGCGCCCCGGAGCCTTTGGTCAGCACGGTGGTCTGCACCCCGGCGCGCACGGCGTACAGGGCGGCGGACACCCCCGCCGGGCCGGAACCTACGATAACGATATTGGACATGGTGTTGCTCCTTTGCATGGTTCTTTTGTCTTATTATACACAAAAACCGTGCTGATTTCTGTGACCGGGTCGCAAAAACTTTTTGGGCGGCGGGCACTGTTCAAGCCCCGGGGCGTGTGCTATACTGTTGTCATGTTGAAATTACTGCCACAGGGGGCTTTTGCTTTATGTCCAAACAACGTCTGCTTTTCATCACCACCGGCGGCACCATTGCCAGCGTGCGCACCCAGCAGGGGCTCAAGCCTGTGCTTTCCAGCGAGGAACTGCTTGCCCATCTGCCGGAGCTGAAGGAACTGTGCTGCCCGGAAACGCTGGCGCTGTGCAGCATCGACAGTACCGACCTCGGGCAGGAGCACTGGCTCATGATGGCACGCGCCATTCAGGAAAACTACGCCTTATACGATGGCTTTATCATCTGCCATGGCACGGATACGCTGGCGTATTCTGCGGCGGCGCTCTCTTATCTCATCCAGAACGCGGATAAGCCCATCATCCTTACCGGCGCACAGCAGCCCATCTCCAACGAGATCACGGATGCCAAGAAAAACCTGCGGGACAGCGTGGTCTGCGCCATCGACCCGGGCAGCCGGGGCGTGATGGTGGTGTTCGGCGGGCACGTCATCGCGGGCACCCGCGCCAAAAAGAACAAGACCATCAGCTACGACGCCTTTGCGTCGGTCAACTTCCCGGAGCTGGCGCTGGTGCAGGGCGACCGGCTGGTGCGGTACATCCCCTCGCCGTGGCCCACCGGCCCGGTGGAGTTCAGCCGCACGCTGGACAGCCGGGTGTTCCTGCTCAAGCTGACGCCCGGGATGTCCCCGGCGCTTATCCCGGAGATCTTCCGCCTATACGACTGCGTCATCGTAGAAAGCTTCGGCGTGGGCGGCATCCCGCAGCAGCTGATGGACGCCTTTGCCGCCGGGCTGGGCGATTACGAGACCACCCACAAGGTGCTCATCATGACCACGCAGGTCACCTACGAGGGCAGCGATGTGGGCGTGTACGAGGTGGGCAAGCGGGTGCGCAACCGCTTCCGCTTCTTGGAAGCCCACGATATGACCATCGAGGCGGTGGTGACCAAAAGTATGTGGCTGCTGGCGCAGAACTGCGAAAGCTTTGACCAGCTGCAGCAGCGGTTCTACCGTCAGGTGAACTTTGACACCTTCTACCACTGAGCCGCTTTTTCAAGGCAATACCGCATAATTCTAAGTGCCGATACGGCGAGTGAGGTGCGGCAGATG
>ERZ826396.3109-NODE-3109-length-11746-cov-3.474468_pt1 | contig 11746 bp, 17 predicted proteins | sample MGYA00519926_ERZ826396 | MGnify/ENA primary metagenome ERZ826396 (study PRJEB31778, sample SAMEA3449230) | human gut metagenome | biome: human gut; feature: human-associated habitat; material: faeces | place: United Kingdom | collected 2010/2012 ...
AATTCCCGCAGATTGGTGCCGAACTGCCCGCAAAATCGGGAAATGCAAAAGGGCGGAAAAGTTCGGATATCAATCGAATGAAAGTCCTTGTCGTTCGGTGTAATATGTTATCGTCCAGCTCATAAATTCTTCGGTCACATTAAACAGTTCAGCTAACTCATAGAGGGTAGTAGTGCCAGACCGTACAGCCCGCCTTAAAGTTGCCCACGGTATAATCTTTTTTACCGCCCAGACGTTCGCTCTGTACTCATGCTGCTCACGTACATCTAACGGAGAAGAAGTATCATAGAACCCACCGTACTGACAGTGGCCTAATTCATGAGCGAGTTTTACCGTTTCATCAGCGGTCGATTCCAATTTTCTAGGATCAATTGCGATTGAAAAAGTGCCATTAACGGGGATTGAAAATGCTCCAACCTTATGCGTTGGGAAATAGTCTACATCAATCCCTTGCTGTTCTGCAAACCGATAGAGGCTTGCTCTACGATCCATTACCTCACCTCTTACGCTGTTCCTTCTTGAACTTTGCGTAGGCTTTCACATCATCATAAGTTTCATCATCTATTTCGGTGGTTCCAAATAATGCAAACTTAAGATCGTCATCAGATATACCCGACTTTACGTCGGGTTCTTTTTTTGCGTCATCGCCTCTAAGCAAATAATCTATGGAACAGTTGAAATACTCTCCAAGTTTTAATAAATTCTCAAAATCCGGTTCCCGTGCACCTGTTTCGTAATTACTATACGCTTGCCGTGAAATGCCGAGATAATCAGCAACGGCTTGTTGCGAATCGCCCCTCGATTCGCGAAGTACTCTCAACATCTTCATACTGTTTCCCCCATTCTTTATCTATAGTATAGCAACTATTTGTTGCTACTGCAATAATAGCAACAAAATGAAGCAATAAAACTTGTTAAAAATGTAGAATTAAACAAATGAAGCGGCGATATGTTGACTAACTTTCACAATAATGATAGAATAAAGGCAACGAAATGTTGACAGAGGAGGAAAGAAAAAACGTGAGAAAGTACCTGATATGTTTAAGGGAGCAACGAAATGAGACGCAACAATTAGTAGCTGATTCGATTGGCCTCACCCGCCAGTACTATCAACAGATTGAATCCGGAGACCGACAGAAGCGCATGGATATTGTGTTGGCTACCAAATTGGCAGATCATTTTGGAGTCGGAGTAGACTATATAATCCGACAGGAGCAAGCGGAAACTGAGGATACATAGAAAGGAGAAAGATCATGAATGCGAAGAAAAGCGCAAGGCTTCGTGGCGTAATCGCAAAATACGCCGTGATCGGAGGCGCTGAAACCAGAAAAGAACAGGCGGCCCGTGCGCTGATTGATATCCAGTGCTATAACCGGCGGTGGGACAACCCCGGCAATTTTACGCTGGACGAGCTGGAGAAGATTGCTGCGGCTTTTCGGGTGCCGTGGTCGGAGATTGCGGAGGCGCTGTCATGACACCCCTTGAAAGTCTTCGGCTGAAGCCGCATCACATCGCGGCCGGAGCCTGCGGGCTGGATGCCCTGGCGCTGCTGTCGGCCACCGGGTACTGTGAGAGCGGTGCGCTGCCGATGTGGTTGTACGCGATGCTGGCGCCGGCTCTATTGGCCGCAGGCGTGGTCCTGTACCAGATCACAATGCGGCTGTACCGTGACGACCGCCGCCGGCAGCGCCGGGAACAGCGAGCAGCACGGCTCGATAAAATCAAGGAAAGGAGAGGGGCATGATGAGCAAGACCGATTTCGGAAAGCTGATGGAGGAGACGATGACAAGCAAACGCGAAGAGCAGGAACAGATCGGGTACGAGATGCTCCGGGAAGGTGGGCATAGCGTGAAGGAAATCGCCGAAGCTATGGGTGTTACGTCACTTCACGAAGTCAGTGTCCTGATCGAGAAGTACAACGAAAAGCAACTCGCAAAGGGTAAACCGCCTGCAGTACTGGGCGGGGCAGTGAAGATCTCGAAAGACAGCACCGCACCTATCCCCGGGCCGATCTTCATCTCCGAAAACGATGATCCGCCCAGTGTGAAAATGCTGCTCAGCGACGATGACCGGGCGCTGGTCGACCGGATCGCACTCAACGCGCTGTTGGCACTCGTCAAGGAAATGAATTTCAGCGAATCCTGGGTGGAGAGCAACTGGCGCAAGGCGCTGGGGATCATCGACACATGGTTAGTCCGGATGCTCCCGGAGATCCGCAAGGCGACGAGCACGGTACATTCCTGGTCATGGATCGCCGCCGCGATTGCTGCGAAGGAGATCAAAGATGATGAATAAAGAAGATGGCATGCGATTTATACCGCAGGCAGAACTGAAGAGCCGGGTGGTATACCGCCATCCAAACGGCAGGTTTGATGTGATCGAGCGGTGTGGTATCGGCGTGCTGGGCATCCCATATCGAATCTGCGAAGCTGTACTTACACCGGAACGGGATAAGCGCGGAATCGCATGTAAAAAGGCGCTGCCGGATCCGGGATTTACCGTACGAAAATCCACAGCCCGCAAACACTCGTACAAGCGCATCGGTCCCAGGGAAGCCGAAATGATTGCAGACATGTACCAGAATGGCTGCAACTACAGCCGAATTGCACGGGAGCTGGGACGTGATCATACCAGCATCAGTGCATTTATCCGGCGAAACAATATAAAAAGCCGCCCCCGGAATGGCAGTTCCGAGAACGGCGAGCAACTTTAGACACCTTTATAATACCCGCAAGGAGGCGGGAAGTCAATGAAAATTGAGACATTAACTGAAAAAATCACAAACGGCAAGTTTTCTGCAATTGTGGATTACGGCAGCGACACGGTGAGCGTAGATGTTGGAGACGGCGGCGAACCGTTTGCCATTTCATTCTGTGTGGTAGACGGCCTTGCCGATTTCCTCGGCATTGTGAAAGAGAGGGTCGGCTGATGAATATCGAGATCAGGAGCATGGATATCTCGAATTTCAAGGGCATCCACAGCCTGCACCTTGATTTTCACAGCGGCGTGAATACGCTGTACGGTGACAACGCCACCGGCAAGACCACAGTCTATGATGCGCTGACTTGGCTGCTGTTTGGTAAGGACAGCCACGGAAACAGCACCTTCTCGATCAAGCCCACCGGCGCGGCACCCGGTGTCATGCCTGAGGTCACCGCGGTACTGCTGGTAAACGGCGAGACGCTTACCCTTCGAAAAACGCTGCGTGAGCGGTGGGAGAAGCACCGCGGCAGCGCAGAATCACGCTTTGCAGGCAACACCACGGACTATTTTGTGGACGATGTGCCGCGTAAGGAGGGCGAGTACAAGCGCATCATTACAGGCTACATAGATGAAGCGCAGTTTAAGCTGCTCACCAGCGTCTACGCCTTCTCCCGTGATATGCACTGGAAAGACCGCCGCGCGCTGCTGTCTGAGATCTGCGGCCTGCCGGATGATGCAAGCCTGCTCAGCAGCGCACCGCAGTTTGCGGAGCTTGCCGAAGCCGTCGGCCGCCGGACAGTAGATGATTACAAGGCGGCGCTGATGGCGCAGCGCAAGGGCGCGAATGCATCGCTCAATACCTTGCCTGTCCGTATCGATGAGTGCGAACGTATGGTGCGGGAGCTGTCCGGTCTGCCGTTTGAACAGGCACGCCGGACCGCTGAGGCACTGCAGAACGACCGCGCGCGGGTGCAGACCGATCTCGCCAAGCTGGACGGCGACGCGCTGATCGTCCAGGCCGAGAACGAGCGCGACGCGCTGAACAACCAGCTACGCGAGCTGGAAAACGAGAACCGCGCCCATCGGGACAGCCAGTATGTGCCAGTCGAGGATGAGACAGCCGATCTGATGCACGCAGACGAGCAGGCACAGGAGGCGCTCGATCAGGCCAAGCGCATACAGTCCGACCTGCAGCAGCGCATCACAGGCGGAAACGCCCGCCTGGATGATTACCGCGCCCGCTGGCGTGCGATCGACAAGGAACAGTTTACCGGCGGCACCTGCCCGACCTGCGGCCAGACTCTCCCGGCAGCAGAACTGGAGGCGGCAAAGAAACGGTTTGAGACCAGTAAGCAGGACCGCAAGAACGGCCTGCTCGAGGACAGCAAGCTGCTCAAGGCGGACATCGCATCCATGCAGACACGACTGCAGGAGGTAGAGACGTCCTTGCCCGGCCTGCAGGCGGCTGCAGATCAAGCTGCGCATGCTCTTGCTGATTACACCCCACCTGCGGCACCGGTGATCGAGGATTTGCCGGACTATGCGCGCCGCAAGGAAGCGATCACCCGTTCCATTGACGACTGCAACCGCCGGATTGAGCGCCTGCGCACGGACAAGCAGGCTGAGCGTGACCGGCTGGAAAGCGAGTATAAGACGATCACCTCTCGAATCCTCGAGAATGACGCCACACTCGCCAAAGAACAGACGCTTGTGGACACTCGCCGTCGCGTGACCGAACTGCAGGACGAGCAGCGCCGCGCCGCCGCCGAGGTAGAGGAAATGGACCGTATGATCGAGCTGTGCGAGGAGTTTGCACGGTTCCGCGTGCAGTCGGTTGAGCAGTCGGTCAACAGCAAGTTCAGGCTGGCTCGTTTCCGCTTGTTTACGGAGCAGATCAACGGCGGGCTGGCGGACTGCTGTGATGTGGTGGTGGACGGCGTCCCGTATGCTGACCTGAACAGCGCCATGCAGATCAACGTCGGACTGGACATCATCGAGACGCTTTCCCAGCACTATGACCGGCGCGTGCCGCTGTTTATTGACAACGCCGAGAGCGTGACCAAACTGCAGGAGATCAGCGCGCAGGTCGTGCGGCTGGCGGTTTCCGCAGAGGATAAGGAGTTGAGACTGGAGTGAGTTTGAAAGCCAAGCGCAAACCTGCCAACAATATCCCGCCGCTGGATGGCGGCACCTATATGAGCGTCTGCGTGGGTGTAATTGATCTGGGCGAACAGTACCGGCAGTTTGACAAGCAGAAGCAGGGCAAGTATGCCGAGGAGTGCATGTTCATCTTCGAGATTCCCAGTGAGCGTGTGCAGGTAGACGGGGAGGACAAGCCCCGTTGGCTGTCCTCCAAGCGGTATACCGTCTCGCTGCATGAGCGCAGCGCGCTGTACCAGATGCTGACCTCGTGGCGCGGCAAGGCGCTCAGCGACGCAGAACTGGATCCGGAAGGTGATGGATTCGATTTGATGCAGATGGCAGGGCAGGGCGCCATGCTGAGCGTATCCGTGGCGGAGAAGGATGACGGCAGCCGGCACAACAAGATCGAGGCAGTGACCGGCTTCCCGAAGGGCATACCTGTCCCCGAAACCGAAAGCGAGATCCTCGTGTTCGACGCGGACGACCCGGATATGGAGGTGTTCGGCAAGCTGCCGGAGTGGATTCAGGAGATTATCCGCAAGTCCACGCAGTTTGCAGACCATGCGCCCGATGAAAAGGTAGACATCCCACCGGCTCAGGAAGCGCAGACGGCGGAACCCGCGGGAGAGGAGTGTCCGATTTGACATTTGCATCTCTGGCAAGCAGTTCCAAGGGGAATGCCTATGTGGTGAGCGACGGGGACACGACGCTGCTGCTCGAATGCGGGCTGACCTTCAAGGAGTTGCAGAAGCGGCTCGGTTATCACATGGCGGACATAACTGCCTGCCTCGTGAGCCACGAGCATCAGGATCATGCAAAGGCAGCGTCGCAGATGTTAAAGCACGGCGTCCCAATGTATATGAGCTATGGGACGGCCGCATCGCACAAGGATCCGATGGACGGCGCGTGCATCATCAAGGCCGGGGAAACGCTGCGGTTCGGCGCACTGACGGTAGTTCCGTTCCGGACATTCCACAATACAGAGGAGCCGCTCGGATTCCTGATCGAGGACAGACGGACAAAGGAACGGCTGCTGTTTGCGGTGGATACGGCAAATTTGAATGTAATCGCCGATCGCCTGACCTATATTGCGGTAGAGTGCAATTACGAAGAAGCCCTTCTGGAGATGAGTGACAGGACGACCGGCTTCCTGAAGGAACGCATCCGGCACAGCCACTTTGAGATAGACCGTGTGATCCGCTGGCTGCACAAGCAGGACCTGAGCGGCGTGTTGGCCATCTATCTGCTGCACCTGTCCGCAGCGCACAGCCGCGCTTCTGCCTGGGAGGCGCGTTTCCGGCGGGAGTTCCCGGGCATCAATATTGTGATTTGTAAGGAGTGATAATACATGGAACAGCATTATGACAATCTGGTCAAGACTGCACTTCATTTTGGGCTTTCTCGCCAGATCAACAAAACCATCGAGGAAGTGGACGAACTGCGTGAAGCGCTGCAGACACCGGCACTGACAGCGCACATTCAGGAAGAGATTGCGGACGTTTACAATATGCTCGACCAGCTCTGCATCCTGATGGATTGCGAGGATAGTGTGCAGGACATTGCAGAACGCAAGATGATCCGCACGATTGAAACCTACGGCATTTAAGGCAATCCGGCGCGGGGCGGCACAGACCGCCCCAGCCTTGCCCGGCTGGAGGTGATGCGGTGGGCAGGCAGCCTAAACAGGGGCTTGACTATTTCCCTTTTGATGTAGGGCTCCTCAGCGATCCAAAGCTGCGGAGGCCGCGCCAGAAATACGGATACCTGGCGCAAGTGATATACATTGCCCTCCTGTGCATCCTGTACCGGGATAAGGGATACTACATCCCATACGGCGGGGAACAGCGGGAGGACGTGATCTGGCAGGTCGGGGACATGCTCAATGGGCGGTATTCGACCTCAGCCGAAACAATAGCGAATGTGATAGACGAGCTGGCGGCGTGCGGACTATTCAGCGGCGACCTGTTCAGGCGTGACATCATCACATCGACCAGAGCGCAGAAAGCATACTACACCGCGACAGTAGACCGGAAGTATGTGGACGTCAACTTCGACATCTGGCTTTTGTCCGAAGCGGACATGAAAAAGCTCAGTTCGAAGTCTGTTATTCTGCAATCTTTTATTTCTCGCCCGATAAATACGGAAAATCGCCCGATAAATGGAGATGATCGGACGAAAAGTACACAAAGCAGAGAACAGAAAAGCAGAGAAAAGCAGAGTACAGAAAAGTACAGTATAGCAGAGAACAGCAGAGAACGCGCTGAGGCGCTGGCTGCTGATCTGGAGCGGCTGATCGGAACCGAGATTGATGATAATTTCCGGCTGGACATTGCCCGGCTGATGCAGGCCGGCATGCAGGAAGCGGTCATTATGGAGGCTGCCCGCCAGACCGGCAATAAGCATCCGCGCAAGCCTGCCGCCTATCTGCGGACCATCCTGCAGGGCTATGAGCGGGACGGCGTGCTGACAGCGGCCGATCTGGAGGCCACACAGGGCAAGGCGCCGCCGCGCCGACAGCCGCCGGACGATGGTTATCTGCATCCGGGCAGTGCGGCGTACGATGAGGAGTGGGCGCGCCGGGTACGAGAGCACCAGAAAGAGCGTCGGGCGCGTCGGCTGGCGGCAGAGCAGGATGAACGGAAAGAAGGGGATTGATTATGGCATTGATCGAACTGTACGCTGCGCTTTACCAGGAGTATAAGCGCATCTTGACCGACCGGCAGTATGAAGTGCTGTGGCTGCACGAGATCGAGGGCTTGAGCGGCAAGGAGATCTCGGGAAGGCTGGACATCAGCCAAAGTGCGGTATCGCGGCATCTGACGCGCGGGAAGATAAGCATCCTGAAGGAAATAAAGCGGGAGCGGGCAAAGCGGGAGGATAACGCATGAAATGGATATACATCTGCTCCCCGTTACGAGGGGACTATGAAGCAAACACGGCCGCGGCAATCCGGTACTGCGGGGAGGTAGCGCTGGAAGGTGACTTTCCAATCGCGCCGCACATTTACTGCCCGCGGTTTCTGGACGATACCAAGCCGGAGGAACGGGCGCGCGGCATGGCGATCGGCGCAGAACTGCTGGAACTGTGCAGTGAGGTGCGTGTTTACGGCGACCACATCAGCGAAGGCATGCAGGCCGAGATCCGGCAGGCGGAGACGCTGGGCATCCCGGTACGGTATGTGCGGGGTGACCGCGTATGACCTACATGGACTTTCTGCGCAGCAAGATCGTGACCGCTCCGGAAACCGGCTTTACTGTTTCGGACAGTGACATAAATCCGGCGCTCAAGCCGCACCAGCGGGACGCGGTGAAATGGGCGGTAGCTGGCGGACGGCGCGGCCTGTTTGAGCGGTTCGGTCTCGGCAAGACCGTGCAGGAGCTGGAATACTGCCGCATTGTCACCGAGCATGAAGGCGGCAAAGCGCTGATCGTGCTGCCGCTGGGCGTCCGGCAGGAGTTCACGCACGACGCGGTGCAGTTGCTGGGCATGGAGCCGCCGCGCTATGTACGCACCATGCAGGAGGCACAGGGCGCGACCGAAACCATCCTGCTGACCAACTATGAGCGTGTGCGGGACGGCGACATCGACCCGGCCGGGTTTACCGCCTGCTGTCTGGACGAGGCGAGCGTGCTGCGCAGCTTCGGCAGCAAGACCTACCAGACGTTTCTGGACAAGTTCCGGGGCGTGCGCTTCAAGCTCGTGGCGACCGCAACGCCCAGCCCGAACCGGTACAAGGAGCTGATCCATTATGCCGGGTTCCTTGAGGTCATGGACACCGGACAGGCGCTGACCCGGTTCTTCCAGCGGGACAGCTCCAAGGCGGGCAACCTAACACTGTACCCGCACAAGGAGGAGGAATTCTGGCTGTGGGTATCGACGTGGGGCTTGTTCCTGTCCAAACCGTCCGACCTCGGCTATGACGATACCGGCTATGCACTGCCGCCGCTCGACGTGCGGACGCACATCTTGCAGGATCACTACGGCGACGAGATCGAGCGCGACGGACAGGTCAAGCTGATGCGCGATGCGGCGGTCAGCCTGTCCGAGGCGGCCCGGGAAAAGCGGGACAGCATTGCTGCCCGTGTAGCCAAGGCAAAAGAGATCGTGGACAGCGACCCGGATGCGCACTTCATCCTGTGGCACGACCTTGAGGCGGAGCGCCATGCGATCAAGACGGCCATGCCGGAGGTGGTAGACATCTACGGCAACATGGACTACGGCGAGCGCGAAAAGCGAGTGATCGCGTTCTCAGAGGGCAGGACGCGGCTGTTTGCGACAAAGAAGGAGCTGTCTGGTTCGGGCTGCAACTTCCAGCGGCATTGCCACCGGGCGATATTTGTCGGCATCGACTACGAATTTAACGATTTTATACAGGCCATCCACCGCATTTACCGTTTTTTGCAGACCGAGCAGGTGATTATCGACATCATCTGCACTGAGAGCGAGCAGGAGATCCTGCGCGTGCTCATGGAGAAGTGGAAGCGGTACGACGAGCTGGAGCGCAAGATGGGCGAGATCATCCGCAAATACGGCCTGCACCAGAACGCCGCAGCGGCGATGGCCAGAAGCATAGGAGTTGATCGGGTGGAAGTCAGGGGAGAGCGGTTTACTGCGGTCAATAATGACTGCGTGGAGGAGACGGCGCGGATGGAGACGGACAGCATTGACCTGATCCACACGTCCATCCCGTTTTCCAATCACTATGAATACACGCCCAGCTATAACGATTTCGGGCATAACGAGGACACCAGACGCTTTTTCGAGCAGATGGATTATCTGACGCCCAACCTGCTGCGCATCCTCAAGCCCGGCCGGGTGTTTGCGTGCCATGTCAAGGACCGCGTGCTGTTCGGCAACGCGACCGGCATGGGCATGCCGACCATGGAGCCGTTCCACGCAATGTGTATCCGGCATTACATGAAGCACGGGTTTGCATACTTCGGCATGATTACGGTCGTAACCGATGTGGTGCGCGAGAACAACCAGACCTACCGCCTCGGCTGGAGCGAGCAGTGCAAGGACGGCACCAAGATGGGCGTTGGCTGCCCGGAGTATATCCTGCTGTTCCGCAAGCTGCCGACCGACCATAGCAAGGCTTATGCGGACGATCCGGTCACCAAGAGCAAGGAGGAATACACGCGGGCGCAGTGGCAGATTGACGCGCACGGTTACTGGCGCAGCTCGGGCGACCGCCTGCCGACCAAGGCGGAACTGCAGGCCGCGCCGGTGAAGAAACTGCAGGCACTGTACCGCAAATACAGCCGCGGCACAGTGTATTCGTATGAGGAGCATGTAAAGCTGGCCAAAGAGCTGGACAAGGACGGCCGTCTGCCGGCCACCTTCATGGTGGTGGCGCCGGGCTCGTGGAACATGGACGTGTGGGATGACATCAACCGCATGCGCACGCTTAACACGACCCAGAGCCGCCGGCGGGAGCAGCTGCACGTCTGCCCGCTCCAGCTGGATATTGTAGACCGAATCATCAACCGGTACAGCAATCCGGGGGATCTGGTGTTCGACCCGTTCGGCGGGCTGGGCACGGTGCCGCTGGAGGCAATGAAGGCCGGGCGGCGCGGGTACATGTGCGAGCTGAACCCGGACTATTTCCGCGATGCAGTGGGATACCTGAAGGCGGAAGAGGAAAAGCAGGAAGCGCCCACACTGTTTGATCTGCTGGGGGAGGGATGATGTGTGAAAAGCGTCATCGAGCGCATGCAGGAGGAAAACACGGCCGAAAACATTGAGTTGTTCCGGCAGTACATGCTGCTGCCCTATGAAGCGAAGAAAAACCATGCCGAGGTGCGCGCGAGGGAGTTTGTCAATGACTGCGCGCGGGAAGGGTTGAACTATCATGTATCCGTCGGCGGGCTGGACAGCATCACCCTGTTGCTGTTCCTGCGCAGCATCGGTATTGACTCGCCCGCGATCTCGGTTTCCGGGCTGGAAGATATCAGCATCCAGCGCGTGCACAAGCAGCTCGGCGTGGAGCGGCTGCAACCTGCTAAGCGGGAGGACGGCAGGCCGTGGGGAAAGGCGCAAATCATTCAGGAATTCGGCTTCCCGGTTCTGTCCAAGGAGATCGCTTCCAAGATCGAGCTGCTCCAAAACCCGTCGGAGAAAAACGCGACAGTCCGGCACGCGATCATCACCGGCGAGACCGGAGAGTACGGCGGCTTTCGCACCGGGACGCGGATGCAGCTTGCGCAGAAGTGGCTCGAGCTGTTCGGCGGCTATGAGAACGAGAATGAGGGGGTTAACTATAAAATCCCGCCGTTCAAAGTATCATCCAAGTGCTGCTATTACCTCAAGGAAAAACCAGCGGACGACTGGGCAAAGGCGCACAACAGCGTCCCGTTCCTCGGCCTGATGGCGTCCGAGGGCGGCCGCCGGCAGAAGTCATTGATGATGCACGGCTGTAACTACTGGGGCAAGACGACGATCTGCTCCTGCCCGTTCGCGATCTTTGACCGACAGGATCTTTTACGGCTCGCACTGGAGCTGGATGTGCCGGTACCGGAGATCTACGGCGAGATCGTACGCGACCCGGACGGGACACTGCGGACGACCAAGGCCCAGCGCACCGGCTGTTCGATGTGCGGGTTTGGCATCCATCTGGAAAAGCGGCCGCACCGCTTCGACCGTCTGCGAGAGAGCAACCCGAAGGAATGGGAGTACTGGATGCTGCACTGCTGCAAGGATGCGGACGGCACGGAATATGGCTGGGGCCGTGTGCTCGACTATATCGGCGTGGAGTGGCGGCAGGAGATGCTGGATGGGTTTTGAAGGAGGATAAACAATGAGACCAATTGACGCAGAGATGCTGAAAGAAAAACTGTCCGAAGCGATCAAGGACGCGCCGTTATACATCCAGGTGACTGTGGATCAGTACATTGACGAAGCG
>ERZ826396.3113-NODE-3113-length-11727-cov-11.668780_pt1 | contig 11727 bp, 9 predicted proteins | sample MGYA00519926_ERZ826396 | MGnify/ENA primary metagenome ERZ826396 (study PRJEB31778, sample SAMEA3449230) | human gut metagenome | biome: human gut; feature: human-associated habitat; material: faeces | place: United Kingdom | collected 2010/2012 ...
CGCACCGCTTCGCCATCACGTTCCACCGCGAGCTGCGCGGCAAGGGCATGACGGCATCCATTTTGGACGACGTGACGGGCATGGGGCCGGTGCGCAAGAAGGCGCTGCTCAAGCACTTCAAGTCGTTCAAGAACCTGAAGGCTGCCACGCTCGAGGACATCAAAGAGGCGCACGTCGTGCCCGAAGAGGTGGCCGAGGAGCTCTACCGCGTGCTGCAGCAGTATAATAGGGAGCGCAAGGACGAGCGCGTCGTGGGAGGCGATGGCCGCGATGCGGGCGGCGAGGCCCCTGATGCCGCGCGTCCGCGGGCGGCTGCGGCTGCCGCCGCGGCGAGCGCCGGGGCCGTGCGGTCCGAGACGGAAGGATAGCGCCATGAGCGAAACGACACAGAAAAGGCCGGTTGGGAAGGGCGAGAACCCCTCCTTCGAGCACATGCCCGAGCTCGTCGTCGTCAGCGGCATGAGCGGCGCGGGCCGCACGGAGGCCATGCACGCGTTCGAGGATCTGGGCTACTTCTGCGTGGACAACCTGCCTTCGAGCCTCATCGGCAACCTGCTCGAACTCGCCGGCATGCCGGGGCAGCCCGACGGGAAGCGCCGCCTCGCCGTGGTGTGCGACGCGCGCAACCGCGACTTCTTCCCCCAGCTCGCCTCGGAGCTCGACGCCCTCAACCGCCGGGGCATCGACCATCGCGTCATCTTCCTCGACGCCGCCGACGAGAAGCTCGTCGCGCGCTACAAGTCCAGTCGCCGGCGCCATCCGCTCTGCGAGGACGGGGGCTCCATCAGCCAGGGCATCGAGCGCGAGCGCGAGCTTCTCCAGGAGCTGCGCGCGAGCGCGCACCACGTCATCGACACCACCGACATGCTGCCGCCGAAGCTGCGCGCCACCATCCGCGACCTCATCGCGCCGGGAGAGGAGCGCGACGCGCTTTCGGTGACCGTGTACTCCTTCGGCTTCAAGCACGGATCGCCCCTCGACGCCGACCTCGTCATGGACGTGCGCTTCCTGCCGAACCCCTACTACGATCCCGACCTGCGCGCGCTCACGGGCCTCGACGCCCCTGTGCGCGATTTCGTGCTGTACCGTCCGGAGACGGAGGAGTTCCAGGAGAAGTGGCGCGCGCTGCTCGACGTCGTCATGCCCGGCTACGTGGCCGAGGGCAAGCAGCAGCTCGCCATCGCCGTGGGATGCACGGGCGGCCAGCACCGCAGCGTGGCGCTGGCCGAGTCCACCGCCGACTACCTCAAGGCGAAGGGCTATCGCGTGAGCATCGCGCATCGCGACCTCGCGCTGGCCGAACGCGCCGATGGAAGCCTTGCGGCCGCCCCCGCCGCTGCCGCTCCTGCGTCCGGGTCGCGGGGTTGAGGAGGGGCCATGGCGTCGCAGCCCTTCACCCACGATCCGTCGGCCACCGCGGCCTTCGCCGCGCTCGAGCCGACGGCCCCGCCCGTCGCAGAAGGCGAGCGCATGCGTGCCGTCGTGATCGGCGGCGGCACGGGCGCGCCCGTGTCCATCCGCACGCTTCTGTCCATGGGGCTTGAGACGAGCGCCGTCGTGGCCATGGCCGACGACGGGGGCTCCACCGGCATCCTGCGCGAGGAGGCCGACGTGACGCCCCCCGGCGACGTGCGCAAGTGCATCGCCGCCATGGCCGCGGATCCGGGCGATCCGCTGACCAAGGCGTTCAAGTACCGCTTCTCGTTCGCGCGCAACCACACACTCGGCAACCTCATGCTCTCGGCGCTCGAGGATGCGGCGGGGTCGTTTCCCGAGGCCATCGCCATCTGCGAGCGGCTTTTGCGCGCGCGCGGGCGCGTGTACCCCTCCACGCTCGATCGCGTCACGCTCGTGGCCCGCACGCGCGATGGGCGCGTCGTCGAGGGCCAGGCGGTCGCGTGCCATTCGCGTACGGCGCTCGAGCGGGTGAGCCTGCGCGCCGAGGGGGGCATCGTGCCGTTCGCGCCCGCCCTCGACGCCATCCGCGAAGCCGACCTCGTCGTGCTCGGGCCGGGGTCTTTGTTCACGTCCATCATCCCGAACCTGCTCGTGCCCGGCGTGGTAGACGCCGTCCGCGCCTCGCGGGGGTCGGTGCTGTTCGTGTGCTCGCTCGCCGACATGCAGGGCGAGACGTGGGGGCTCACCGCCCGCGAGCACGTCGAGGCGCTCATGGACCACGGCATGCGGGGGCTCATCGATTACGTGCTCGTGCACACGCCCGTGCCGCTGCGTCCCGAAAGCCCGGGAACGGGGCTGTTCAGCGCTGCGACGGGAGCGGAGCCCGAGCATGCGTCCACCTCGGGGCTGGCGGATGCGGCCCTCTGCGGCCATGTGCGTCCCGTGCGGGTGGATTATCGCGACGTGCAGGCTGTCCAGGCGCAAGGGCCGGTGGTCATCGCGCGCGACCTCGTCGATCCGCATCGTCCCACCTGGCATGATCCGTCCGCTCTGCGCGACGCGTTCGCGGGGGTTTTGAGGCTATGTCGTTCACGGCGGAGGTGAAAGACGAGCTCGCGCGCGTCCCCGCGACGTGCTCGCACTGCGACAAGGCTGCGCTTGCGGCGCTCGTGCGCATCGAGGGCACGCTGTTCTTCAGCGGCCAAGGCAGGTACCGCATCGAGATCGCGACGGACGCGCCGAGCGTCGCGCGGCTCGTCATCAAGCTTCTGCACGAGCTGTACCACCTCAAGACGAACCTCACGGTGCGCCGAAGCGTGCTGCACAAGACGCCGAACTACCTCATCGAGGTGCCGGCCCAACCGAGGCTGGCCGAATCGCTGTCCGACATGGGCGTGCTGTCTGCTGAGGGCGGCCTTGAGCTGGGCGTGAAGCCCGCGCTCGTCGCCAAGGAGTGCTGCATGGCCGCCTACCTGCGCGGGGCCTTCCTCGGCAGCGGATTCGTGTCCGATCCGCGCGGCGACTTCCACTTCGAGATCACCGTGGAGAGCGAGGACTTGGCCGAAGGCCTCGTGGAGCTGCTCGAGCGCAAGGGCATCAACGCGCGCGTCATGCAGCGCCGCAGCTCGTTCATGGTGTACCTCAAAAGCGGCAGCGCCATCCTCGAGTTCCTCGCGTTCGCCGGGGCGCACAGAAGCGCGCTCGCGATGGAGAACGCCCGCGTCATCAAAAGCGTGCGCAACGACGTCAACCGCCAGACGAACGCCGAGATCGCCAACCAGGCGAAGGCCGCGAGCGCCTCGGTGGACCAGCTGTTCGCCATTCGCACGGTGCTCGAGGCGCACGGCATGGGCAACCTGCCGCCCGCGCTGCAGGAGTTCATCAAGCTGCGCGTGGCCTATCCCGACGCCACGCTCAAGGAGCTCGGGCAGCGCGCGAATCCGCCGCTGTCGAAAAGCGCCGTGTACCACCGCGTCCGCCGCATCGAGCAGATGGCCGCCGAGGCGCAGGGGCGGGGAGGGGCCTGACGGGCGCGCGTGGCGAGCCCTCCCTTCCGTCTGTCCGCTCAAAACCCCGGTCCCGCCGCCTTTCGTCCGTTCGCCTGCTTGCGCCTCCGACCCCCGGCACCCCGACGCCTTCGACTTCCCGGCGCCCCAACCCTTCCGGCACCTTCGACTCCCCGGCGCCCCTCCCTCCCGGCCCTCTCCCTCCCGGTGCTTTCGACCCTCTGGCACCCCAACCCTGTTGGTGCCTTCGACCCTCCCGGCACCCCAACCTTTCCGGCATCTTGTTTCGGCGCCCCAACTCTTCCGGCACCTTCGACTCCCCGGCGCCCCTCCCTCCCGGTCCCTTCCTCTTTTCGCTCTTTTTCCTGTCGGCATTCTGTCCGTCCGCTCTCTTTTCGGCGAGGCGAAAGCACGTAACGGTAAGGAATCTCAAACTTCTATCTCGTATTTTACCGGAATGGTTACAGCGACCTTGCTTCCGCGTCTACGCCCTCTGTTTTTCGTTGCAAATACAACGAAAAACAGAGGATTTCGGCGGTTCGAGCCTTCCGAAGCGTGCAAAACCTTTTGTTTTTGGCTCGTTCGGTACAATATGGGAAAATAATTTCAAATCTCTTACCGAAGGCCGCCGGACGGCAAGTCGCCCGGCGGTTGCAGGGTCTTCGGATGCGGGCGATCTGCCGTCCGAAGGCTGCAGGGTCTTCGGAGGCGGGCGATTTGCCATCCGGAGTCCACGGGGCTTTCGTGGGCCGTTCGACAACTTCCGCTGCCTCCGTACATGCGGGACTAGCAGCGGACGCTCCCGGTGTGACGGGCGCTTCGGGTCGAGGCGCGCGCTCGCGCTTCGGGCCGCCGCGTTCCGCGCTTCAGGCCGCAGAGCCGCGAAGCTCCGTTCGCGCCGGTACGCTCGCGCTCCAGGCCGCGGTGCCTCGAAGCGCCGTCTGCGCTGACGCGCTCGCTCCGCGGCGTGTGCTGACGCGCCCACGTTGCGGCGCGGGCGCGCGCCGCTCGTCGGCTTTTTCTTGGGAGAGCGGGCCGAAGGCGCGCCTGAGCAGAGCGCTCGTGGTATGATCGCGGTGTCTTTTCGACGGCGAATGAGTATCTTGACGAAAGGAGATACGCATGGCAACGAAGGTGGGCATCAACGGATTCGGCCGCATCGGGCGGCTGGTGTTCCGCGCGATGGCGAACGACCCCGACCTCGAGGTCGTGGCCGTCAACGACTTGGGGGACATCCCCACGATGGCGCATCTGCTGAAGTACGACTCCGTCCATGGCCGTGCGTTCGCGTCGGTGGAGGCCACCGAGGACGGCATCGTGGCCGACGGCCATGCGTTCAAGGTACTCTCCGAGCGCGAGCCGTCCAACCTGCCCTGGGGCGATCTGGGGGTCGACGTGGTCGTCGAGTCCACCGGCATCTTCAAGACCGGCGAGCTGGCCCAGAAGCACATCGACGCGGGCGCCAAGAAGGTCGTCATCACCTGCCCGGCCAAGGGCGAGGACATCACCATCGTGATGGGCGTCAACGACGGCGACTACGACAAGGACAAGCACCATATCATCTCCAACGCCTCGTGCACCACAAACTGCCTGGCGCCCGTGGCCAAGGTGCTGCTCGACACGTTCGGCATCAAGCGCGGGTTCATGAACACCATCCACGCCTACACCAACGACCAGAAGATCCTCGATCTGCCGCACAAGGACCTGCGCCGCGCCCGCGCCGCCGCCATGTCCATGATCCCCACCACCACGGGCGCCGCGCGTGCGGTGTCGCTCGTGCTGCCGGAGCTCAAGGGCAAGCTGGACGGCTTCGCCACGCGCGTTCCCACGCCGGACGGCTCGATGGTCGACCTCACGGTGGAGCTGGAGAAGCCCGCGACGGTCGAGGCGATCAACGCCGCTATGAAGGCTGCCGCCGAAGGCCCGCTCGCGGGCATCTTGGAGTACCAGACCGATCCCATCGTGTCCATCGACATCGTGGGCGACGCGCACTCTTCCATCTTCGACGCGGGCCTGACCATGGTGATGGGCGGCGAGGGCAACTTCGCCAAGGTCATCAGCTGGTACGACAACGAGTGGGGCTACTCCAACCGCGTGAAGGACCTCGTGAAGATACTGCTCTAGCCTCCCCTTGGCCGACGGGCGGCCTCGTGCCGCCCGTCTCGCCCGGGACGTTTCGGGAGAGGAGGAGGGCATGTGCGAGGTCGCATGGCATGCGCTCGCCGCGGCCATCGCCCTTGCGCCCGTGATCGCGGCTCTTCTGGCATTGAGGTGGCTTATGGATCTGAGGAGCCAGGGTAAAGAGCAGATACGGCTTATCGAGGAGCAGAACGAATTGCTGCGCTCGCTGGCGGGCGCGTGCGGATCCACGACAGGAAGTGAAGATGAGCGAGATCAAAACCATCGATGAACTGGACGCGCGGGGCAGGCGCGTGCTCGTGCGCGTCGATTTCAACGTGCCGGTGAAAGACGGCGCCGTGGCCGACGACACCCGCATCCGCGCGGCGCTGCCCACCATCGAGAAGCTTGTCGGCGACGGCGCGCGGGTCATCCTCGCGAGCCACCTCGGCCGTCCGGCGGGGGAGGGCTTCGAGGAGGCGTTCACGCTGCGCCCCGCCGCGCTGCGCCTCGCCGAGCTTCTGGGCCGCCCCGTGGCCTTCGCCGCCGACACCGTGGGGCCCGACGCGCAGGCGAAGGCCGCCGCGCTCGGCGACGGCGACGTGCTTCTGCTGGAGAACCTGCGCTTCGACAAGCGCGAGAAGAAAAACGACCCCGCCTTCTGCGAGCAGCTGGCGGCGCTGGCCGAGGCGTACGTGAACGACGCGTTCGGCACTGCGCACCGGGCGCATGCCTCCACGGCGGGCGTGGCGGCGCTTCTGCCGGCGTACGCGGGCTACCTCATGCAGCGCGAGGTGTCCACGCTCACGGGCATGCTCGAGGCGCCGAGGCGGCCCTTCGCCGCCATCCTCGGCGGCTCGAAGGTGTCCGACAAGATCAAGGTCATCGACGCGCTCATGGACACGTGCGACACGCTCGTCATCGGCGGCGGCATGTGCTTCACGTTCTTGCTCGCGCAGGGCAAGGCCGTGGGCGCGTCGCTCAAGGAAGAGGACTGGGTGGAGCGCGCGGGCGCGATGATCGCGAAGGCCGAGGAGCGCGGCGTGCGGCTGCTTCTGCCGGTGGACGTGGTGTGCGCCGACCGTTTCGCCGAAGATGCCGAAACGCTCACGGTTTCGGCCGACGCCATCCCCGATGCTATGATGGGCCTCGACATCGGGCCCGAGACGGCGAAGCTCTACGCCGAGGCCGTGGCCGAGGCGAAGACCGTGTTCTGGAACGGCCCGATGGGCGTGTTCGAGATGGAGCCGTTCGCGGCGGGCACGCGGGCCGTGGCCGAGGCCGTGGCGGCCAACGCCGACGCGGATACGATCATCGGCGGCGGCGACAGCGTGGCGGCCGTGAACAAGTTCGGCCTTGCCGAGAAGATGACGTTCATCTCCACCGGCGGCGGCGCCTCGATGGAGCTTGTGCAGGGCGAGGAATTGCCGGGCGTGGAGGCGTTGCGGTAGCGCGCCTCTTCCATCGGCGTCGCGTCCGAAGGAACGCCGCCTCCCGCGCCGCTCTTCGCGTCGGCGCGGAGGCCTCGGCGCGATCGCGCCCGCACCAGGGAAGGGCGTCCGGATGGTCGGCTTTCAGGCTTGAGGACGGGATGCGAGAAGCTCGGCAGAGCGCCTTCTCGGCAGACGCCGCGAAGGCGCGGACAACCAAGGAAAGGAAGGCCCCATGGCACGCAAGCCGATGATGGCGGGCAATTGGAAGATGAACAACACGGTGGGCGAGGCGGTGGTGCTCACGCAGGAGATATCGAACCAGTACGACAAGGAATGGCCCGAAGCGCTCGACATCGTCATCTGCCCGCCGTTCGTCGATCTCAAGCCCGCCAAGACCGTGCTCGATTTCGACAGGACCAAGATCGCCGTCGGCGCGCAGAACGTGTACTGGGAGCCGAAGGGCGCCTTCACCGGCGAGGTGTCCGTCCCCATGATCAAAGAGATCGGCTGCGCGTGCTCGATCGTCGGCCATTCCGAGCGCCGCGAGCTGTTCGGGGAGACGAACGAGGACGTGAACCGCAAGGTGAAGGCCCTCGTCGGCGCGGGGCTGTACGCCATCGTGTGCGTGGGCGAGTCGTTGGCGGTGCGCGAAGAGGGCGCCACCGAGAAGTACGTCACCGCCCAGGTGCGCGCCGCGTTCGCCGGTGTGGACGCGCGCGACGCCGCGCGCTGCGTGGTGGCCTACGAGCCCATTTGGGCCATCGGGACGGGCCGCACGGCCACGCCCGAGCAGGCCCAGGCCGTGTGCGCCGCCGTCCGCGCGACGCTTGCGGAGCTGTTCGGCGCCGAGACGGCCGAATCCATGCGCGTGCTGTACGGCGGCTCCATGAACCCGGGCAACGTGGAGGGCCTCATGGCCCAGCCGGACATCGACGGCGGTCTCGTGGGCGGTGCGAGCCTCAAGGCGGAGTCGTTCGTCCAGCTTGTCGAGGCGTGCCGGTGACCCCTTGTCGAAGCGAGCGGAGGCGAGCGAAATGAGCGGACTCGAAGAAGCCCGGACGGCGAAGGACGGCCTTGCGCTGCCCGTCTGCCTCGTGATCATGGACGGCTTCGGCCTTGCCGAGCCGGGGCCCGGAAACGCCATCTCCCAGGCGCGCACGCCGAACCTCGACGCGCTTTTCGCCGAGCGTCCCTGGACGAGGCTCGAGGCGTCGGGCGAGGCCGTGGGCCTTCCCGCGGGGCAGATGGGCAACTCCGAGGTGGGGCACCTCAACATCGGCGCGGGACGGGTGGTCCACCAGGAGCTCACGCGCATCAACCGCGCCTGCGCCGACGGCTCGCTGGCTGCGAACCCCGTGCTGGGCGGCGCGTTCTCGGCGGCCGCCCAACCTGGAGCGGCGCTGCACCTCATGGGCCTCGTGTCCGACGGGGGCGTGCACTCCTCCAACGCCCATCTCTACGCCCTCATGCGCGCCGCGAAGGCCGCCGGCGTGGCCCGCATCGCCCTGCACTGCTTCATGGACGGCCGCGACGTGCCGCCGAAGAGCGGGGCGGGCTACCTCGAAGAGCTCGAGTCCGTGGTGGCCGAGCTTGCCGACGACGGCTGCGCCGTCGAGATCGCCAGCATCTCCGGGCGCTACTACGCGATGGACCGCGACAAGCGTTGGGAGCGCGTCGAGCGTGCCTGGCGCGCCGTGGTGCGGGCCGAGCCGCGCACGGACGCGTCTGCGCGCGAGGTGATGGAGGCCTCCTACGCCGCCGGCGTCACCGACGAGTTCGTCGAGCCCGTGGCGCTTTCCGGCCGGGGCGTGCGCGACGGCGACGCCGTGGTGTTCTTCAACTTCCGTCCCGACCGCGCCCGCGAGCTCACGCGCGCGATGGCGGATCCCTCCTTCGACGGCTTCGCGCGCGGGGCGTGGCCCCAGGTGGGTTTCGTGTGCCTGACCGAGTACGACCCGGACATCCCCGCGCCGGTGGCCTTCCCCAAGGAGTTTCCCGAGGACGTGCTGGCCGACGTGCTGGCCGCGGCGGGCCTGCGCCAGTACCACATCGCCGAGACCGAGAAGTACGCCCACGTGACGTTCTTTTTCAACGGCGGGCGCGAGGAGCCGAAGGCGGGCGAGGAGCGCGCGCTCATCCCCAGCCCCAAAGTGGCCACCTACGACCTGCAGCCCGAGATGAGCGAGCCGGAGGTGGCGCGGACGCTGGCGGCGGCCATCGACGCTGACGCGGCCGACGTGTACGTCGTGAACTTCGCCAACCCCGACATGGTGGGGCACACGGGCGTGATCCCCGCCGCGGTGGCGGCCGTGGAGGCCGTGGACGCGGGCGTGGGCGAGGTGCTGGCCGCGCTCGAGCGCAAGGGCGGCGTCGCGCTCGTGACGGCCGACCACGGCAACGCCGACAAGATGATCGCCGACGACGGCACGCCGCATACGGCCCATACGACGGCCCTCGTGCCCCTCGTCCTGGTGGACTACGCGGGCACGGGGCGCGAGCTCGACGGACGCCGGGGGGCGCTCTGCGACATCGCGCCCACGCTGCTTGCCCTCATGGGCCTCGACGCGCCGCAGGCCATGACGGGCAAGAGCCTTCTGACCTGACCGGATTCGCTTCGAAAAGGGAGAGGCCTGTGCGGTCGTCCCCGCGGATCGAGCCGTCGGGCGCCGCGCCGCGTTCGACGCTTCCGGCGGTCGGCCGTCTGTCGCGCTTCGAAGAGGGGCGCGATCGGTCAAGCCGAACGCGCGGTGCCCCTCTGCGACTTCGTTCGGGGCGTCTGCTTCGACCGTCGATCGCGGCGCTTTGCGGTCGGCGAGCACCTTCTTCCTTGCCTTTGCGGTTGGGTTTCGCTATACTTGTCCACTTGCATACTGTTGTCAACATTGTTTGAAGGAAGAGGGAAGCCTTGAATCCGCTCCTCATCATCATGCTCGTCCTGCTCGTCCTGTCGGGCATCGGCCTCATCGTGTTCATCCTGCTGCACTCCGGCAAGGGCACCGGCATCTCCGACATGATCGCGAGCTCGGTGTACTCCACGCAGACCGGCACGAGCATCGTCGAGAAGAACCTCGACCGCATCACCATCGCCCTTGCGATCGTGTTCATGCTGTCGCTCATCGTGCTCATGATCGTCTATCCGAAAGGATCGATCGGATAGCGTGCCGCCGCAAGCCGCGTCTTCTCGCTTTTCCGGTGCCGTCCGCGCGGGTTCGCCCGTTCGGGCGGCATTTCGTTTCAGTGCTTGCGCGATGCGCGGTGCGAGGGATGGAGTCGGGAAGCGAGCGCGGGGAGGCGAAAGGGCAGTGCGGGCTTCGGTTCGAAAAGCCGTTCGGCCAAAGCGCGGGGGCTTTTCGCAGCGGGCGCGACCAGGCTTCGGATTGCGGCGAATCGCTTGTTGCCGCAAAGGCTTTCGTTCGTTGCGGCCGGTTTCGGGTTACCATGTGCTTCGGGCCTTTTGACGGGCGAGACTGCAGGGCGGGGCTGTCCCGCCGATACGAGGAGACGGACGTTGGCAACACTGGACGATCTTCCCATTGGGAAAACTGCGACCGTGGCCGCCGTGGGCGGCGAGGGGTCGCTGCGGCAGCATTTCTTGGACATGGGCATCGTACCGTCGGTCGATGCCACCATGGTGAAGCATGCGCCCCTGGGCGATCCTCTCGAGGTGCGCGTTCGCGGCTACGAGTTGACGCTCAGGCGCGATGACGCGCGCAAGATCGAGGTCGTCGACGTGCGCGACGCGCCGGACGCGCCGGAAGGGTCCGTTTCCGGCAAGCCCGTCCCCCATCCGGGTTTGGGCGAAGGGGGCAGGTTCCATGATCGCTCCAAAGAGCATCCCCTGCCGGAAGGCACGCCGCTCACGTTCGCGCTCGTGGGCAACCAGAACTGCGGCAAGACGACGCTGTTCAACCAGCTGACGGGTTCGAACCAGCACGTGGGCAACTTCCCCGGCGTGACGGTGGACCGCAAGGACGGCTGCATCAAGGGACATCCCGAGGCGCTGGTCACCGACCTGCCGGGCATCTACTCCATGTCTCCCTACTCGAGCGAAGAGGTGGTGACGCGCCGCTTCCTGCTCGACGAGCGGCCGCGCGGCATCATCAACATCGTGGACGCCACGAACGTCGAGCGCAACCTGTACCTCACGATGCAGCTCATGGAGCTAGGCTACCCGATGGTGCTGGCCCTCAACATGATGGACGAGGTGGAGGGCAACGGCGGCACCATCCACGTGAACGAGATGGAGAAGCTGCTGGGCATCCCCGTCGTGCCCATCTCGGCGTCGAAAAACGAGGGCATCGGCGAGCTGGTGGACCATGCGCTGCACGTCGCGCGCTTCCAAGAGCCGCCCGTGCGCCAGGATTTCTGCGCGCCCGACGAGCACGGCGGTGCCGTGCACCGGTGCCTGCACAGCATCATGGCGCTCATCGAAGATCACGCCGAGCGCGCGGGCATCCCGCCGCGCTTCGCCGCGAGCAAGCTGGCCGAGGGCGACGAGCTGGTGCTCGAACGCCTCGAGCTCGATCAGAACGAGAAGGACGCGCTCGAGCACATCATCGCGCAGATGGAAGCCGAGCGCGGCCTTGACCGTTCGGCGGCCATCGCCGATATGAGGTTCGGCTTCATCGGGCGGGTGTGCGAGCGGACGGTGGTGAAGCCGCAGGAGAGCCGCGAGCATGCGCGCAGCATGCGCATCGACAAGCTGCTCACCGGGCCGTTCACGGCCATCCCCGCGTTCGTCGCCATCATGGCGCTCGTGTTCTGGCTCACGT
>ERZ826396.3128-NODE-3128-length-11653-cov-140.861183_pt1 | contig 11653 bp, 14 predicted proteins | sample MGYA00519926_ERZ826396 | MGnify/ENA primary metagenome ERZ826396 (study PRJEB31778, sample SAMEA3449230) | human gut metagenome | biome: human gut; feature: human-associated habitat; material: faeces | place: United Kingdom | collected 2010/2012 ...
CACGTGGAACACTGCCACACCGATGCACGAAATAAAATGTTTCACGTGGAACACAACACCAAAAGTTAAGAAAAGTTAAAACGAAAATAATTTGTGCGCTTATGCTTGTATGTTAGAAAAATGTTGTATCTTTGCAGTGTTCAATTAAACGATTTGAAAATATGAAAGAGTTACTACAACATTTCAAACAGCAACCGAAAGAAGCAATCAAAGAAGTTGCGATGTGTTTATCTATTTTTGTCGTATGTGGTGCGATGTTGTTTCTATCTGCAATCTTGCAGGGGTGTAGCGTTTCAAAGGGTGTAACGATACGGGGCAAGGCAACGATAGTAACCACCGATACAACGGTAGTGAAGCACAACGGGGCTTTGAAATTCAAAAAATCTATGTTTAACAATTAAAAGTTTACTACAATGGAAGAAAAAAGAAAAGCATTTGACGAATTTTCGTTTGCCGCTTTGTCGGCTTTGGGTAGCCTTATGGCGTGTAACGAAGTATGCCGCAACCAACGTGCGGTTATGAAAATAAACCGCTTTCGTGCGTGGCTTATGGACTTGAAGCCGCAAGACAACCCCGAACCAAAATTGCCGTTTGACGGCGAACCGCAAGGACAGACAGCCGAATAACAACTAACAATAAGTTTAACAATTAAAAGAATTACTACAATGAAAAGTTTTGCAAGTAAATTTAACAAGACCACGTTTGGCATTGACACAACCGATTTTCAGTACACCAAGTTAGCCGATATTTTCAATTCTGAAAACGAGGGCGGCAAAGATGTGATACACAAAATCAATGGGCTTTATGTCCATAAGTCGCAATTAGGCGACAGCCCCGTAATTATTGATGAGGAAAACAAACGTTTGGTGAACCTACCAAGCCACACCGCCGAAACGGTGCGTGAAATACTTGCCGATGATGAGGCGGTACAAACTATCAAAGACGGCAAAGTCGGGTACACGATTTACGAGTACGAGAGCCACGGCAAGAAGTGTTATTCTATTTCGTTTGTGGACTTGTAAGAGTTTGGAAAGTTATGTTTAACTTTGTAGGGGTTGCAGTGTTTGTAACCCCTATTTAATATAATACCGTTATGGCAAAGTTAGGTTTTAAGATTAAGTTTACAAAGTCTGTATTTGGAGCGACCCAACGGGCGAAAATCAAAAAAGAGATATTGCAGGCAGTTGAAAGCAGCCCCGAATATCGAAAAGAGATTGCAAGGGTTTTTCAAATGGCGAACCGCCGAATACAGAATATAGAGCAAAGCGGACAACTTTCGCCAGCCGTGCAAGCGTTAAACAAAGGCGATGTAAAAGGGTTTACCAAGTTTTCAATGAAAGGCGATTGGAACACCCTAAAAATTGAGTACGGCAAGGCGATTTCGTTTTTACGCCAGCCAACCAGTACGGCGCAAGGTGCAAGGCAGTACGGGCAACACCTGCAACGTATGTATGACTTAACGCCCGATGAGTACAACCTTATGGCAAGGAACTTGCAAGGCAAGTTAAACAGCGTTTCAGACATCGACTTTGTAGAGCGTTATTTGATGCGGTACAAAGATTTCACGGGCGAAATGGAGCAAAGCGCAAGCGATATAAGCACCCAAATTGAGAGTGAAGCGCAAAGCATATCACGGGCGATTGATGCGGAAATAGAGCGGCAAGCAAATGAGGTAGCAGACCAAATGAACGATATGCAAAACGATATAGAACGCATATTGGGCAACTTTAATAAGTTTGGGTTATGAAAAAAATACCTTTTGAGTTACAAGAAAGAATAAACAGCCCGACCGAAATAAACGAAATACTGAAAGCCGCCGTAAACGAAAAAAACATTATCGGAAACAGCAAGGGCGAAAGGTTTTACAACGTGCCGTGCGCCTTTGATATTGAAACAACAAGTTTTTACCGTGATACGGACGGACGGGCGTACACATACGAGCAAATGCAGCGTATGCAGGACGGGAACGGGCGCAAGGCGAAATTAGAGAAAGCCGCAATAATGTACGTTTGGCAGTTTGGCATAAACGGATATACGATAATGGGGCGCACGTGGGGCGAGTTTGTCACGATGATGCAGACCGTAAGCGAGGTTTTGCAACTGAATGACAAATTACGCCTTATTGTGTATGTGCATAACCTTTCATACGAATTTCAGTTTTTGCGCAAGTGGTTTGAGTGGCAACGGGTTTTCAGTATTGATTTACGCAAACCGATTTACGCAATAACAACGGGCAACATTGAGTTTAGATGCAGTTACTTGCTTTCGGGTTATTCGCTTGCAAAGTTGGGCGAGCAACTTATGAAATACAAGTGTGCAAAAGCCGTTGGCGATTTGGACTACCAGCAAATAAGGCATAGCGAAACGCCGCTTACTGATGCGGAAATACATTATTGCATAAACGATATTAAAGTAGTGATGTGCTACATACAAGAACGTATCGAGGAAAGCAGGGGGATACCTCACATACCGATAACGAAAACGGGGTTTGTGCGTAAGTATTGCCGTGCGCACTGCCTACGTGAAAAGAGCGATGCAGGGAAAACCGTACCTAATTGGGATTACGTGAACTTGATGCAGGAACTAGAAATTACGGGTATGAATGAATTTAATATGTTACAACGTGCATTTGCAGGCGGTTTTACACACGCAAACGCCGAATATACAGACGAAATAATGTATGACGTGGATAGTTACGACTTTACAAGCAGTTACCCGTATGTAATGATAGCGGAAAAATACCCGATGTCGCGAGGCGTTGCAATCACGGTTAAAAGTATGGCGCAATTTGAGTTTTTAATATCAAATTATTGTTGCGTGTTCGATATTGAGTTTACCAACATATTTGCCAGCGAAACGCAAGACAACCCGATTTCGGCAAGCAAATGTTTCGTGAAAGAAAACCCGTGCGAGAATAACGGGCGTATCGTGGCGGCGGCAAAAATAGCACTGACAATTACCGATGTGGATTTTAATATAATCAAAAACTTTTATACGTGGGAAAGTATGCGTGTCGGCGAAATGTATTGTTACAAGAAAGAGTATTTGCCGACCCCGTTTGTAAAATCTATCCTGCATTTGTACGAAAGCAAGACGAAATTAAAAGGGGTTGAGGGCAAAGAAGTGGAATATCTAAACAGCAAGGAAATGTTAAACAGTTGTTACGGTATGAGTGTCACCAACCCTTTGCGTGATGAGTTTACATATAACGGCGAATGGGATATTAACTCAATGACAGCCGAACAAAAACAAGAACTTTTATACAAGTACAACATCAGCAAAAACCGTTTCTTGTTTTACCCGTGGGGTATTTTCGTAACCGCATACGCACGGCGCAACCTTTTCACGGGCATACACGAAGCAAAAGACGATTACATATACAGCGACACCGACAGCATTAAAATAATGAACGGCAAAGCGCATGAAGCGTATTTCAAGGCTTATAATATGCAGGTGCAAATGAAATTACGGGCGGCGTGTAAGTACCACGGTTTGCCGTTTTCGCTTTGCGAGCCGCAAACGATAAAAGGCATAACAAAGACTTTGGGCGTTTGGGATTTCGAGGGTACATATACACGGTTTAAGACGCTGGGGGCTAAACGCTATATGGTGCAAGAACCGAACGCCCTAAAAGCAAACGGACGGGCATACGATTTTAGTTTAACCGTTTCGGGCGTGAACAAAAAGGCGGCGATACCGTATCTTATTGAAAAGTACGGCGAAAACGGGATATTTGACGCTTTCACTAATTATCTGGATATACCGCCGCAAGCAACGGGCAAGAACATACACACGTATATAGACTACGAGATACAAGGCGAAATAACCGACTACAAAGGCAGCACGGCGCATTACAACGAACGCACGGGCGTACATTTAGAGCCGACAGGGTACAGCCTTTCACTTTCGGTTATGTACATAAATTATTTGCGAGGTATTAAATTTAAGGACTAAAATAAAAGAGTTATGACAACAAGAAAGACAAAGACAGACAAGCCGAAATTTTACGACTTGAAAGCGATTTTAAGCAAGAACGCCGATTATAATGTTATATTTGGCGAACGGTCAAACGGCAAGACTTATGCAGCCTTAAAATATGGTTTGGAAAACTATATCAAGACGGGCAAGCAAATGGCATACATACGCCGTTGGCGTGAGGACTTACGGGGCAAACGTGCCGAAAGTCTGTTTGCAAACCACGTGGCAAACGGGCTTATTGAGGAACTGACAGAGGGCAAATTTAATGAAGTGTTTTATATGTCGAACAAATGGTTTTTGTCGTACTACGATGCAGAGAAAAACAAGCGGACACCCGACCCGACCCCGTTTTGTTACGGCTTTTGCCTTTCAGAGCAGGAACACGAAAAAAGCAGCAGTTATCCGAATGTTACAACGATTGTGTTTGATGAGTTTTTGACACGGCGGTATTATTTGCCCGATGAGTTTATGTTGTTTATGAACCTTTTAAGCACGATAATACGCCAAAGGAACGATGTAAAAGTGTTTATGTTGGGTAACACCGTAAACAAGTTTTGCCCGTACTTTACGGAAATGGGATTGAAGCAAGTGCCGTTTATGGAGCAGGGAACGATAGATATATACCGCTTTGGCGAACACGGCGCAATAGTGGCGGTTGAGTATTGCAGCACGATAGTACAACACAAAGCCAGCAACAAGTATTTTTGTTTCGATAACCAAAACTTGCAGATGATTACGGGCGGCAAATGGGAACTTGCAGTATATCCGCATTTGCCTTGTAAGTACAAGCCGCAAGATGTGTTGTTTGTGTATTATATCAAGTTTAACGATGTTGTTTTGCAAGGCAACATTATACAAGTAGGCAACGAATGTTTCACGTACATACACGCAAAGACAACCCCGATAAAAGATGAGGAAAACAGCCTTATTTATTCGCTGGAAATGAACGGCAAACCGAACTACAAACGCAAGTTGTTAAGCACCGCAAGTTATGTTGAGCAGCAAGTAGCAAGGTTTTTCGCAATAGACAAAGTTTTCTACCAAGATAACGAAATAGGCGAAATAGTACGAAATTATTTAATTACGAGCGCAAAGACAAACATTGTTTCGCTTAAATGAAAATAACGGCGGTTTGGTGCAAATTTCGTGCCGAACCGCACGTTTTACGAAATAAATAAATACCTTTGCAATAGGAACTAAAAATTTATTGATATGGACGCAAATACTATTATTCAAATCATTTCAAGTTTAGGTTTTCCTATTGTGATGTGTGGGGCATTGTTTTGGTATATGGTGAAACAAAGGCAGACGCACCAAGAAGAAACGGAACACCTAAAAGACACTATCGCCGAAAATACGAAAGTGTTAGCCGAACTTACAACGCTTATTAAAGTTTTGACAGATGAAAAGGAAAGATAACATTTACAAGTTGTACCAGCAACAAGTAAGGGACAAAGACACCGCCGTAACCGAATTTATGGCAAACACGTTGGCGAAAACTCAAAGTATGTTTGAGTACGAGGGTTTGCCCGACAGCATACCGCAAAAGGAATTGGAGCGGCTTTTGCAGACCACGGGCAACGCCTTTGTTACCAGCGTGGACGGGGTTTTGTATGCGCTTTCGGGCGGCAAAGGCGGCGAACCCGATGTTTACGGACGGGCAACGCTTTACACCGTGGCGAACCCTGCATTAAAGCTAAACAAAACCTACGATATTCAGAAAGACGGGGTTTTGATTGAAAATGACAGCAACGGCGAAAGCCTTTTGCCTCTTATTGGGCGGTATGCCGTCTTACATACTGACGGGCTTATTTCGTTGAACACGGCAAGCATTTTGACCCGTATCACGATGCTTATAAGTGCCAGCGATGACAAGACAAAGCAAAGTGCCGATGAGTTTTTGCGCAAGATACAAGACGGCGAGTTTTCAATTATCGGGGAAAACGCATTTTTCAAGGGCGTAAATATGCAGACAGCCCCGACCACAAACAGCGTGTATATTACACAACTTATTGAACTGATACAATACTACAAAGCGAGTATGTACAACGAATTGGGGTTAAACGCAAACTACAATATGAAGCGTGAACGCCTTAATTTGGGCGAGGTAAGTATGAATGTAGATGTACTTTTGCCGTATGTGGATAATATGCTAAAAGAAAGACAAAATGCAGTTGAGAAAATTAACGAAATGTTCGATACCGAAATTTCGGTTAAACTTGCTTCAAGTTGGGGTTTGGAAAGGGATAATTACAACGCTTTGGTGGCTGATTTGGAAACGGCAAAGGAAAACCCCGACCCGACAGAAGAACCCGACCAGCAAGACGGAAACGACACGGAAACGACCGAAACAGAGGAAACAGAAGAAACAGAGGAAACCGAAGAAACGGAGGAAACAGAAGAAACAGAGGAAACCGAAGAAACGGAGGAAACAGAAGAAACAGAGAATATGAACCCAAATAAATAGTAAGTAGTATGAGAAAGTACATTGGAACAAAACAAGTAGAGGCAGAACCTATGACTATGGGTGTAGCTTTCATTGAAGGTTTTTTGCAGAGAGACAAAATTCCGTCAGAGGAAGAAAAGAGTAAAGCCGGTTATCATGTAAAGTACAAAGATGGTTATGAAAGTTGGTCTCCGGCAGAACCATTTGAACATGCTTACAAAGTTTACGATACTTTTGTTGATAGATTACTTATCGAGCGAGATGATTTGAATGAAAGACTCAATAAACTTCGTCAATTCATAGATTCCCCAAAGTTTGTTAAAATAGTAACTGATGAATATCAGCGTTTATTACTATCTAAACAAGAAAGTAGGATGCATGAATATCTCGAAATACTTAATGAAAGAATTAAATTATTACAGCATGAAATACAACGAACTATTTACAAAGGGTAACGGGATATTCAGGGCGGTTTTCAAGACCGAATACCCGACAGAGTACGCCGCAATTTTCGGCGATACCGACCCGACCAAGTTAGACGCTTACGCCTTACTGATGTACGGCGGCAAGACCGTTGTAAGCAGCATAACCAGCGACAACGCAAGCGATGTTGTTTCGGCGGTGATTGCGATAAACGTACAAGGTTGGGAACGGGAAGCGGCGGCGATGTTAGCCGACTACGATGTACTGACACCCGTAACGGGTGAAATTGAACGGACGGAAACCGTAACTTTGCAGGAAAGCACCGACAACACCGAAACGGGTGCAAACAAGGCGTTCAACGACACCGATTTTTCAGACAGCGACCGAAAAACCGCAAACGATGAGAGAAACCGCACGGAAAGCCGCAAAACGACCGAAACCAGCAAAGGAACGGGCGCAAGCAAATCAATTTCAAGTGAAATTGCAAAAGAATTGCAGTTAAGGCGTGATAATTGGAGAAAAAACATTATCTTTGCACTTGTAAGCGAGATAACAACGAGTATTTACGAATAACTAATTTTAATTTTTAGCAATATGGAAGTAACGCAGATTTACAAGCTTATTAACAACGTATCGAGTGAAGTTTTGGGCAAAACCGACATTGTGCAGGAAGATTTAACGGGCATTGTGGATTTGGGCAAAGAAGTGTTCAATCAAAGTGCCGTTGACAATTACGTAAAATCACTTGTAAACCATATCGGCAAGGTGATTTTCGTAAACCGACCTTATGCGGGCAAAGTGCCGTCCGTACTTATGGATGCTTGGGAGTTTGGCAGCGTGCTGGAAAAAATAAGTGCCGATGTTCCAGAAGCCGAGGTAAACGATACGTGGAATTTGGAGGACGGAACAGAATACAAGCAGGATGTTTTCCACAAACCGACCGTTACCGCAAAGTTTTTCAACTCAAAGGTTACGTTTGAAGTGCCCGTATCAATCACCGAAAGGCAGGTTAAGGAAAGTTTCAGCAACGCCGCACAACTCAACGGCTTTATTTCGATGATTTATGCAGCCGTTGAAAAGTCAATGACTATCAAAGCCGATGCGCTGATTATGCACACAATTAACAATATGATTGCGGAAACGGTTTTGGCTGATGCGGTTGCGTTTGGCGGTACGGCAGGCAACTTAACCAGTGCCGACCTTTCCAGCGCAAGCACGGCACGTTGTGTAAACCTTTTGAAGTTGTACAATGACAAGTATTTCCCTGCAACACCAGCGCAAGGCGATGGCGAACCGACCCCGAACCCTAACGCACTGACAGCGGCAAAGGCGATAACCGACCCCGATTTCATACGCTTTGCGTCTTACGTTATGGGTACGTATGCCGACCGCCTGCAAAGCATTTCCACCGTGTTCAATGTTGGCGGCAAAGAGCGTTTCACGCCGAAAGATATGTTACACGTTGTACTTTTGTCCGACTTTGCAAAGGCAGCGCAAACCTATCTTTATTCCGACACGTTTAACCGTGGCGATGTGCTTTTGCCGCAAGCCGAAACCGTACCTTTTTGGCAGGGCAGCGGAAAGAACTACGATTTCGCCAACACGGGGCACATTAATGTTAAGGAAAGCGGCGGCAAAGCCGTTGAAATTTCGGGCGTGTTGGGCGTAATGTTCGACCGTGATGCGTTGGGCGTTTGCAATCTTGACAGACGGGTAACAACCAACTACAACGCAAAGGCAGAGTTTTTCAACAACTATTACAAGTTTGACGCAGGCTATTTCAACGACACAAACGAAAACTTTGTAGTATTCTTTATTAAGTAACTCAATAGGTATTAGATTGTTTAACTTTGGGCGGTGTGGGTGCAGGTGAAAGCGCACCGCACCGCCTTTTTTCTTTCCGATATGACAACGATAAACTTTTATTCATACAACGGACACCCGAACACGGTAAACAAGCAGTTGGGCGAATTTACGGCGATTGAGGGCTATTTGCGGCAAACTTTCGATGTGTTGCGCCCGACCGTAACACTACGAAAGCAGCCACGCCCGACTTTCAATTATTGTTACATACCCGATTTAGGGCGTTATTATTTCGTGGATAGGGTAAGTTTTGATGGAAACAACGCCTACGAACTTGTATTGCGTATTGACGTGCTTAAAACCTACGAAAGCGAAATTTTGGCGGCAACGGGGCGTGTATCTGAAAGCGACAACCCCGACCCGTATATTTCAAACCGTGATACCGTTTACAAGCGCACCCCGAATTTCGAGAAAGTGCCGTTTGCTGAAACGGGGTTACTCAATGAAACGGGCGGCATTATTATGGTAACATTAAAAGGAACTGAAAATTAAAAGGATATGGCAGTAACAAACAAAGTACCGCATAGCACGGATAACAGCGCGTGGCAGGGTGATGTCCCTTTTGGTGGCGATTATTGGCATTTGGAACTAAACGCCGAAACGGGCTACAAGTTTGACGGCGATATTACAGCCGCTTACACGGACACCAGCGGACAACCGCAAACGCTTGTTTTGACACCCCGAAACGCCTATAATTTGCAAGTGTGGGCGGATGTGTATGACACGGACGCAAACACGGCTTTCGAGATTACGGGCAACACCCGTTTAGATAATGAGTTAGACGTTACAAACGAAATACCCAACACAACCGCAACGGGCGAAAAGTTGGGAACGTCGCAAGCGAGGGTAACGGTAAAGGCAAATGAGGGTTACAAGATAACGGCGGCGCAAGTGGAGTTTACGGGCAGTTACGGATTTCCCGAAACCGCCGATATGACGATAACAGAGGACGGGAAAACTGCAACGTGGAAAAGCGATGCAATCAATGTTGATGACAGCGTAACGCTTACGGGCGAAACAGCCAGCGAGGGAACGCCCGAACTTACAGTTACAAACGAAATAGCGGACACGACCGAACAACACACGTATGACGGACAAACGGCAACTTTTACGGTTAATGGTAGTTATCCAAGATACCGTTTTAAGCAACCGACCGTAAATTATACGGGTACGGACGGACAACCGAAAACCATACAAATGGAAGTTGAGGTTTTGGAACGTGGAAGCATAGCAACGGCAACCGTTACGGATATAGACCCGACAAAGCCCGTAACGATAACGGGGCAATACTTGTACGCTATAATGATAGAACCAAGTTTAAGTAATTGTTATGCAGACCCCGAATTACCCGAACATTTGTTTGAGGGCGACACGTTAAGCGTTGTTTTGAAAGCTAACCCGAACACGGCGTTTGATGATACAGACGAAATGAAAATACCCGTTTTTTCATACCAAGACGAAAACGGATATTATCAAAATAAACCGCTAACCGTTTCAGAGGATAAACAGACCGCAACGGGGCAAATTTTGTTAGGCGATTATCAAAGTATGAGAGTAGTTGCGGAAGCGTACCCCGTTACCGTTGTGGGCGAGCAGTACGGCGCAATAAACGTATATTTGGTAACGCTTGATGAGTTGGTAAAGTTTAGCGCAAAGCGGTTTTTCAAAGAAACGGGAACAGACCCCGGCACGGGCGCACCAATATACGAAAACATTGATTTGGGTGCATACGTGAACAAAATACGCCGTGTTTACACCAACATAGCGGCAAGCAGCACCGATGTAATAAGATGCGGCAACTACAACACGGGCGTATCTTGCCACCAGCCAGCACAGGACAAAATAACGCTTGATTTCGGCACGGCGGTAGTACCAGCGCACAATGAGGACAACACCGACTACGAAAGCGCAATACAAATCTTTTTGCCGTTTGCAGGGTTTGTAAACCTCAATACCGATTATGCAGGCAAAACGATAGCTTTGCAGTACGTTATAAACGTGGTAACGGGCAACGGGGTTGCACTTTTGAGTTGTGACGGCGTTGTATTTCAAGTTGAGGAAACCGAACCAAGCAGCGAAATAATATACCTTTCACCAAGCACCCAAGTTAAAACCGTGGGCGGCGATGATTGGAACGAAATGTTATATTACGGCTTAGAACCTTACATTTACTGCAAGTGGTACGAGAGCGCAAGCAACGGGCGAAACAATGACAAACAAACGGGCATTTTAGGCGATTTCAGAGGGTTTAACGTGTTCGATGATGTTACACCCATACACACCGCCGAAATGCTGACAGAGGAACAAGAAATGATATATGCGGCTTTGTCTGACGGCGTTTATATTGAGTAACTGAAAGGCAGGACAAAAAGAAAGGCGGCAACTTGATTGTTACCGCCTTTTCTTTTCGCTTGCTGATTGTTATTTGTCCTGCAATGTTTCAACGCCCGTTAAACCGATGTACAAGTTTGTCGGGTAACATTCGCAAAAGGTTTTGAAACGCCCGATAAGTTTTTCAGTTGCGATAAAGTCATACGCTTGATTTTTGCAGGCGACTTCTTTTGCAAACTTGTTGCGTGTATCACGGTTAAACACGATTTGATTTTCCAAAACATCACACCCCGTTTGCAGGCTTTCGGCAATGCTTTCCAAATTTGCACGGATTTCGGGCGCATTTGCAGCCAAAAACTCAATGTGTTTCTTACTTTGCAACAACATTTCTTGTAATGCGTTCAACACTTTTTGATTTTGATAAAGTAAATCGGTTGTTTTCATTTTTATAAAGTATTTAATTGTTTAACACGCTGCAAAGTTAAGCATTTTATTTCACCTGCAAGCGGTTGGCGTGTTATTTTGTGTTAAATTATTCTTTTAACTTTGTTTAACAATGTGTTCCACGTGAAACATTTTATTTCGTGCATCGGTGTGGCAGTGTTCCACGTG
>ERZ826396.3147-NODE-3147-length-11563-cov-3.479927_pt1 | contig 11563 bp, 9 predicted proteins | sample MGYA00519926_ERZ826396 | MGnify/ENA primary metagenome ERZ826396 (study PRJEB31778, sample SAMEA3449230) | human gut metagenome | biome: human gut; feature: human-associated habitat; material: faeces | place: United Kingdom | collected 2010/2012 ...
ACGGGAGTGTACGGTTGCGATCGCAGATTCATAATCTTTGTCCTGAAGATCTGCAAAGAACAAGCGGAGCTGCTCTACTAAGAACATTCCCTTGTATACAATCGTTCTGCTGGATAAGGAGACAACATAAGTATCATCATTCGACTGCTCAAACACACGTCTTGCCACATACAACTTGCGGTCGAACGGAAGTCCCTTTTCCACATTCTTCGGACGCTTTACAAACCCCTGCATAATGCAAGGCATACAGTCGATCGCTTTCTGTCCAAGCTTTGTCGGATCGATCGGTACTTCTCTCCATCCGAGGAATTTCAGTCCTTCTTTTTCGACAATGACTTCAAAAATATTTTTTGCCTGATTTCTTTTCAGTTCATCCTGCGGGAAGAAAAACATTCCCACACCGTAATCTCTCTCAGAACCTAAAAAGATGCCGAAAGGTTTACAGACTTTGGAGAAAAACTTGTGAGAAATCTGTAACAGAATTCCTACTCCATCACCTGTCTTACCTTCGGCATCTTTGCCCGCTCTATGTTCTAATTGTTCTACAATCTTTAATGCATTCGCCACGGTATCGTGACTTTTCTGGCCCTTGATATTGACGATTGCTCCAATACCACAGTTATCGTGTTCAAACGAAGGACGATACAAGCCAGCATTTTTCTGTCGCTGTTGCCCGTTCATAATATCTGAGTCCTTTCTTACATTTTTTATTTTTTCCTACTATACACCCATTTTTCAAATTTGTAAATAAAAACTTCTTTTTAAATCGTCAGATAATTAGATATTTTACAATTGTAAAAGGAGTAGTCTGATAACTACCCCTCATTTTGGCTATTATTTTTAGTTGTATCTGTGTTCAATCTCTGAATCATAACATAAATACTTGATGCAATAAATGCACATAACACTGTTGAAATTCCGACACGCATCGGATCTTTGAACAACCAGTCGAACCATTGGAACTGCGTTCCAACTACTGACAGGATATTCGCTGTAATATGCGCAAGTATCGGTGCTTTCACAGAACCATATTTTTCATACACATAACAGAACATCATGCCCATGATAAAACCATAAAGTCCCTGGACAAGATTGCCATGGGTAAATGCAAATACGAGTGATGAATACAAAGCCGCTGCCCAAAACGGTGAAGTATAACGTAATCTTTTATAGACAAGTCCTCTGTACACCAGTTCTTCACATGTCGGCATCAAAATTCCAAGCACGAGAATCTGCACTGCAAATCCCTGTCCGTATAAAGTCTGCATTGTATCGGAATAAGTTTCACTCGCTGCTGACAGATCACTTAAAAATATCAGATTATTAAGCCCAAGTGCCATAACTGCAAACATCACTATAATTGCAATATATTTCCAAATTGACGCTTTTTCCGTTACAATCCCAAGCTCTTTTTCTTTTCTGCTGTCTCTGTGAAATAAAAATAACATGACTGGAATCGTAATCAGCGCTGCCACGCCCTCAATATAAACAGCCCAGTTCATTAGCTCATTTGTGATCTGATCATATAATTTGCTGGACTGTGCTGTACTCTGCGCAATCTGCATCATCGCATCTGCATCTCCACCTGTCATCTGCATCAGATGTACGCCTGCAAGAAGTGATACCGCCGCCATATATACAAGATATGCAATTCCCAGTTTGATAAGCACAGATCCCCAGATATACCAGAAGCCTCTCCCGCCTCTTGTTTTCTGTTCCATCTATTTACTTCCTTTCCTTTTGCTGCTGATCCACTTTTCATTGTACCTTCACCAAAAACTCCTCTATTCGGCACGATGTTAATTGTACTTCTTTTCTACAGCATATGCAATTAAAAAAGTATGAAATCTTCCAACGCTTCCCGGCTGGCACTGTCGTAATCTGCCATACTCTGAGATTTCCGGATCCTTTTCAGCGCCTTCTTCGCTTCCGGAGCGTTCTGTCCCATATATGCCCACAGCTCTTTTAACTTAAATAACGTATTTTTCTCACCCATTCCCACTTCCAGATAATCACATTTAATCTGTTCAAGAAATGCATGGATTTCCTTTTTATATCTGTCTGCACTCTGCATTTTTCGTGACGTTTCTTCTTTTTTCCACTCAGTCACATCTATATCAGTTGTCTTTTTCACATCTGTTTTTTCTCTCATACGGATAAGATCAAGCAGAGCCGGATTCATTAAAATCCCTCTTCCAAGCATAAAGGTATCTACCTTCGGAAATTCCCGTTTCATCTCTTCATAACTTTCTGGCGTAAAAATATCTCCGTTATAGCAAAGCGGAATCTTACTTTCCTCCACCGCATCATGAAACGCACCAAGATTCGGTTGATTTTTATAAAAATCCTTCTGTACCCGCGGATGAATAATCAGTTCCTCTACCGGATACTGATTGTAAATATCAAGAAGCCTCGCAAATTCTTCCGGATCATCTTTTCCAATTCTTGTCTTAATAGAAATTTTCACATCACATTTTTTAAAAATCTCATCCAAAAACCGGTCCAATCCGTCCGGATCTGCAAGAAATCCAGAACCACGCCCTTTAGACACAACTGTCTTTGAAGGGCAGCCCAGGTTCAGATTCACCTCTTCATAGCCATAGACCTTCAGTTTCTCAACCGTATGTAAAAATGACTCCGCCTGATTGCTCATAATCTGTGGCACAAGATTCATGCCCGGACTGTGCTCTGGCATCACATCATTCTTCTCCTTCGTACTGAACCCCTTCTTCGTATGTGGTACCAGAAAGGGCGTAAAATACTTATCCATCGGTGCAAAATGCTGATGATAAGCCCGACGATATATATAAGTTGTAATCCCCTCAAGCGGAGCAAGGTAATACTTCATAAAAAATCCTTCCCATTTTTATTCACAATGCACAAAGGTGACACCGCCAATCAATGATGGGGACGTAGTACTTTAACATTTCACTACATCCTTTGTTAAATAATTGCCCATCTCATTTTTGTGCATTTTGCGCGTGGATTTCTTGCGCATTCCTGTGCTGATGGACGAATCACGTCTTTACAGATTTCGCTGTAAATTCCTGCTTTTTTTCCTTCTTTAAAAGCTCGTTTCACAAGTCTGTCTTCCCCGGAATGAAAGGTCAGGATTGCAATTCTTCCACCTGGGTTCATGACTTGTGGCAGTTTATCTAAGAATGCATATAACACTTCAAATTCCTGGTTCACGTCGATGCGAAGTGCCTGGAATGTTCTCTGACATGATTTCTTGACCGCCTCTTTTTTCTCTTTCTCCGGAAGAAATGTCAGAGCTTCTTCGATTGCTTCTTTTAATTCTGTTGTAGTTTCCGGAGATTTCCCGTGTTTTCTCCAATTCATCAGCACTTCTGTTATCTCTGCTGCGTATGGTTCATCAGAGTTTTCCACCAGCATTCCTTCTATTTCTTCTGCGTCCATGCTTTTCAAACGCTGTGCCGCGCTTTCTCCTTTTTGTGGGTTCATGCGCAGGTCCAAAGGTCCGTCAAATTTGTAAGTAAAACCGCGTTCCGGGTTATCGATCTGCATAGAGGACACACCAAGATCTGCCAGTACAAAGTCAAACTTTCCATGTTCTTCTGCCACTTTGTCAATGTCTGCAAAATTGCATAATTTCACAGTCAAAATATCTTCTCCATATCCTAGATCACGCAGTCTCTTTTTTGTCTTCTCGGACTCAATCGGATCCACGTCAAGACCATAAATGTGACCATGTCCTTCCAGCTTTTCCAACATCTTTCTTGTGTGTCCGCCATAGCCAAGTGTTGCATCCAGCCCATGCTGACCCGGTTTGATGTCCAGAAAATCCAGGATCTCCTGCACACAAATGGAAATATGCATACCTGCCGGAGTGCTGCCCTTTCCTATGACCTTTTCAATCGTATCTCCATATTTTTCAGGATTTAATTCCTTATATTTTTCTTCATACTTTTTCGGATGCGTCCCGGAATAACGCTTTCTTCTCTTATGAGGCTTTTGCCCCTGTTTTCCTGATTCTTGTCCGCTTTTTTGTTCTTCCATATTCACATTCTCCAACAAACTGTTACTTTCCCTAAAATCAATAAACACTACAAAACGGAGGCTTTCAAAAAAGGGTTACCCTCTTTTAAAAACCCCCGTCCAACAAACTCAAAATCTACTTCTTTGTTTTTGGCAGAGTTAAGTTTAACACAATCGCCACAATAGTTGCAAGAACTACCGGTGATTTTCCAAATATAGTCGTTACCCAGTCCGGGAACTGTGCCAGTGATTCACTTGCCTGAGTCACACCCATGCCGACTGCAACTGCAAGTCCAACAACTGTTGTATTTCGGAAATCCATCGGCTCTGTTGTAATCAGCTTCATACCTGTCATTGCAATTGATGCAAATACAGAAATTGTTGCTCCTCCCAGCACGCAATAAGGAATCGTAGTCAGTATTGATGAAAATTTCGGGATCAATCCGGCCGCCATCAGAATCGCAGCAGCAATTCCAAGCACTCTGCGGCTGATAACTTTTGTTGTAGATACAATACCTACATTCTGGCTGTAAGTTGCTGTCGGAAGTCCACCGAAAAATGCGCAAAAAATATTGCTGATTCCATAGCCTACAATACCACCGGATAATTCCGTATCTGTCGGCATACGATCCATAGAACCTGTTGTAGTTGCAGAGAAATCTCCAATTGCCTGCACAGAGTTAATAGCAAACAAAATACCAAGTGCTACGCAAGATGAAGGCTCAAACTTAATTCCAAAATGCATCGGCTTCGGAAGCTGGAAGATTGCCGCTTGTGCAACGGAAGAAAAATCTACCATTCCAAAACAAAGTGCTACAATATATCCACCAATAATTCCAATTAAGATAGATGCCAGTTTCCAGATACCTTTTCCAAAATGATTAAGTGTCGTTACAATAATCAATGTAATAATTGCTACGAGCCAGTTCTTCCATGAACCGTAATTTTCACTGCTGGCTCCTCCGGCCATATAATTGATCGCGGTCGGATACAAAGATAATCCAATAGAAAACACTACCGTACCGGTAATAAGCGGCGGGAAGAACTTGCGGATCCTCTTAATATTTAATCCCACTAAAAGTGCAATGATACCACCAACAATCTGCGCTCCAAGAATCGTTGCAATATCAAAATCCGCAGCAATTGCCTGCATACTTGGCACATATGCGAAACTGATTCCCATCATGACCGGAAGTCCTGCTCCGATAGTGAACCATTTTGTCTTAATAAACGGAAATAACTGAATCAATGTCGTCAATGCAGACATCACAAGTGCTGCCTGAATAAGAATCACAGAGTCTTCCTGTGAAAGACCTGCTACGCCTGCCACGATAATAGAAGGCGTTACGCAGCCGACGATCATAGCCAGTACGTGCTGTATCGCAAGTGGCAGTGATTGTCCAATGGAAGGCTTCCCGTAAAAATCAAACAATGCTTTGTCCATCTGAACAGACTGTTTTGCTTCTTTTGTATTCATTCTTTTCCTCCTGAATCATTTTTTCAACTCATATATTATATAATGCAACGCTTCTATTTGGACACCCTCTGCTCATTACTTTTTTTAATGTTATTTTTTAGTCATACTTATTTTTCAATTACATTATCTGTCATACGCCTTTACATAGACAAAATTATCATTGGTACGCTCCATACTATATTCCGGATTCAGAATTGCCTCGACAAAATCTCCTCCACCAGATTCTATTGGAATAAGCCGCATTCCGAGCTTCTGTTCCACGTCTTCCACAGTCCAGTCATCCAAAAATACCCTTTCTCCGGTACGAAGCATATTACATGGAATAATGAGATTTTCTCCTAATCCATGCACATTTTTATCAGCACTTCCTATGTTATCCACAAATTTCTTCGCATCAGAAATTTTTTCCACAAAATGTTTCCTGCTATTCTCCTGGTGCTCTTTTATCTGAGCAGTCAGATCCTGTCCGGTAATCAGTCCGGATACGGTAATTGTCTCACCAAAGAAATCATTCCTTATGGCAAATACATGGATCTGAAGTCCCGGAAATGCCTCCATCATACGCTCTGCAAATGAACAAATGGTTGCATAAGTCAATTTTCCGGTCGCGATTGTGACCGTGCGCTTCACTTCTTCACGCATTTTGAGATATCCAGGATTGCTTTTCACCTGCTCAAGCGCTTCCGTGAATTCGGTAATGAAAAGCCGCATCATACCGACACCATTTTCCAACTGGATATATCCGTCATACCGCTCTTCTTCTGGAAAATCACGTCCAGCGGTAATATACCATTCATCGCTTGCATGCATAAAATGAAGTCCATATTCTTCATAATATTTTTTCTGACGGCTCTCGATCATATCAATAATCTCTCCAGCCTCTTCTTTCGTAAAAAGTTCCAGCGGATAAAGATTGTCTCTGTACTTCGTGATACCCGCAGGCACAACAGAGACACTGCGCATAAACGGAAGATATTTTGACAGATCGTCCATCGTGCGTTCCAGCTCTTTTCCATCATTCACACCTTTACAACACACGATCTGACCATTCATCTCCACATGACCTTCATAAAGCTGATCTAAAAATTTCAACTTTTCTCCTGCAAATCGGTTATTCAGCATTTTACAGCGAAGTTCCGGGTTCGTAGTCTGCACGGAAATGTTGATCGGCGCCAGCTGCATCTTGATAATGCGGTCTACGTCCTTTTCTTTCATATTAGTCAGCGTAATGTAATTTCCCTGTAAGAAAGAAAGTCTGGAATCATCATCTTTAAAGTATAAGGTCTCTCGCATATTCGGCGGCATCTGATCAATAAAACAAAAAATGCATTTATTGCTGCATGATTTGTAATCACTCATCAACTGATTCTCGAATTCGATACCAAGATCGTCATCGTAATCCTTATCGATTTCCAGAACCCATTCTTCTCCATCCGGTTTGCGAATAAGCACTTCTATATATTCGTCCTTTATCATATAACGATAATCAAACACATCTTCAATTGACTGATCATTGATCGACAGCAGCACATCTCCCGGTTCAATCTCCAATTCTTCTGCGATGGAGCCCGGATAGACTTCCTTAATCAAATGTTCTACCTTCTTCATCTGGATTCCATCCTCCTTTCTTCGTTATTTATCATTTATAATCTGTTATCAACGTTTATCTTTTCATTTTCAGCTTTCGCATTTCTTGCACTTTTTATGTGCTCTGCTTCGTTGATCTGCTTCAGAGCCCTTACATATCCGCCAATCAGCATCAATGTCATAAAAATCCAGATAATAGGCTCTGTATAGATAACTCCAGTGTATCCCAAAACCGGCACGATCCAGATCGTGGATACTATTTTCAACACAAGTTCCAGAATACTGGACGCCACCGGAATGACTTTATGTTCCAGCCCCTGAAGAGAACAACGCAATACAAACAGTGGTCCAAGCACAAAATAAAATGACGTATTTCTTGTCAGATAACGGTATGCCGTATCCAAAATATAGGTATCATTACTGCTTGTGATCCAACGAATCAATGGGTGTCCAAATATCCAGCAAAATGTGGTAAATATAACTCCCTGCACAAGTACGATCACAAATGCCTGATGGATTCCCTTTTTTATCCGGTCATATTCTCCTGCCCCCAGATTCTGGCTGGCATAAGTCGTCATAGCCATGCCGGTACACAGCATCGGAACATTGGTCAGTTCCTCGATTCTTCTTGCCGCAATATGCGCCGTCACAATCTTCGTACCAAGTCTGTTTACTGCAGTTTGGAAAATCACGGTACCGATACTCACAAAACAGGACATCATACCAAGTGAAATTCCAAATACGGTCATCTCCTGATACTTTCTCCTCTGCATCTGCCATTCCTGCCCCTTTGGCACAAGTTCCCGGAACCTAAAAAGCAAGTATGCCATACACAGAACTCCTGCAATACACTGGGCAATATTGGTCGCATGCGCTGCACCGCGAAGTCCCATGGAAAATGTATGCACAAAAAGAATATCCAGAAAAATGTTCAAAATGACTGCAACTGCAAGGCATAAAAGCGGAATCCGGCTTTCTCCGACCGCTCTCAATATATTGGCACTGTAATTGTAAAGAGAAATGAATGCTGTCCCCATAATAATAATTCGGATATATTGAAGTGCCTCTTCCATAATATCTGCCGGTGTGTCCAATATATGCAAAAGCCCTTCTATCCCAAGAAGCGCACCTACTGTAAGAATCAGCGTCATTGCAACTGTCATAATAAAACTTCCTGCCACATAACGTCGCATATTTTTATAATCTCCTGCTCCAAAACATCTGGATATCGGAATTCCAAATCCCTGGGTCACTCCATTCACAAAACCAATAATCAGATTCGCAATAACTGCTGTTGCACCAACTGCTGCAAATGCCTGTGTCCCTACATAAGTGCTGACAATTTTACCATCTGCCAGATTATATAATTGTTGTAAAAGATTTCCAAAAATAATGGGCAGGGCAAAGGTCATTATGACCTTTGCCGGACTGCCCTTCGTCAATTCCCTCATAGAATAACATTTACTCTTTCTGCTAAAACCAGTGTATGAACTATCTCTGAACTCGTGCTCCTGCACCACCCATGATAGCTTCTACTTCTTTCTTGCTAGCCATAGTTGTGTCTCCAGGTGTTGTCATAGCAAGTGCTCCGTGAGCTGCTCCGTAGTTAACTGCAAGCTCTGCATCCTCTGTTGTCATCAGTCCATAGATAAGTCCTGATGCGAAAGAGTCTCCTCCACCTACACGGTCCATGATTTCAAGTCCCTTGTAGTCTTTTGCTTTGTGTATTTCTCCATCTGCCCAGCAGATTGCGCTCCAGTCGTTCACTGTAGCTGTCTTAACCTCACGAAGAGTTGTTGCAACAGCTTTGAAGTTCGGGTATGTCTTAGCTGCTTCATTGATCATCTTCTTGTATCCGTCAAGGTTAAGCTGCTTGAGATCTTTGTCGTTACCCTCAATCTCAAATCCGAGGCATGCTGTAAAGTCTTCCTCGTTACCGATCATAACGTCTACATATTTTGCAATCTCTTTGTTCACTTCCTGAGCTTTCTCCTGTCCACCAATTGCACTCCACATAGAAGGACGGTAGTTCAGATCATAAGATACGATTGTTCCATACTTCTTAGCTGCCTTGATAGCTGCAAGTACAGTCTCACATGACTGCTCGGAAAGAGCTGCATAGATTCCGCCTGTATGTAACCAACGAACTCCAAGCTCACCAAAGATATAATCAAAATCAAAATCTTCCGGTGTTGCCTGAGCGATTGCTGTATTCGCACGGTCAGAGCATCCTACAGCACCACGGATACCAAATCCACGCTCTGTAAAGTTGATACCATTTCTGCAGATACGTCCGATTCCGTCTGTCTTCTTCCAGTTAATTAAAGATGTATCTACTCCACCCTGAAGAATAAAGTCCTCCATCAGTTTGCCAACTTCGTTATCAGCAAATGCTGTGATAACTGCAGTCTTCATACCGAAGCATCTTCTAAGTCCACGGACAACGTTGTACTCTCCGCCGCCTTCCCATGCACGGAAGTTTCTTGCTGTACGGATTCTTCCCTCGCCCGGATCAAGACGAAGCATAACCTCACCTAATGATACTGCGTCAAACTGGCACTCCTCTTTTGGTCTTAAATTCAGATTCATTTTCATTTCCTCCTAGGATTAAATTATTAAAATTATAAGTAATCCATATATCATCATCGGTACTATTATACAATCAACACTCTGGAAAATCCAGCACGAAATACTCGAAAATAGGGAAAACCTGTAAAAACCGTGAATTTCTATAAAAATTAACGCTTTATAGCAAATCTTGACAGCAGTTTCTTCTGCTCTTTGTAATCCGGCATATACTTCTCCACTTCTTTCCAGAATGCTTTCGAATGATTCATAAATCTGCGGTGTGCCAGCTCATGGATCACTACATAATCCACAATCCGATCCGGCACAAACAACAATCTGCAATTAAAATTGAGATTTCCTTCACTGCTACAGCTTCCCCACCTGGTCTTCTGATTCCGCATAGTGATTCGTCCGTAACTGACATCCATAACAGATGCGTAATACGACACCTTTTCTTCTATAAATGTCTGTATACGCTCTCTATCGCTTTCTTCTGTCACTTCCGGAAGATACACAATATCTGGGCGGTTGTCTCTTGAAAGAACCAGTTTTCTCTTCTTAAATATCCAGTCTGCATGTCCCTCAATAAATTCCTGCACAGCATAATCCATCACCTGCATCGGAACTCTGGCACAGACCGTCCCATCTGCTTTCACCTGAAGTCCCATCGAACGTCTGGATGAGCGGATGATCTGTACCTCTACCGGTTCTTCATTTTTCTGTTCTACCCTATATATTTTCATTTGATCCATAATTCACCACCATATATCAGTTTCACAATCGCACAACACATCTATCGTCTTCCTTTTATTATTAAGATAAGGTTCTCTTTTTCTTCTCATAATCATACCAAATCTGACATTAATTAACAATTGTAGGATAGATTATCTTTTCATATCATGGTATGATTATGATGCCTGATGGGATTGTAAAAATCCATTCAAGAATGCCGAGGCATTCTTGCTGCGAGGTGCGCGTCATGCAATTGCATGACATACTTCTACTGCGCACCTCTGCAATCCTGCCGGAGGCTAGCTAAATACATAATTTTTGAATTATGTATGCTGTATTGATAAAAGAAAGGAGCACTAAGATTTTGAGACCTATAGAAAAACTCATTGAAAAAAGAAAAGAAGAATTCATCCGCAACAATCTGATGTCGGATGAGTTTATTGATTTTATACAGAAGAACAAAAAACCAATGGACAAACTGCTCTCTTACTATGCCTGCGCAATTATGGAAGTAGAGACAAAATTCCGTGTTCTGGATCATCAGTATTCTCTGGAATACGACCGCAACCCGATTGAAGACATCAAATCCCGTGTCAAATCCTGGGAGAGCCTTATAAAAAAAGTCCGCCGGAAAGAAATCCCTCTGACACTCTCTTCTATTGAAGAGAATATTCACGATATTGCCGGAGTACGCGTCGTCTGTTCTTTTCCTGATGACATCTACATGCTTGCCGACTGCCTGTTAAATCAGGATGACATCACACTGATTGAAAAAAAGGATTACATAAAAAACCCAAAACCGGGCGGATATCGAAGTCTTCATCTGATTATCAGCGTGCCAATCTTTCTTCAGGACGAAAAGCGCATGGTTACTGTAGAAGTTCAGCTTCGAACCATAGCCATGGATTTCTGGGCAAGTCTGGAACACAAGATCCGCTATAAAAAAAATATTCCGGAAGACAAAGCTCTCTATCTCCAGAATGAGATGCTGGAATGTGCCGAAATCAGCGCCGACCTCGACCGCCGTATGCAGAATGTCCGTGATGTTATCTCGAAAAATGTACCAAAAGAAGAAAAAATCCCATTTCTCGGAGAGCTGATTTAGACTTGATTTCTCCAAATGATCCCGATTACCTTTATATCATAGTTGGGGCAAAAGCCCCAACTATGATGCCTACGGATTGTTCCGTGCTTTGCACT
>ERZ826396.3157-NODE-3157-length-11507-cov-2.224328_pt1 | contig 11507 bp, 9 predicted proteins | sample MGYA00519926_ERZ826396 | MGnify/ENA primary metagenome ERZ826396 (study PRJEB31778, sample SAMEA3449230) | human gut metagenome | biome: human gut; feature: human-associated habitat; material: faeces | place: United Kingdom | collected 2010/2012 ...
TTTGCATTCTTCACAACCTGTTCCATATAGGTCTTATACTCCGGCTGTAATGCCTCCTGAAAGCAAACTGCTTTTGCCGCAATCACATGCATCAGTGGGCCTCCCTGTGTTCCCGGAAATACAGCTTTATTGAAATTGAATTTCTGATTCATCTCTTCACTGCTCATAATCATGCCGCCACGTGGTCCCCGCAATGTCTTATGTGTTGTTGTCGTTGTCACATGAGCATAAGGAATTGGGCTTGGATGCAGTCCGGTTGCTACAAGCCCTGCGATATGTGCAATATCTACCATCAAATATGCACCGACTTCATCGGCAATTTCACGGAATCTCTTGAAATCAATGGTTCTTGCGTATGCACTTGCTCCTGCCACAATTAACTTCGGCTGATATTCCTTGGCAATTCGAAGTACCTCATCGTAATCAATCACTCCGTCTTCATTGACTCCGTAAAAACGAACCTGGAAATATTTTCCGGACAGATTCACCGGAGAACCATGGGTCAAATGTCCGCCATGATCCAGATTCATTCCCATAATCTTATCTCCCGGCTCCAGCATTGCAAACATCGCTGCCATATTCGCCTGTGCACCGGAATGTGGCTGTACATTGACATACTCACATCCAAACAGTTTCTTTGCCCGCTCTTTTGCCAGTTCTTCCACCACATCTACACACTGGCATCCTCCGTAATAACGTTTTCCCGGATATCCTTCTGCATATTTATTCGTCAACGGACTTCCCATTGCCGCCATCACCGCTTTGCTTACCCAGTTTTCTGATGCGATCAATTCAATATGAGAATCCTGACGTTTCATCTCTGCCTGAATCGCCTCTGCAACCTCTGCGTCTGCCTTAACAATTTCCTCAAAATCGTACATCGAACCATACCTCCGTTTTCCATCTTTGCAAGAATTTCTATGCTCACAAAAGATATTTTTGCCTGAATTTTGGTATTAGTCTATCATATCCATACAGCAAAAACAAGTATTCACTTTAACAAATTAATAAATTAAAGTGGATATTTATTTATACTTTATTCTTTTTAATTTTGTGATACAATAGGGGAAAAACGAAAGGATGTTACCAATGAAAAGATTTCAGAAAAAAGATATTTTTACCATTCCTAATATTATGGGCTATTGCCGTATTCTTCTGATTCCGGTATTTTGCTATTTTTATATTTTTAGCCGCACTTTACCGTTATCACTTTTACTTTATTGTAGTAAAATGTATATTTATTTTACTTTTTACGGTATATTCCAAAGGAGCAATATCTGGTTGCTGCAGGCATCGTCCTGATTTCCAGCCTGTCAGATTTGTTTGACGGTTATATTGCCCGAAGATTCAACATGGTCACAGAACTGGGAAAAGCATTGGATCCCATTGCAGACAAGTTGACCCATGCTGCCCTTGCCCTATGTCTTGCATCCCGTTACCCGCTGATGTGGGCGCTGCTTGGATTGATGCTGATCAAAGAAGGCTATATGGGAATCATGGGTCTTTATTTCTTGAAACGTAACCAAATGTTAGACGGCGCAAAATGGTACGGAAAAGTATGTACTGCTCTGCTGTTTGTAGTTTTACTTATACTGTTTTTCTTCCCGCACCTGTCCATAACGATTGTAAATACATTGATTATTGTGACTATGCTCGTAATGTTCCTGACTCTTTGTCTGTATATTCCGATATTCAGACAAATGCGTAAAGAATCTACTTGTAAAACGGACAGCGCTCCTTGATGCACTGTTGATTAAGCGCGCTAAATTCACAATGTATGTCACTGTCTTCCAGTTGCAGTCCATACACACGATTCACAAATTCAACCGCTGTCTTTAAGGATAAAAAGGCATTTCTCTTACAACAGCGTGGACCGCCGACTTCTGCAATTTGACTCAACGCCTCAGAAGTCAGGCGGAGATTATCTTTGTAAAATTCATTATCAGACAACGGACCTGTCTCATGGATGATTGCCAGCGCTGCTCCTACCGACGCACTGGAACCGCACATTCCCCATTGTCCACAGGTTGCTCCCGGCATCTTCCGCCCTCTGACTTCCATTTCATGCAGCGCCTTTTCCAAATCAAATTCTGCACCTGCATTGTACATCGCTGTTAAAAGTGCAGAACCATCCAGGATATGATGTTCCGGTCCATGAATACTGATATATTCTTTTTTTGCAATATTCTTAATCTCAAAAAAAGCTTTTATATCCTTTGTCGGATTTATAGATCGTTCAAAGTTTTTCACTTCAATCATGCACACCCGTTTATCAAAATAATCTTTATAATTGTCCGGCGTCTGCTTCCGCACACCATACGCAATATACATATCATAATTCTTTATCAGTTCATTTGCCAGATCTACAATGTAAGTGAAAACTCCTCCGCCCATGGCTTCAACAATGAACAGAATTTTCTTTCTCACAGCCATCAGATAAATCCTCCTCTTAAAACCTAAATGTATCCTTTATTCCAAGCCACTTCTGATCTTTTTCACTGAGTTTCAGCGGTGTTCCGCATACGGAATATCCCTCGGCACTTGCACTTCCTTTATACACGCCCTCCAAATCCGGCCATTGAATACCTATCTCCGGATCATTCCACGCCATACCGCCTTCGTCGTTCGGATGATAAAAATCATCGCATTTATAACAAAACTCAGCGATGTCGCTTAACACGAGAAATCCATGGGCAAATCCTCTCGGAATCAAAAACTGCTTTTTATTTTCTTCTGTCAGTTCAACGCCGTACCATTTTCCATATGTATCGGAATCGCTTCTTAAATCCACAGCCACGTCAAATACGGATCCTCTGATGACCCGAACCAGTTTTGTTTGAGGATATTCCTTTTGAAAATGAAGCCCTCTCAGAACACCTTTCGTACTCATGGACTGATTATCCTGAACAAAATTTATGTCGATTCCTACTTCTTCCATATCACGCTGGCTATAGGTCTCCATAAAATATCCGCGGCTGTCTCCATGCACATCAGGTATGATAATGCATAATCCTTCAATTCCTCCTACATTCTTTTCAACTTTGATCTGTCCCATTTTTTCTCCTTATAACTGTGCTTCTTTCAGATATCTACTCACCGCATCCTGCCAGGTCGGCAGAGGTGAAAAACCGGCTTCCACCAGTTTGCTCTTGTCTAATCTGCTGTTAAAAGGCCTAGCCGCCTTGCTCAATCCATATTCTTCCGTAGTTACAGGAATCACCCTAGTGTTCAAACCATACTGTCTGTAAAATTCTACGCAAAAATCATACCAGCTGATATATCCGCCCTCATTGGTTGCATGATAATAACCATACTTTTCCGTCTCGCACATATCGACCAGAAGCCTTGCGAGATCGAAGGTATAGGTTGGTGTACCAATCTGATCATTAACCACACGCACTTCATCATGGCTCTTTCCTACGTTGATCATGGTCTTGATAAAATTTTTCCCGTTCAGGCCAAATACCCACGCAATCCGTACAATAAAGTATTTTTCCAGTGTCCGGCTGACAGCCAGCTCACCCTCCAGCTTTGTCTGACCATAGACATTCAGTGGTTTATAATCTTTACAGTCCGGCTCCCATGGCTCTGTCCCCTGTCCATCAAACACATAGTCAGTGGACAGATAAAGCATTTTACAGTCAATCTGCTTACATGCATCTGCAATATTCTGTGTTCCGCCTGCATTGACTTCTCGAACCTGTTCCACCTTGTCATCATCCTCGGCCATATCTACTGCAGTCCATGCCGCGCAATGGATCACGGCATCCGGTTTGATCTCTGTAATTGCTTTTCTGACCACTTCCTTATCCGTAATATCGAGGCTGACATAAGACATCCGGGTTACGGCAGAATCATCTGCTACTCCCGCGTACTTTTCTGCAAGATCAGAACCGATACCTTTATAGCCTCTTTTATTCAATTCATTCATAACGTCGTGACCCAATTGACCATTAACGCCGGTAACAAAAAACTTCATCCTCTTCGTTTCCTCTCTAACTCACAACCACCACTTCAAGTGGTGGTTTGATTTGACCCTCATAAGGGTCGGTTACATGCACGCCCAAAAGGGCGGGTATCGCAAGCGGTGTTACTGGTCCGCTTATAAAGCGGTACTTCTTGAATCTTCTTTTCTCGACTCTTCTGCTTGCTCTCTTATATATTTCTTTATTGCATCTTCTGTGATATTACCAATGGTTGAAACATAATAACCTCTAGCCCAGAATGCTTTATCCCATTTACTCTGCAATTCGGGATGTCTATCATATATCATTAGTGTACTTTTTCCTTTTAAATATCCCATGAATTTTGAAATACTGTATTTCGGTGGAATTGCTACACTTAAATGCACATGATCTTCGCATACTGCACCATCTATTATCTCGACATCTTTGTACTTACATAACGTGGAAATAATATCCCTTACATCTGCTTTCAACTTTCCATACAATATTTTCTTTCTGTATTTCGGAATAAAAACGATATGGTATTGGCATTTCCATCGTACATTTGGGACCGCCTCCTATGCTAATTTTTGAGTTTGGCTTGCGACACCATTCTCATTTTAGCATAGGAGGCTTTTTATTGATATCCTACACGCTCCTGCTTACTCCATTCACCCCAGCATAGCTGGGGGATTAGGCTTTTCATTCAAAGATAACATCTGGGTGGCCTGAAATTGCACTTCGAATTGCCTCATAGGCATTGTAGCCATGTTTGTGAGCTGTCCCAATATAGGACATGATTTTCAGGTAATCCCGGGCTCCATCTTCCGTGCGGAAGCAACCGGATACTTTGGTTTTTACTTTGATCATCCGAATATCCCGCTCCGCCTGATTGTTATCAAACGGAACAATGAAGTTATGGATAAAAAGGCAGACTGAGGTCTTGTATGTCTCCAGACGTTCCACCAACGCAAGGATTTTTCCCTTTTTCTTCCGGCCACGTTTCTTTACCGTGGTTTCCGGAAGTGGATTTTCTTTTTTTGCCAGCTCGATAAGATTATCGTAGTTCTTATCAAACTTATGGAGATGATAATAACTGAGACCAGTTTTGCCTTTTATTATGGCTTTTTCTTTGACCTTCTTCATCTCCAGCAAGAGGTCAATAAAGGCAGGAGCCCATGTTTGCTCAGGGTGGTTTTCATGTATCCCGGTCAGCTCACGCAAAAGATGGGCGCAACAGACTGCATGCTCTGCATCCGGGTAGTTCCAGTACGACGCCCAGCAATCGTGTACAGCGATCCCTTGGAATTCCGGAAGGATGCCACACTCATCCATTCCCTGAGCACCTCGTTTTTTGTTGAGATGCAGCAAGGTATACAGGGCATTTGAGGCACTATGCACCCAATAAAGCTTACCCTCTGTCCTTGTTCCTGTCTCATCAAAATGGTTCAGTGCCGAATGGATCAGTTTTTCTTTGATCTTATCAACGGTATCGGTGACACGATCTGCACAGCGTTTTACCATGCTGGCAATGGTACCTGTAGAAATCGGGATACTAAATACTCCGGACAGGATCTCATGGGTTCGTTTGATGCTGACTGCGCCAACTGTATTCAAGGCCACAGCCAGTGCCTGGAGGTTTTCTCCGTACTGTACGGTTGCTTTTATCTCCGATGGAAACGCACCTTTACGTGTGTCACCATGCAGCATACAAACAGGGATTTCCAAAGACTGATGCTCTGTCACATTTACAGAGACAACGGCGTCAATCACATGCCTCTTTTCGGCAATACAGGCAGTACCTTTACACATATGATAATGCGGGCAGCCTTCACATGCAGCAGGCATATGCTGAATGATCTCATCGGGATCCGCTATCACAGCAAGGGTGCTTCCCGGATGCCCTTTTTGACCACCGGCTTTTTTACCGGAAGGTTTACGCAGGCTCTTGGGAGCGGGTTTACTCAGTCCGTCGCTGGAAGGTGGCTTGGAACTGTTTTTGGAGTTCTTGTTTAATCATTCCTGCTGCTGTTGGATGGTCTGGTTAAGTTGTGCAATAAGCTGTGCCTGCGCATCCACAGTAGCATTCAAAGATGCAACCATAGCTGTTAATTCTTCGATTTGATGCAGTAACTGCTCAACCAGTTCACTCTTCGCATTTGCCATTCAGACCACCTTCTTCCGTAATTATCTGATGCTTCTATTTTAACGGAAAAGGCTGGAAATTGCGAATCGCTCAAAACGGGTTTTCGTCAAAATGACTGTGGATAACCATAGAAAGTTCGTGGTAAAAGCAAGAAATCATATAGCTTTATCCTCTAAAAAAGCAGTTGTTTCAAACGATTGAGAGGCAAACAAAAACATTATCCACATTTACGGTTTCATGTATAAATATGAGCCTGAGTTGTCCACAAACATTGAAATTTCAAGGCAAAATAAAAAAATAATTTTCTCTGTTTTGACGAAAAAACGATGCGTTAAAAACAGAAGTCCTGAACAGTTACGTGTACATAAAAAAAGAAACAACGTTCAGATAACACATGTTATCTGACGAACACTCTAGAGAAAAAAGCTGCCGCACGTTTGTCATCCAAAACGCGCGGCAGTTTTTTATGGAATTTTTTTCTGTATTTTAGTGATGGAACAGACGAATGCCAGTGAACGCCATTGCCATGTTATATTTGTTGCAGCATTCAATGACTGCGTCATCACGCACGGAACCGCCCGGCTCTGCGATGTACTGCACACCGCTCTTCTTTGCGCGCTCGATATTGTCACTGAACGGGAAGAACGCGTCAGAACCAAGGCTTACGCCGGTCATCTGATCCAGCCATGCGCGTTTCTCTTCTCTGGTGAAAACTTCCGGTTTTACCTTGAAGATCTTTTCCCACGCGCCGTCTGCCAGAACATCCATATATTCCTCTCCGATATATACGTCGATGGCATTGTCTCTGTCCGCGCGGCGGATACCATCCACAAACTGAAGATCCAGTACTTTCGGGCACTGGCGCAGGAACCAGTTGTCAGCCTTCTGTCCGGCAAGTCTTGTACAGTGTACACGGGACTGCTGTCCTGCTCCTACACCGATCGCCTGTCCGTCTTTTACAAAGCAGACCGAGTTGGACTGGGTATATTTCAGTGTGATCAGAGCGATTTTCAGATCTCTCAGCGCCTCTGCCGGAAGTTCCTTGTTTTCTGTCACCACGTTGGACAGCAGCTCGTCATTGATCGGCAGTTCCTGACGGCCCTGCTCAAAGGTCACGCCGAACACTTCTTTATGTTCCAGGGGAGCCGGTGTATAATTCTCATCGATTTTAATCACACAGTAATTTCCGTTCTTCTTTGCCTTCAGGATTTCCAACGCTTCATCAGTATATCCCGGAGCGATCACTCCGTCGGATACCTCACGTTTGATCAGGGAAGCGGTGTCCTTGTCGCAGACATCGGAAAGAGCAATAAAATCACCAAAGGAAGACATACGGTCAGCGCCTCTTGCACGGGCATATGCGCATGCCAGCGGGGAAAGGTCGCCCATATCGTCCACCCAGTAGATCTTCTTCAGTGTCTCAGACAGCGGAAGTCCTACCGCTGCGCCTGCCGGAGAAACATGTTTGAAAGAAGTTGCCGCCGGAAGGCCTGTCTCTTTTTTCAGCTCACGCACCAGCTGCCAGCCGTTGAATGCATCCAGGAAGTTGATATAACCCGGACGGCCGCTCAGCACTTCGATCGGAAGATCCTCTCCGTTTGCCAGATAGATTCTGGACGGTTTCTGGTTTGGGTTGCATCCGTATTTTAACTGTAATTCTTTCATCGGTCATTTCCTCCTTATTTCCGATTTTTGTTCACGATTCTGGTTTCATAATTTCCACTCTCAATGTCAATATACCGTACAAAGAGAGAAACTTTATTGTCCTCATTCAGGCTGTTCCACAGAAGATGGGTAAACGCGTCAATATCATCCGGGATTTCCACCAGCTTTGGCTCACCCTCAAAACTCGGCAGTGGATTTCCGTCATGCATATAGGTATGAATGAAATGACCTTCTCCCGCCACGCAGTTGGTATAATCAAAGGTATAACGGTTGCACTGTGCCGGATCTCCGTTATTGCTCTTCAAAATGGACATAGCGTAACTGAAAGTTCCGTTTTCCACCTGCAGAACACCGGAAATACGCGGTGTGTAGTTCGGCGCGTCCGGCTCAAACTCACGGCTTCGCAGAGACTGTTCGAAGGTCAGCCCTTTTTCCAGACCTTCATAGACGGTATCCGTCTGATCACCGTTGGTCACGATCGTCTGATTTTTCAATACCCGCACCGGAGCGTAAATGATCAGGCTCGGGTCCTGGAGTTTTGACGGGTCAAACGCCTGCGTGCGGATGCCCTCTCCCTCTTCCACAAAAATACGGTTACGGCTGTTCTCGCTGCGTCCCATGATGAAATATCCTGCTGCCGCCTTCTTTCCATCCGCAGTTCTTCCGATTACAATGCCTCTTCCAGGATAAGAATTGTTCTTCAGTTCCTGTTCCAGTGATACCATTTTCATGTGTTTTTCTCCTTTTTTCTGTTTTCATGCGGTGATATATTGCCTTCACTCTGTTCCGAAACGCGGTTTTTTCCATAGAAAAAAGCCCACGATCCGGACATCCATGAAAGTGCCCAGACGGTCGGCTTATGATAGCATTATACTTCCCGTGGTCAATTCCACTTAAATCCGTCAGTCGTATAACTGTTTTTACCATACCATTCTTTTGGTAGCATGTCAAGATTTTTTCGGGATTCTCTCACGCCAAACGCATGAATGGTTTTTCCTACCCGATGATTACATTCTCATTTTTTAAATGGATAGAACTTCCTCCAAATACTGAATTGGGCGCAGACTTATTACAAACCGTTTCTTTTTCATTGATAAGCCCGGCTTCGATATCTCCATCATTTTCAAGAGACTCAAACTCCATTTCCTGATAATATTTAGGTTTTGCGCTGCCTGTTTGTCCAATGTTCGATTTGCATCTTCCCGAAACGTTACATCCAGATGCCAATGCATGCTTTCCACACTCCAATGTCCTCTTACTGCCCTTCGAAAGGTTTCTTCCTCCAGTTTCAGACTACTGATGAAATACCGGTATTCCTCCCGCACTCCTTTTTCATCTTCGATTGTCTTTTTCTCCATCCCGATACTTTTTATTCCCTTCCAGTCCTTTTTGCCTGACAGCCATTGGATATCATCCGTCTGATAGTACTCCCTCTTTTCCAACTGACCATGCGCCTTTTCCTTTGTGCAGCTATAGCTCTTGTTTTCACGTATTTCTTTTTGGATGCTCTCATCTCCAAAATACAGCTTCAGATCTTCCTGCAGTGTCCCCTGGTTTCCTTTGACTGCCAATACATAATCTGCACGTTTCTTACGGATCTTTTCCGCTATCTCTTTCTGGGTCCCCATTGCATCAATGGTAACTATCTGCCCTTTGATCTGGATCTGTTCCAAAAGTTTTGGAATTGCTGTAATTTCATTGCTTTTTTCCTCTACCGCTTTCTGACCGAGACAAAAGCCGTCTTCACGACTCCATGCAGAAACGATATGAGATGGTTTTCCTTCTTTTCTTTTATTCGAACGCATCGTTTTTCCGTCAATACAGATGATTTTTTTCAGCGCTTCGCCTTCGTCTCGATTTAAAAGTTCCTGCCATTTGCTGTACAGCTGCTGAAGAACCTCCGGAGACAGCATTCCCATCACCCGATTTAACGTATCGTGAGAAGGAATGCCATTTTTCAATTCGATATATTTGCGCAGAAAATCCTGGTATTCTTTCGCAAACAGTTCCATTTCCACCCAATCATCTGCATTTGCAAGCGTTGCAAACAGAACAATGACCAGAATATCTTTCAACTTATGACGCACTTTTCTCGCCTGGCGTACATCTTCAATATATTCCATCCAATTCAGCAGTTCTTCCATGACACAAAACCCCTTTTTCTTTTTATCATACCAGAAAAATGGTTTTGTTCACAATTTATTTATTCATGCGTTTGTCGTGGGGATTCTCTGCGGGAAAGAGTATCAAAGCGGACGAAAGCGGCCAGGGGCAGGTGGCATACGTGTACGGCGGGCATCTGCGGGGAGACGAGAAAATCTTAGCGTTCCGAGGCCGCTCGGACCGGGGCAGACGCAGGGCTTCAAGCCCGGAGTCTGAGGAGCGCTGAACCGGGAATTTATAAAAAATTCCTGGTGAATCGCTCCGGTACCCGGTTCGAGCGGCTTCGGAACGGTTAGATTTTCCGTTTTCCCGCAGCCGCCCGCCGTACACGTATGCCACCCGTTCAGGGAGTTTTTCGTCCGCCTTACACCAAAAGGCTGGACATTCATCCGTTGTTACGCCTGGATCGCATTCAGTGCCTGATCAAGATCCGCAATGATATCATCCGCGTTTTCGATTCCCACAGAAAGCCGGATCAGATCCGGAAGCACGCCTGCTTCTACCAGCTGCTGGTCGTTGAGCTGGCGGTGGGTATGGCTTGCTGGATGCAGAACGCAGGAGCGGGCATCAGCTACATGTGTCACGATGGAGATCATTTTCAGTCCATTGGTGAACTGCATTGCGCCGTCGCGTCCGCCTTTCGGTCCGAAGCAGAGGACGCCGCAGGTTCCGTTCGGCATGTATTTTTCAGCCAGTGCATGGTATTTGTCGTCTTTCAGTCCTGCATATTCTACCCATGCAACTTTCGGATGGTTCGCAAGGAATTCTGCCACCTTCTGTGCGTTCTGGCAGTGTCTCTCCATGCGCAGATGCAGGGTTTCAAGACCAATGTTTGTCAGAAATGCGTTCTGTGGGGACTGGCAGGCTCCCATATCGCGCATCAGCTGAGCAGTTGCTTTTGTAATGTATGCTTTCTTTCCGAATTTCTTTGTATACACGACTCCGTGATACGATTCGTCCGGTGTGGTCAGTCCCGGGAATTTATCTGCATGAGCTTCCCAATCAAAGTTTCCGGAATCCACAATTGCTCCGCCCACAGCCATCGCATGTCCATCCATATATTTGGTTGTGGAATGGGTGATGATGTCCACGCCAAATTTGAAAGGCTGGCAGTTGATCGGTGTCGCAAACGTATTGTCGCAGATCATCGGAACCCCGTGGTCATGTGCCAGTTTGACAAATTTTTCAATATCCAGGATCACGCCTGCAGGATTTGAAATCGTCTCGGCAAATACGGCTCTTGTATTCGGTTTGAAATATTTCTCCAGTTCCTCTGCCGGAAGATCCTGATCCACCAGGGAGGTCTCAATTCCGAAACGTTTCAGTGTAACACTGAGCAGATTGGAAGTTCCGCCGTATACCTTCGCCGCGCAGATTACATGAGAACCTGCCTCACAGATGTTGGTCACTGCAAGAAGGGTCGCCGCCTGCCCGGAGGAAGTCAGCATTGCCGCAGCTCCGCCTTCCAGATCGCAGATTTTCTGTGCTACCATATCACAGGTAGGATTCTGAAGGCGGGAATAAAAATAGCCTTCTTCTTCCAGATCGAACAGCTTTCCCATTTCCTCGCTTGTCTCATACTTAAATGT